>Ga0209343_10009381_pt1 | contig 11250 bp, 10 predicted proteins | sample RifCSPlowO2_02_FD_184026 | JGI IMG/M metagenome (GOLD analysis project Ga0209343, IMG submission 184026) | Groundwater microbial communities from Rifle, Colorado - Rifle CSP2_plank lowO2_0.2 (SPAdes) (version 2) | ecosystem: Environmental > Aquatic > Deep subsurface > Groundwater | place... | reverse complement strand
GACGATCCAGACAGTCGTCTTGCGGGATTACGTGCGGCGCACCGGCGGCAGCCTGGTCCCGACGGCGTTGGGAAGCGTGGTGACGGAGTTGCTCATCGCGCATTTTCCGGAGGTGATGGATCTCAAATTCACCGCGGAGATGGAAGAGGAGCTGGACCGGATCGAAGACGGGGACCTGGAGTGGGTCTCGGTCGTGCGGAATTTCTACACGCCGTTTGCCGCCCGCGTCACAACCGCCCAGGAGGAGATGCGGGAGGTCAAGCGGGAAGTCGTGCCCACCTCCTATACCTGCGAGCAATGCGGGAAGCCCATGGTGATCCGCTGGGGGCGGTTCGGCCAATTCCTCAGCTGCTCCGATTATCCGACCTGCAAGCACGCCAGGTCGCTGCCGACCGGCGTGGCATGTCCCCAGCCCGGCTGCGGCGGGGAGCTGGTCGAGCGCCGGGCCAGGGGCCGCATCTTTTACGGCTGCTCAAAATACCCCACGTGCACCTACACGACCCGCCGTTTGCCAACATCAGATGAGGATCGCGAGCCGCGTTAGTCCATAGTCGGTCTATGGGCTGCACGCAAGGGGGCCAACACGCGCTCTGCACAAGCCGTCGAGCGGTTTCTGAACTTCCTCCGCGTGGAGCGCAACGCCTCCGCCTACACGTGCCGCAACTACCACCATGATCTTGCGGCGTTCTGGTCGTTCCTCGGGCGTCGGTCCCTCCGGGCCGTGACCCCGCTTGAGGTGCGCCAATTCCTCGCGCACCAAAGTACGCAGCGCTACGCGAAACGCACCATCGCCAGGCGCCTGTCCTGCGTGCGCAGCTTCTTCCGCTTTGTGTGCCGCGAGGGGCTGCTCGACCGCAATCCGGCCGCGGTGGTCCCCACCCCGAGGCTGGAGCGCCGCCTGCCGGCGTTCCTGGATGAAGCGCAGGTGGTTCGGCTGCTCGACGCCCCGCCGACGGATCACTGGCAGGGCGCGCGCGATCGGGCGATGCTGGAGACGCTCTACTCGACCGGCATGCGTGTCAGCGAGCTGGTCGGGCTCAACACGGATGACATCGAGGAGATCTCCGGCACGGTGATCGTGCGCGGGAAGGGCAAACGCGAGCGCCTGTGCCCGATCGGGAAGACCGCCCTTCAGGCGATTGCGCGCTATGTCGTCAGGCGCCCCGTACGGTTGAAGGCGCCGACGGCGCTGTTTGTCAGTCAAAAGAAGACGCGCATGACCGTCCGGCAGGTCGACCGCCTGGTCCTGCGCTACGCGAAGGCCTCGCAGCTGCCGGTGCGCATCACCCCGCATGCGCTGCGGCATAGTTTCGCCACGCATCTGCTTGATCGGGGGGCGGATCTGCGCAGCGTGCAGGAGCTGCTGGGACACCAGAGCCTCTCGACGACGCAGATCTACACGCACGTCACGCCGCAGCGGCTGAAGAAGGTGTACGACCAGGCGCATCCCCGAGCGTAAAACGAGCGACAAGCGACAAGTGACAAGTGACAAGTAAAAGACGTGCCTACGTGCCTGAGTGCGCAGGTGCCTGAGTGCCTGAGTACTCAAGAACCCAGGAACCCAGGCACTCAGGAACCCAGGCACGCTTTAGCTGTTGCTGATTGCTGATATGTGGCTGATCTACGAGTTGCTGTATCTGGTGGGGTGGCTCGTGTACCTCCCGAAGGCGCTCTGGCGCCGGCGGCTGCCGCATCGCGGATGGTCCATGCGGTTGGGCCGTTACCCGCAGGACGTCGCGCAGCGGGTGCAGGGCCGTGCAACGATCTGGGTGCACGCGGTGAGCGTCGGGGAGGTCCTCGCCGCGCAGCCGCTCATCCAGGCGTTGGCGACGCGCGACGCGCAGCAGCCGATCGTCCTCTCCACCATCACGCCCGGCGGCTTCGCGGTCGCCCGGCAGGCGTTGGGGGAGTCTGTGGTCCCGGTCTATTTTCCCCTTGATCTGCGAGGCTGCGTGCGCAGGGCGTTTGGGATGATTCATCCGCATCTCCTGCTGTTGATGGAATCAGAGCTGTGGCCGATGGTCATCGACGTCGCGGGACGGCAGCAGGTGCCCGTCATCGTGCTCAATGGGCGCGTGTCCCCCCGCGCGTTTCGCCGCGCGCAGCGCATCCGCCCCTGGCTCCAGGGGGGGCTCCACACGGTGGCGCGCTTTCTGATGCAAACCCAGGAGGACGCGGATCGCCTGATCCGATTGGGGGCTCCGCGGGAATGCGTGCAGGTCCTCGGTAATCTGAAATGGGAAGCCAGCCTCTGCCGGCGTCCCAGTCCTGAGGATCTGCAGGACGCGGCTCGGCATTTAGGGCTCAACGGGAGCGAACCGCTCCTGGTCGCCGGCAGCACCCATCGCGGGGAAGAAGCCGTGTTGGTCGAGGGGCTTCGCCATCTGCGCGCCGCCAGGCCGTCGCTGCGTCTCCTACTCGCCCCTCGGCATCTTGAGCGCGTCGCCGAAGTGGAAGGGCTGATCCGCCAAGCCGGGTTGACGCCGAGGCGGGTCTGCCAGCCGGGTGCGCAGCAGGGGTGGGACGTCGGCATCGTGGATACCTTTGGGCAGCTGCCTCGATACTATGGCTTGGCGACGGTCGCCGTGGTCGGCGGCAGCCTCATCCCGCACGGAGGGCAGAACCCCTTGGAACCTGCCAGCCTCGGCAAGCCGATTGTGTTCGGCCCCTCCATGCACAACTTCGCACAGATCGCCCAGCAGCTGCTGGCTCACCGCGCCGCGGTGCAGGTGCGCAGCGGCGCGGAGCTCATCCCAACGCTCGAGGAGCTCCTGGCTCATCCGGACCAGGCCGGCGCGATGGGGGCTTGCGCCCTGCAGTTGATCGAGCGCTCCCGCGGCGCCTGTCAGCGCACCCTCGACGCGCTGGCTCCTCTTCTGACGGAACGGTGATGGGTTGTGCAGGATCGTGCTCCTGTGGTATAGTCAAACTGTTTCTTGAGGAGTGACCATGATCCCCCCACCCGCGCGTCCCACCAACGGTGGGGTGGCAAGCTGGGAGTAACGAGAATGAGGGAACTAATCGCACGACCGTCCGTTATGCCACGGCTCCGCCTTGTGACGGAGCCCACGCGGGTGGGGGGATGAGACGCACCACGGATCGCACAGCGCCTCCAACGCCTCCGCCACGCGCGGACATTGACCAGCGCACCGCCGAACGCCTGCCGGTAACGCTGCCCGTGACGTACACCATTCACGATCCTGCCGGGCCCATCAAGGGGACAACGGTCACGAGCAATCTCAGCGGCACGGGCGTCGGGTTTCGCATTCAGCAGCCTGTCGCTCCCGCCAGCCCCTGTCGTCTGCGCCTGACCCTTCCGCAACGGACTGATCCGTTGCACTTCACCGGTCGCGTCGCGTGGTGCCGCAAGATTCCCCACGACTCGCCGCAGACGTTCGAGGTCCAGGTGGGTTTGGCGCTCTCAACCCCGGCTGACGTGCGCGAGGAGCCGTCCTTTGCGACCTACTGCCACTTCGTCGCCTCCGAGCTGGTGAAACGGTATCTCGGCTAGGCGGGCCGACCACGATGCCCACCCTGAGCTTAAGTTCGCCTGAGGACCCACAGTCCCTCACCCTGTTAGGGCGCCTGCGGGAAACGGTGCCGGCGTTCCTGCAGCCCGTGGAGTTCCGCCTCGTGCAGAGCCGTCAGGAGCTGGAGGCGGCGTTGCGGCTGGTGTATGACGAATATCTCAAGCGCGGCTACGTCAAGCCCAACGCCCAGCGGCTCAAGCTCTCGCTCCACCACGCGCTGCCGGCCACAACCACGTTCATCGCCCTGCGGCGCCGCACGCAGTTGCTGGCCACACTCACCGTGATCGAGGACTCCCCGCTCAAGCTGCCGATGGATGAGATCTATCACGAGGAGCTGGACGGCCTGCGCCGGCAGGGCCGGCATCTGGTGGAAGCGACGCTGCTCGCCCTCAACACCGAGTGCTTCGGGCGGGGGGTCTTCACGATGTTCCACGCGAAAAAACTGCTGCTGACGCTTCGGCTCTTCAAGGTGATGTTCGACTACCTCCGCAGCTGCACCAAGGCGGATGATCTGGTCGCCTGCTTCAATCCGAAGCACGCGATCTTGTACGACTTCCTCGAGCTGAAACCCCTCGGCGGGCGCAAGTTCTACGCCGGCGCCAACGGACATCCCGCCCTCGCTGCGCGGCTGAACATCGCCGAGACGAAAACGCGCGCCACCTGGCACACCGCCTACGCCTTCTTCTACGGCAAGACGCCTTCCCCGCAGCCGTTCGCCAAGCGGCTGTACCTTTCTGCCGAAGACCTGCGCGAGCTGTTCGTCCTCGCAAGCCGCCTGCTCCCCTCAGCCAGCCCCGCCGAGGTATCGCACCTCGCCTCCTGTTATCCCTCCTACGACTTCGACACGATCCTCGCGAACCGATAAAAAACGTTTGCGCGTTAACGCGTTAGCGGGTTGGCGCGTTCAACCCGCAAACTCGCAAACGCGGAAACTCGCTAACAGGTGTTGGTCTTCCGACAGATTGTCTGATTTCTCCGACACATTGAACGAATGATGGCCTGACCGGGAGCGTTGGGAGTGCCCCCAAAGTGGTATGAATCCTGCTTACCAATAGGGAGTAAGCCGTGTTGTAGCAACGGGGTGTTGAGAAATGAGAGCAGCGACACACATTCGAAGAACGATCGTGCGCCTGGCAGGAGGCGCCTCCCTGTGCCTGCTGGCTTCGGGATGCGGAAGCGGCGGTAGCGGCGGCGGAGGCGGGTTGTTCTCCGAGGTGGGCAGCCTGTTCGGGTTTGGTGGAGGCGATGGCGGGGGCGATGAGATCGCCAGCGGACTGCTTCCTCCAGGCATTCCTCCCGGGGTGTTTCCTCCAGTTCTTCCACCCCAGATTCCACCCACCGGCGGCTCTGAGCCTCCGTTCGTTGGAACGCTCTTCAACCCTGAGCCGTCCAGCCTCGCCCTGTTCGGAATGGGAAGCGGGCTGATCGGATTGGCGTCGCTGCGACGCAAATCCCGGAAACGAACGCGGTAAGAGGCGAGAAGCCACCACAGGAATGCAGCGGCCCATGCCGGGGTGGACGTGGTGGCAGACCTGCGCGCAGACCGCCAGATTGTTCGGATCCCATCGACGGCTCTTCCTCCCGTTTGTCCTCACCGCGTTCGTTGAGCTCCTCCTCATCGGAGGGGTGTGGCTCGCCCCTCATCAGCCGTTTGCCAAGATCCTCGCGCCCCCCATCCGCTACTTCTTCGGTGATCGGACGCTGCACTATCCGTGGCACCTGTGGTTCCTCTACCACGCGATGCAGCAGACCAGCGTGGTGGCCGCCACGCTGGTTGGCGCCTTCATGACGGGGATTGCCTGCGTCATGGTGCGGCAGATCCACGAAGGCCAACCGCTGTCGTTCCGCGCGGCGCTGGCTGGCCGACACGTGCGGTATGGCCGCCTCGTCCTGCTGTGGCTCATCGCGTGGGCCGTCACCCACGGGACGATGCTCCTGGTCGTCCGTGCGACGCCTGCGTTACGCGCAGCGCCCTGGATCCAGGTCGGCAGCCTGCTGGCCCTGCAGGCACTCTTCGTCTATCTCATTCCGGCTGCGGTCTTCAACGGTTCACCGTGGTGGAAGGCGATCCTGCAGGGCATTCGGGAGACCCTGCGCCACCCCGTCAGCACCCTGGCGCTGCTGGGTGCGGCCAGCAGCGGGCTCATCGCTTTTTCCATCGGCGTTCCAGAAACACGCCTGGCGCAGTGGATGGTCCGGTTTGAGCCGGAGCTGGCTCTGGCTGCAGTCGGGGGGAGGCTGCTGCTCTTTGCGCTGACAGACGCCGTGTTGACGGTGGGGATGGCGCATCTGTGGTGGTTCCATCGCGCGGGGGCTCCCGCGCCGGTCCGTGCAGCTCAAGCGCAGCCGGCTCTGGCGGAGGTTCCGGCATGACCGTGAAAAGCGTGACAAGCGACAAGCGACAAGCGACAAGTCGCAACAGACACGTCCCACGTCCCATGTCCCACGTCCCCTGTCCCATGGTATCGCGGCACGTCATCGCGCTCGCGGTGGCAGCCCTCATCACGGCCTCGGGTTGCAGCGCGTCGTACAGCGGCGAGCGGCTGTTCTGGCAGGCGCAGCGACACGCCGCAAACATCCTGAATGCTCGTTCGAGCGCGCCAACCCCCGAGCAGGTGGCTGAAGCGATGACGGCCTGCGAGCTGGTCATCACACGCGTCCCGCAAACCGTCTGGGCGCCACGGGCGTATCTGCTGATGGCCTCGCTCCACCTGCGCCAGCGGCAGTACGACAAGGCTCGGGAAGCGTACGCGCTCGTCGTGCAAAATTACCACAGGTACCAGGACCTCTGCCTTCAGGCGCGGATGCATCGCGCCAAGAGCTACGAAGCGCAGGACCTGTGGGACGAGGCGGCCGACGCGTACTACGAGCTCGCCGATTACTATCCGTGGACCGCGATCGGGTTGCAAACACCCCTCTACGTCGCCGAAACCTATCGCCGGCGCCGGCAAACCGAGGAGGCGACCGAGGCGTATCAGCGGGCGGTGGGGCGCTACACCAAACTGCTGCCAACTTCACCCACCAAGGAGCTGACCGCCAAGGCAAAGATGTTGCTGGCCGCAGCACACCAGCGGTTGGACAAGTGGCCTGAGGCGGCTCGCTTGATGGAGGAGCTGATCGCGGCACCGGACGGGATCGATCAGGCGGCCGTGCTGATGTCGCTGGGTGTGGCGTATCAAACCAAACTGGATGACCCCGCCAAGGCCCGGCAGACCTATGAGCGACTCCTCACGGCGTTTCCTCAGCATCCGATGAGCAAGATCGCCAAAGCGCGTCTTGAACAGATGGGGGTCTCCATCCCCGCCGAACTCGCCGCGCGGGTTGATGCCGCGCCTCTCTCATCCGGCGGGACCCTGACGATTATCCCGCGCAAATCTCCATGAGTGAGCCATCCATCCTTAGCCCACGCCGTCTCCTGGTCGTGGCTGGGTTTACCCTCGCGTTTGCTCTGGTGTTCTGGCCCGTCTTCATGTGGATGGCCGAGCGCTTCAACACCCATGACTCGTTCTACTCCCACGGGTGGCTGGTGCCGGCGGCCAGCGCCTGGCTGATCTGGCAGCGGCGGGAGCGGCTGCGGACCACCGCCCGCCAGCCAAGCGGGTGGGGGCTTGCGCTGTTGATCCCGTCGCTGCTGGTGCACGGCCTCGCCAATTGGTTGGACCTCCACGTGCTCTCAGGCCTGGCGATGCTCGGGGCCCTCTGGGGATTGGTGTGGACGTGTGGGGGGCGGCGCACCCTGTGGAACCTGCGAGCCCCCATGCTGTTCCTGCTGTTCATGGTGCCGCTGCCTTCAATCCTGCTGCTCGCCATCAGCTTCAAGATGAAGTTGATGGCGGCATGGCTCGCCGCCAAGCTGGTGAGCTTCGTGGGGATCCCGGTCACGCAAGCCGGCTCCACCCTCCATCTGTCCGGCGGGCTGTCGGTGGTCGTCGATGACACGTGCAGCGGGCTGCGCTCGCTCATCAGCCTCCTGGCGCTCTCGACGTTGTGGACCTCGCTGATGCCGCCCGCTTCGGCGAGATGGAAGAAACTGCTCCTCACCGCGTCCTCCATGCCGATCGCGCTCATCGCCAACATGGTGCGGATCGTCAGCTTGGTCATCCTGTGCGCGATCTACGGCCCGCAGGTCGCCGCCGGCTTCATCCATTACGGCTCCGGAATTGTGGTCTTCGGCGTGGCCATCCTAGCACTCGCCTGGCTCAGCCGGATGTTGACGAGGCCTGTGCCCCAGCTTGCTACTTATTAAGGAAGTGCGGAATGCGGAATGCGGAATGCGGAGTGATCCGGCCTCAGGCGGTGGCGTTTCTGGCTCTTATCTGTTCAGCCGGCCTCTTATGGGCCGGGCAACCACGCGCCAGCTCCGCCGACCTGACCAGCTCCGTGCCGGCCGTGGTGGGGCCGTGGGTCGGAACCTCCCTGGAGACTCCCCCCAACGCCGTGGAAATCCTCGAGACAAGCGACGTCAGCCTGATGGAGTATCGCGCGGAAGGCGAGCCACCCCTGTGGCTAGCCCAGGTCGGGGGGGTGGGCCGCCGCGCCGCCTTCCATCCGCCTGAGCTGTGCTACGTGGGCAGCCACTACGAGGTGCTGGAGCGGGCTCAGATCGCGATTCCAGTCCGTGGCGAGTCCCGGCGGGTCATGCGGCTGGTCATCGGCCGGGGGAAAAGCCGCTACGAGGCCTGGTACTGGCTGACCGCAAGCGGACGCATGACCCCGAGTTATTACCAACAGCAGTGGTGGCTGTTGATGGACGCCATGCGAGGCCGGCCGATGGCCGGGACGCTGGTCAGGATTACCACCCCCCTGGATGATCCGTCGCGCAGCTCCGCCCGCCTGCTGAGTTTCCTTTCGGAATTCAACGCGCCAACGCGCCAACGCGCCAACGCGCTCAACTGACATGCTTTACTTATCTCGCGTGCTTGACGTGCCCAAGCGGGTGTGGTATTCTTCCAAGCGATCTACCCCTCCTGCCTCACGGAGCCGGACGGCAACACAGCAACGGATGGCTCAATCACCTCAACACGAACGGATGTGGGCTCAACTGTTCGAATCCGCCCCGTGCGGTCTTCTGTTTCTTGACCGCCAGGGGGTGATTCGATATGTGAACCCCGCCGCCGCCGCCCTGCTGCGCGTGGATGTCAGCCAGGCGGTCGGGCAGCCCTTGATTGCGCTTCGTCCTGAGTGGGGAGAGACCCCGCTGTGGGGGAGCCTCCCTTCGCTGCTGTGCGGGGAACCGTCCGAAGGCCCGGTGTCGTTTGACCTGCCGGATGGTCCGCAGCGGATGCTCAAGGTGTCGGCCTCGGTGCTTGTCAACGGGACGTCCGGCTCGTTGGGCGACGGGCTGCTTCTGGCGATCACGGAGTCTGCCACGCTCGCAGGCCTGGAGCAGCGGCTTCAACGCTCTGAATATCATGCGTCCATCGGGAAGCTGGCCCGGGGGATCGCCCACGAGCTCAACAGCCCGCTCGACGGGGTGCTGCGCTACACGCATCTGGCCCTGGAGCAGCTGACGGCGGATGCCCCGGTTCAGGAGTACCTGTTGCATGTGAAGGAAGGGCTGGACCGGATGGTGCGGGCGGTCAAGGCGTTCCTGGAATTCTCGCGCCAGGTGACGACACCGGTCAAGCGCGTGGCGAACCTGAACCACCTGATCGAGGATGCGCTGCTGCTCGTCCAGTACCGGGCGAAATTCCAGCACATCCGTGTGGTCAAGCGCCTCGCGCCGGATCTGCCCGCCGTGCTGGATGGCGGCTTGCAGCACGCGGTGGTCAACCTGGTGAAAAACGCCTTCGATGCCATGCCCAACGAAGGCACGCTGACGGTCACGACCAGCCCCGGCGAGGGGTGCGTGGAGGTGCTCATCGAAGACACCGGCGGCGGGATTCCTGAGTCGGTCCGGGAGCGGCTCTTCGAGCCGTTCTTCACGACTAAGCCGATTCACCACGGCAACGGCTTAGGGCTCACGATCGCCAAGGAAGCCGTGGAGCGCTCAGGGGGGCGCATGGAGTTTACGAGTCAACCCGGCGCGGGCACGACATTTCGGATTATCGTCCCCGTCGCCCCAGTGGAGCCGACACCGAATGGTTCGCCATCGAATCCTTGTGGTGGATGACGATCCGTTGATCCGCGGCTCCCTCTATGAGATGCTGCGGGGCCAGCGGTACGACGTCGAAATCGCCTCCGACGGCGCCGAGGCCCTGGATCATCTCAAGCGCCGCAGTTTCCACTTGGTCTTCACGGACTGGAAAATGCCGCAGGTGGACGGCCTGAGCCTGCTGCAGCACATCAAGCTCCATCACCCAGGCGTCCTCGTGGTGCTCATCACGGGCTTCGGGACGATCAGCTCGGCGGTGGAGGCGATCCGCCACGGGGCCTTCGACTATCTCACCAAACCCATCCAAGCGGAGGAGTTGGAGGCCACCATCCAGCGGGCCTTCCTCCACCTCACCCCCTCGATCGGCTCCTCCGATGCGTCCGACGACCCGTTTGCCGGGATCATCGGGGGCGATCCGGCGATGCAGAAACTCTTTGAGATGATCCGGGCGGTGGCCAACAGCCCGGCGACCGTGCTGCTGGAAGGCGAAAGCGGCACCGGCAAGCGCCTCATCGCGCAGGCGATCCACCGGGCTGATGCGAAACGCCGGGCTCATCCGTTTGTGGAGATCAGCTGCGGGGCGCTGCCGGAGACCCTCCTGGAAAGCGAGCTCTTCGGCCATGTGCGCGGGTCCTTCACCGGCGCGATCCGCGACAAGGAGGGACGGTTTGAGTTGGCGGACGGGGGCACGATCCTGCTGGATGAAATCGACGCCTTCTCCCAGGCCTTACAGGTGAAGCTGCTGCGGGTGTTGCAGGAGCGGACATTCGAGCGGGTGGGGGATACGCGCACGATCAAAATCGACGTGCGCATCGTCGCGGCCACCAACCATCGCCTGCTGGACCTGGTCAAGCAGGGCAAGTTTCGCGAGGATCTGTACTACCGGCTCAATGTCATCACCATGACCCTCCCACCGCTGCGCCAACGGAAGGGCGACCTCCCGCGGCTGATCGACTATTTTCTCACGCGCAGCGCCGCGACGATGGGCAAAACCATCACGGCCGTCAACCCGGAGGCCAGGGAGCTGCTCGCTCGGTACGACTGGCCCGGCAATGTCCGGGAGCTGGAGCATGCCATTGAGCGGGCGGTGATTTTGGCGAAGCACCCCACGATCACGGCAGACGACCTGCCGGAGTCAGTCAGGACTCCTCCTGATCTCCCAAGCGCGGAGGCGCAGAACGGCCAGTCGCCTCTGAACGGTGACGCCGCCTCGCCGGACGCCGCCGACGCGGCCCTGAAAGACGCGCTCAAGATTCCGGAACGGGAATTGATTCTCAAGACCCTGGAAGAGGTTCGGTGGAACCGCTCGGAGGCCGCTCGTCGGCTCGGCGTCCATCGGTCCACCTTGTATCAGAAGATTCGACAGCTCGGCATCCTTCGTACCTCCTAAACCTAAGTTATGGACAACGACAGTCCAACGCCGCGCCTGGGTCTGCGAGAGCTCGTCGACCCAAGCCGATGGCAGTCGCTGCAGACGCACTTCGCGCGCGTGCTCGGCATCCTCATCCGCACGATCAGTCCCTCCCATGAGCTGCTGGTGGCCCCGAGCTGGCCGCCGAGCGTCGAGGCCGACCGCGCCATCAACCTGCTGAAGATCGGCGAGGAGCTGGACCAGCTGGCGCCTCG
>Ga0209343_10009378_pt1 | contig 11251 bp, 13 predicted proteins | sample RifCSPlowO2_02_FD_184026 | JGI IMG/M metagenome (GOLD analysis project Ga0209343, IMG submission 184026) | Groundwater microbial communities from Rifle, Colorado - Rifle CSP2_plank lowO2_0.2 (SPAdes) (version 2) | ecosystem: Environmental > Aquatic > Deep subsurface > Groundwater | place... | reverse complement strand
CATCCGCTTCGGCCGCGCGCCCGAGCGACCAGGCCGCGGGCATGTGCATGTGCAAGTCCACAAAGCGGCGTTGCCCGGCCTTGCGGGTGCTCACGTGGTCGAAGCGGATGATGGCGGTTTCGCCATCGTGACTCGCGAATCCGTCCAGCGTCTGCTGGATCGTGGCCATCACCTCGGGCTCCACCGCTTCGTCCATCAACCCCTGCGACGAACGCCAGAGCAGATGAAACCCTTCTTTCAGGATGTTCAACGCCACGCCGATGGCCACCACCGGGTCCAGCCAGAGCCAGCCGGTGAAATGCACCAGTGCGATGCCGATCACCACGCCGGCCGAGGTCCAGACGTCGGTGATCAGGTGCTTCGCATCGGCTTCGAGCGCGATCGAACGGTGTTGCTTGGCCGCGCCGAACATCACCCAGGCCAGCAGGCCATTGAGCGCCGAGCTGGCCACCGACAGCGCCAGGCCCCAGCCCACCTGCTCGATGGGTTGTGGGTCGAGCAAACGGTGCACCGCCGCCCAGACGATGCCCAGCGCGGCCACGATGATCAGGATGCCCTCGAAGCCGGAGGAAAAATACTCGGCCTTGTGATGACCGTAGGGGTGGTCCTCGTCGGCCGGTCGCGCGGCGATCGTCACCATCACCAGCCCGAACACAGCGCTGGCCAGATTCACCAGCGACTCCATGGCGTCGGACAGCAGGCCCACCGAATCGGTGACCACCCAGGCCAGGGTCTTGAGGGTGATGGTGATCACGGCCACCGCCACGGAGGCCATCAACAGGCGCTGGGGCGTCAGAAATCGCATGATCATGGGCGGCACCACTTGTGAATCAGAAAAGTCCGGCCGGATCTCGGAGGTTCAGCGGCTGGGGCGTGAAGCGTGCTGCGCCCGGGGCGGCCGGCCCAGCGGAGCGGCCCGCACCGCGTCACAGCAGGCCGACGCGAGCGAACTTGCGTTTGCCCACCTGGACGACGTACGTCCCCGCGTCGAGCTTGAGCCCCTTGTCACTGACGACCGCGCCGTCGATGCGCACGCCGCCGCCGTCGATCAGGCGGTTGCCCTCGCTGGACGATGCCGCCAGACCGGCCGCCTTCAACAGCGCACCGATGCCCATGGGCGCGCCCGACAGCGACACCTCGGGAATCTCGTCGGGCACACCGCCCTTGCTGCGGTTGATGAAGTCCTGCTCGGCCGCTTCGGCGGCCGCAGCGCTGTGGAACCGGGTGGTGATTTCCTTGGCCAGCATCACCTTGGCGTCCTTGGGGTTGCGCCCGCCGTCAATCTCCCGCTTCAGCGCCTCGATCTCGGCCAGCGACCTGAAGGACAGCAGCGTGTACCAGCGCCACATCAGCGTGTCCGAGATGCTCAGCACCTTGGCAAACATGGTATTGGCTTCTTCGGTGATGCCGATGTAGTTGTTCTTGGACTTGGACATCTTCTCGATGCCATCCAGGCCTTCGAGCAGCGGCATGGTCAGGATGCACTGCGGCTCCTGGCCGTATTCCTGCTGCAGGTGGCGCCCCATCAGCAGGTTGAACTTCTGGTCGGTGCCGCCGAGCTCCAGGTCGCTCTTGAGCGCCACCGAGTCGTAGCCCTGCATCAGCGGGTACAGGAACTCGTGCACGCTGATCGGCGTGCCGGCCTTGAAACGGTCGTGGAAATCGTTGCGCTCCATCATGCGCGCCACGGTGTACTTGGCCGCGAGCTGGATCATGCCCATGGAGCCCAGCGGCAGGCTCCATTCGCTGTTGTAGCGGATCTCGGTCTTCGCCGGGTCCAGCACCAGACTGGCCTGCCGGTAGTAGGTCTCGGCGTTGGCCTTGATCTGTTCGGGCGTCAGCGGTGGGCGCGTGTTGTTGCGCCCCGATGGGTCGCCGATCAGGCTGGTGAAGTCACCGATCAGGAAGATCACCTGGTGGCCCAGGTCCTGGAGCTGGCGCATCTTGTTGAGCACCACCGTGTGGCCGATGTGGATGTCGGGCGCGGTCGGGTCCAGCCCCAATTTGATGCGCAGCGGCACGCCGGTGGCCTCCGACCTCGCCAGTTTCTTCACCCAGTCGTCCTGCGGGATCAGTTCTTCGCAGCCGCGCAGCGTCACGGCCAGGGCCTCGCGCACGCCTTCCGTCGGTTCACCCGGCACAAAGGCCTGTTTTTGAGAACTTTTACCGTCTTTTTGGGGGGTGTTCATACGGGTTTTTTCAGATGCTGCAGCCCTGGATCTGGCTATACTTTTGGTCGACAGAACCGTGGATTCTAGTTGGCATGATTCATGCCAACACAAAGTGTGTCCCTTGCCGTTGATCGGCCAGCGGGAACCACCATCCCCAACGCTGTATCTTTCTCCCCATTTTTGTGCGCCGTTCACGCGGCGTGCCCGCTGGACCTGTATCTTGAAACCATCCACATTGGACACGCTGAGCCTGACGGCGCGCACCGCCCCCCAGCGCCTGGTCGCCAGTCTCGGCCGTCACCCACGGCGCATCATGGCCGGCATCGGCCTGCTGCTGCTGGGCACCGGCGTCACCGCATTCGGTCTCGCCCCGCTGGCCCCCGATGCCGCCACGCTGCCGGTGCACCAGGTGATCGAGGCCCTGGCCGCCGAGCCTCTGGCGCTGGAACTGCCCGCCGCGGCCATCCCCTTCACCTTGTACCGCAGCGACACCGTGCGCCGGGACGACACCGCGCAAAGCCTGTTGCAACGCCTGGGCGTGCTGGATGCGGCCGCATCGGAGTTCCTGCGCAACGATCCCACCGCGCGCCAGCTCTTTGGCGGGCGCGCCGGCAAACTGGTGACGGTCGAAACCACCGACCGCCAGGAACTGTTGCGCCTGAGTGCGCGCTGGTTGCCCGACGACGGACGGGTGTTCCACCGCCTGGTGGTCGAGCCAGGCGTCGACGGCCTGTCCGCCCGGGTGGAAACCGGCGCGCTGGTCGCCAGCAACAAGCTCGCCGGTGGCGTCATCCGCAGCTCGCTGTTCGCCGCCACCGATGAAGCGGGCCTGCCCGACAACGTCGCCGTGCAACTGGCCGAGATCTTTGCCTCCGACATCGATTTCCGGCGCGATCTGCGCCAGGGCGACCGCTTCAGCGTGGTCTATGAAAGCCTGGAAGCCGACGGTGAAAGCCTGCGCGCGGGCCGGGTGCTCAGCGCGGTGTTCGTCAACAAGGAGCGCGCGCACGAAGCGGTGTGGTTTGAAGCCCCCGGCCAGAAGGGGGCGTATTACGGCTTCGATGGCCAGAGCTCACGCAAGGCCTTCCTGGGCTCGCCACTGGAGTTCACCCGGGTCAGCAGCGGCTACGGCATGCGCTTTCACCCCCTCTCCGGCAAGCAGAAAGCCCACCTTGGTGTGGACTACGCCGCGCCCACCGGCACACCGGTTCGCACCGTCAGCGACGGCGTGGTCAGTTTCGCGGGATGGCAGCGCGGCTATGGCAACGTGATCGAAATCAACCACCGGGACAACAAGTCCACCCTGTACGCGCACCTCAGCCGCATCGACGTTCGGCGCGGCCAGCCCGTCGAACAAGGCGAGCGCGTGGGCGCTGTGGGCACCACCGGCGCCTCCACCGGGCCGCACCTGCATTTTGAATTCCGCGACCGCGGCGTGCACCAGGACCCGCTGGAGATCGCGCGCCGCAGCGAGAACATCCCGCTGAACCCCGCATTGCGTTCGCGCTTCGATGCGGTGGCGCAGGTTCAGCGCATGCATCTGGACGCGGCCGCCACCATCGAGCAGGCCAGCGCCGAATAGGGTTCGGTTCGATCAGAACAACAAAAAAGGGGAGCCGGTGGCTCCCCTTTTTTTCATGACGTGAAGCCCCGCGTCAGACGCTGAAGCTCGAGCCACACCCGCAGGTGGTGTTGGCGTTGGGGTTCTTGATCACGAACTGGGCACCCTCCAAGTCTTCCTTGTAGTCGATCTCGGCGCCCACCAGGTACTGGTAGCTCATCGCGTCGATCAGCAGCGACACGCCATTCTTCGTCATGGTGGTGTCGTCGTCGTTGACCACTTCGTCAAACGTGAAGCCGTACTGGAAGCCCGAGCACCCGCCGCCTTGCACGAACACGCGCAGCTTCAGGTCGGGATTGCCTTCTTCGGCAACCAACTCGGCCACCTTGGCCGCGGCGCTGTCCGTGAAGACCAGCGGTGCGGGCATTTCGGTCTGGATGTTGTCGGCCACTGCGCTCATGGTTCACCTCGTATCGTGGTTGTGGCGGGGTGGGCCCGCACGCGGAAAATGCTGGTGTGAATGTCGCCCATTCACCGGAAACTGAATGCTATAGCAAATCGCTCGGGAATGTGCTCAGCCGTTGTTTGCCGCCAGCTTCAGTGGGGGCTTCTCCTCGATCCCGCCGGCCATGGGCTTGAGCTGGCCGGAGATGGTGGCGCCCTGGTGCATCTCCAGCGACTTGTACGACACATCCCCTTCGATGCGCGCCTTGGGCTGGAGCTCCAGCAGATCGTAGGCAAACACGGGGCCCTTGACGGCGCCATTGATGATGACGTGGTCCGCGTGGATCTGCCCGGTGGCACTGGCTGTTTCACTGACCACCAGGATGCTGGGCTGCGCGTCGCTGGCGCGGATGTCCCCCACCACCTCACCATCGACCCGCAGGCCATCGTGGAACAGGACGTTGCCCTCGATGCGGGTGCCTTGCGCGATCAGGCTTTTGATGGGTGGCTGCTTCTTTTTGCCAAACATGGGGACGTGCTCCAGACGACTAATGGTTATTCAAGGTTCAAAGCCTGAGGGTTTGCACCGACTTGACCGCGCCACCCTGCAGGATTTTGGCGGTCACGGTTTTTACCACGGCCTGAACGGGCACATCCACCAGGCCCTCCTGCCGAAGATAGCTCTGGATCAGAACCGGCTGGGGCTCAGGCGACTGGGTCGTGGCCCAGGGTTTGCCATCGAGCGTGCCGGCGAAGGTGATTTCCAGCGTGCCCCTGAAGTCCGGGGCATTTTTCATGGCCTGGATCATGAGCGCCTGCCATTTGAGCTGCCCTTCGGCCACACGCTCCACCTGCAGGCCCCGGATGCTCAGGGCATTCGTGCCCGACCCCGGGATGAGACGCTCAAAAAAGCCCAGATCGCTGCGCAACAACTGGTTGTCGGTTTCGAGCTGGCGGATCTGCAGCATGAGCTGCGCCTGGGCGGCCTTTTCGGCCGTGAGCAGGCTTTCGGACGTGTTGGACACGGACTGCGCCTTGCCCAACTCGGCCCGCAGCACCTGCACTTCGGCGCGCAGCTGCTGCAGTTCCTGCTTGGCGTTGCGGTCCAAGCCGGCAATGTCCTTGCCGAACTCGAAGGCCCACAGCGCCAATGCACCCGAAAAACCCAGCACCACCGCCCCCAGGAGCCAGCGAAACGGCCACGGCAGGGCACTGCGCACCGAGACCCGGGGCGCGCTCACCGTCAACCTTCGGCGCAACAGGCGAAACCGCATTCACTCACCCTCCAACATTGCAGCCACTTCACCCAGGCACTTGCGCGCGCCCCGGGGAGAGGAAAACACGCTCCAAAAGGCAAAAAACCGCCCCAAGACGAACTTGTGGGCGGCTTTCGCGGCAGGAGCCAGGCGCGTTAGCGCTTGCTGAACTGCTTGGCGCGGCGTGCGGAACGCAGACCGACCTTCTTGCGCTCGACTTCGCGGGCATCGCGCGTGACGAAACCGGCTTGGGACAGTTCCGGCTTGAGCGTTGCGTCGTAATCGATCAGGGCGCGGGTGATACCGTGACGCACCGCACCGGCCTGGCCGGACTCGCCGCCACCGTGCACGTTGACCATCACGTCGAAGGTTTCGGCGTGGTTGGTCAGCATCAGCGGCTGCTTGGCGATCATGATCGAGGTCTCACGGCCGAAGTAGGACTGGATGTCCTTGCCGTTGACCACGATCTGGCCGGAGCCTTTTTTCAGAAACACACGGGCGACGCTGGATTTGCGACGGCCGGTGCCATTGTTCCATTCACCAATCATCTCAAGGCTCCTTTAGAGTTCCAGCACTTGCGGCTGTTGGGCGGTGTGCGGGTGCTCAGCACCGCCGTACACCTTGAGCTTCTTGATCATGGCGTAGCCGAGCGGGCCCTTGGGCAGCATGCCCTTGACGGCCTTCTCGAGCGCGCGGCCGGGGTGCTTGGCCTGCATGTCGCGGAAGTTGGTGGCGTAGATACCGCCCGGGTAACCGGAGTGGCGGTAGTAAATCTTGTCGAGGGACTTGGTGCCCGTGACGCGGATCTTGGACGCGTTGATGATGACGATGAAGTCACCGGTGTCGACGTGAGGCGTGTAAATGGCCTTGTGTTTGCCGCGCAAACGGAGAGCCACTTCACTGGCAACTCGTCCGAGGACCTTGTCGGTCGCGTCAATCACAAACCACTCGTGCGTCACGTCAGCGGGTTTGGCGCTGAACGTTTTGGTCATGAGTTTCTCTATTCAAGAAGTGGTTTGGCGGCTCTTTTCCACGGTCGGTTGTTCTCTGTCGGAACACTCTTAGGTGGGGTTTTGCGCCCCGGTTGCCCGGTGCGCGGTCTTCGTCGCGGAGCCATGCGTTTCGCTGCGAAGCCCTCGATTGTACGAAACAACGGCTGTCGCTGGCAAGCGGGGCGGCAAGTTTTGTCTCTCGCCAGGGTCGGGGGCGCTACCATCGGTGCATGTTCAGTTACCGACACGCCTTCCACGCCGGCAACCACGCCGACGTGCTCAAGCACACCACCCTGATCGCCACGCTGCGCCATCTGATGCAGAAAGAGGCCGGCATCACGCTGATCGACACCCATGCGGGCGCCGGGCTGTACCGGCTGGACGGCGACTACACCGAAACCGGGGGCGAGGCCAAGGACGGCGTGGTCAAGCTGATGGCGGCGCTGCGCCCGGCGGGCGCCGAACCCGTGGCCGCCGCGCCGGCGCTGGACGACTACCTGGACCTGATCACCAGCTTCAACCCTTCGGGCTTGTTGCGTGTCTACCCGGGTTCGCCCTTCGTCATGCATTCCCTGCTGCGCACCGAGTCGCGCGACCGGCTCAAGTTGTTTGAGCTGCACCCCACCGACAGCCGGACCCTGTCGGCCAACATCGGCCAGCTCGAAGCCGGTCGCCAGATCGCGGTGGCCTTGCAGGACGGATTCGAGGGCGTCAAACCGCTGCTGCCACCGCCCCCGTCGGCCACCGGCTCCAAGCGGGCCCTGGTGCTGATCGACCCCAGCTACGAGATCAAGAGCGACTACGGCAAAGTGAGCGCCTGCATACAGGAGCTCATCCGCCGCTTCCCGACCGGCACCTACCTGGTCTGGTACCCGATCATTCCGCGTCCGGAGGCGCACGACCTGCCACGCCGCCTCAAGACCCTGGCCAACCAGGCGCAGCGGCCCTGGCTGCACGCCACGCTGGCGATCGGGCAGGACCCGACGCACGGCCCGGACGACCGCCCCGGCCTGACCGCCAGCGGCATGTTCGTCATCAACCCACCACACACGCTCAAGGCCGCGCTGCAGGCGGCGCTGCCGCAACTGCTGGCCATTCTGGGGCGCGGCCGGGGCAAGTCCCAGTCGCTGGACACCGGCGGCTGAGCCGTGCCGGCGCTTCAAGGACGCGCCAGCACCATCGTCCAGTAGCGGCCATAGGTGCTGCCGCTGCGCCGCACGCAGGCCACGCCCACGTGCACATACCCCGCACGCATGAGGTTGCTGCAATGGCCGGGGCTGTCCAGCCAACCCGACATCACGGCCGAAACGGATGACGGACCAGCGGCGATGTTTTCCCCCACCGAGGTCCAGGCGTAGCCCTCGGCCAGCACGCGCTGGTCGACGTTGCGGCCGTCGCTCCCGGTGTGCGAGAAATGGTTGTGCCCCGCCATGTCGGTCGAGTGGCGGGCCGCCGCTGAGAACAGGCGCGCGTCCCAGGCCAGCGGCGGCACCGCCGGCATGGCCGTCGAGCCACAGCTGCGCGCGCGGGCCCTGGCCGCGTTGATCTGCTGGAGCAGGGCCGCCTGGAAGTCGGGCAGGCCGCAGCTGGTACTGGCGTCCAGGGGCACCCAACCGCTGGCGGCCTGATCGGGCGCAGGGGCGTCGGACCCATCGCCGCCGCCACAGGCGATCAACAGCGCCACCCCCAAGGCCCCCGCACCCAGCCAGGCCGGCACACGCCGCGCCGCCGGGCCGGGAAACACAAGGGAAGACGTCATGAGGCGCGACTCTAGGGGGCAAATGCCGCCCATCGGGTAAGTGAATGTGTCGCCTCGCGGCACCCTCGGTAAAACCCTGATGCCGCTCCCCATAATTAACCAACCGATCGGTCGGTTAATTATCTATACTGCCGTCCTACCCGTGTCGCACCCACCGACCGGAGCAGGAGAAGCCCATGTACACCCAGTCTTTTTCGGTCGCGGACAGCGAGGCCAAGCCGGGCCTGAAGTCGGTGGCGCCACCGCCAGGCGCCGAAGAGGCGGCGCTGCAAACCCACTTCGATGCCGTGATCGACGCCGACGGCAAGATCGAACCGCGCGACTGGATGCCCGAGGCCTACCGCAAGACCCTGGTGCGCCAGATCAGCCAGCACGCGCACAGCGAGATCGTGGGCATGCTGCCCGAGGGCAACTGGATCAGCCGCGCGCCCAGCCTCAAGCGCAAGGCCATCCTGATCGCCAAGGTGCAGGACGAGGGCGGCCACGGCCTCTATCTCTATTCCGCCGCCGAGACCCTGGGCACCAGCCGCGACCAGATGCTGGACGCGCTGCACGCTGGCCGGGCCAAGTACAGCTCCATCTTCAATTACCCCACGCTCAACTGGGCGGACGTGGGCGTGATCGGCTGGCTGGTGGACGGCGCGGCGATCATGAACCAGATCCCGCTGTGCCGCTGCAGCTATGGACCGTATGCGCGCGCCATGATCCGCGTCTGCAAGGAAGAGAGCTTCCACCAGCGCCAGGGCTACGAGGCCCTGCTGGTGATGATGCAGGGCACGGCCGAGCAGAAGGCTATGGTGCAGGATGCCGTCAACCGTTACTGGTGGAAGTGCCTGGCCATGTTCGGCCCGCCCGACGCCGACAGCCCCAACAGCGTGCAGGGCATGCGCTGGGGCATCAAGCGCATCAGCAACGACGACCTGCGCCAGAAGTTCATCGACGCGACCGTGCCGCAGGCCGAGGTGCTGGGCGTGACCCTGCCCGACCCCGACCTGAAGTGGAACGAGGCGCGTGGCCACTACGACTACGGCGCCATCGACTGGGACGAGTTCTGGGCCACCGTCAACGGCCATGGCCCGATGAACAAGGAGCGCCTGGCCACCCGCGTCAAGGCCCACGAACAGGGCGCCTGGGTGCGCGAAGCCGCCCTCGCCCACGCAGCCAAACAACAGCAACGCCAGCAGAAGGAGGCCGCATGAACAACGCAACACCAGCATTGAAGGAATGGCCCCTGTGGGAAGTCTTCGTGCGCAGCAAGCAGGGCCTGGAGCACAAGCACTGCGGCAGCCTGCACGCCAGCGACGCGCGCCACGCGCTGCAGATGGCGCGCGATGTGTACACGCGACGGCAGGAAGGCGTGAGCATCTGGGTCGTGCCGTCGACGGCGATCACCGCGAGCGAACCCGACAGCAAGGACAGCTTCTTTGACCCGGCGGCCGACAAGGTGTACCGCCACCCGACCTTTTACGAGATCCCGGACAAAGTGGGGCATATGTGATGAAGGCACCGGTCGACTATTTGCTGCACCTCGCCGACAACGCCCTGGTGCTGGGCCAGCGCAACGCCGAGTGGTGCGGCCATGGCCCCGTCTTGGAAGAGGACCTGGCCCTGGCCAACAACAGCCTGGACCTGATCGGCCAGGCGCGCCTGCTGTATCAGCACGCGGCCAGCCTGATCAACGCCGACCCGGCCGAGGCACTGCGATTCGCGCACCTGCAGGGCGCGCGCCAGAACGGCCTGATCACCGAAGACACCCTGGCCTACTTCCGCGACACCGCCGAGTTCCGTTGCCACACGCTGATGGAGCTGCCGCACCACGGCCCGCTGGTGGGCTATGCGGTGAGCGAGCGCGACTACGCCGTGACCATCGCGCGCAACTTCCTCGTCAGCGCGCTCATGGTGCTGGTGTGGGACCGCCTGCAGACCTCGAAGGACGCACAACTGGCCGCCATCGCCGCCAAGTCCTTGAAGGAAGTGCGTTACCACCTGCGCCACGCCTCGGACTGGCTGGTGCGCTTCGGCGACGGCAACGAAGAATCCCACCGCCGCGCGCAGGCCGCGCTGGACCACCTGCTGCCCTACTGCGAAGCCTTCTGGCAACCGTCGCCCGCCGAACAGGCGGCTGCGGCCGATGGCTCCGGCGTGGACACCGCCACCCTGCGCGATCACTGGAACGCCCTGGTCAATGACACCCTGACCGAAGCCACGCTCTCGCGCCACGACCAGCCGCACGCGGGCTACGTGGCCCAGGGCCATGTGGGCGTGCACTCCGAGCACCTGGGTTTCCTGCTGGCCGAGATGCAGAGCCTGGCGCGGGCGCACCCGACCGCCATCTGGTGAACCCCATGGATGTGGCCACCCACGCTTCGCTGCAGGCCATTACAGAGGCACTGGCGCACCTGGCCGATCCGGAGATTCCGGTCATCAGCCTGCGCGAGCTGGGCATCCTGCGCGACGTGCGTGAAGGCGCCGACGGCGTGCCGGAAGTGGTCATCACGCCCACCTACAGCGGCTGCCCGGCCATGGGCCAGATCGAGGACGACATCCACGCTGCATTGAGAGCAGCCGGCCTGCCCGGCCGCGTCATCACGCAACTCTCGCCCGCCTGGACCACCGACTGGATGAGCGAGGCTGCGCGCGAGAAGCTGCGCGCCTATGGCATCGCGCCGCCGCAGTGCGGCAGCCATGCCCATGAGCCGGCCGGTGTCGTGAAGTTCTCGCGCCAGGTGCTCACGCGCGAAGCCGTTCCCTGCCCGCAATGCGGCTCGCACAACACCACACAAACCTCGCCGTTCGGCTCCACCGCGTGCAAAGCCTTGTACCGCTGCCTCGACTGCCTGGAACCCTTCGACTACTTCAAGCCCATATGACCCCATGAGCCACGCCGCCCCCCGCTTCCACGAGCTCACCGTCTCGCGCATCCACCCCGAGGCCGCCGGATCGGTGGCGGTGTCACTGCACATTCCACCCGAGCTGCGCGAGACCTTCGCCTTCGAGCCGGGCCAGTTCCTCACGCTGCGCACCACCATCGGCGGGCAGGACGTGCGGCGCAGCTACTCCATCAGCAG
>Ga0209343_10009377_pt1 | contig 11252 bp, 9 predicted proteins | sample RifCSPlowO2_02_FD_184026 | JGI IMG/M metagenome (GOLD analysis project Ga0209343, IMG submission 184026) | Groundwater microbial communities from Rifle, Colorado - Rifle CSP2_plank lowO2_0.2 (SPAdes) (version 2) | ecosystem: Environmental > Aquatic > Deep subsurface > Groundwater | place: Rifle... | reverse complement strand
GTAAACGGTATGGATATTAAAGAAACAATAATAATAAGCAAAAAAATTATAACCAAATATCTTTCTTTGGAAGAGAGAACTTTGGGTAATAACCTTATTTTGGCGATTCTGGTGTTTTTAAAGATTATTTCTCTGATTCCATCTTTTTTGACACCCTCTTTACTGTCTGATTTCAAACCAAAGAAATCGTCCAGTTGATTGTTGTCTTTGAACATAATTTAGTGCTTAGAAATTTTAGCTAAATGAAGAACACTCTTGCGACAGATACAGCCAGAAACAGAATAGCCAAAACAATTGTGGTCCAAAAGATTATTTTCTCAGCGCCTCTTTTGGTACTGTATTCCAAAGATCCGCCCCCAAAAGTTGAAGAAAGACCTGTTCCGCGCTGTTGAAGCAAAATAGCTGCAATAAGCAGTAGAGATAATATAATTTGAGTGTAAGTTAATATTTGGGTGGTGTTCATTGTGTTTTGATTATTTATTTTATTGCTTTTGCGCTTGATGATACGAAAAGATTTACTATTGTAATTATGACCACAGCATACAAAAGTGTCATCGTATCCTTAATTGTCATGAAATCAAAGATATAATCAACCGTCCACAAAAGCAACCCATTGATGACTAAAGTGAAAAGGCCGAGTGTAAGGATTATGATTGGCATGGATATCATTTTCAGAACTGGTTTGACTACAAGGTTTAGCAGTCCAAGAAATGCCCCGGCTAATAAATATTCTTTCCATCCTCCACTTACGACAAAGCCGGGGACGAAGTAGTATGCCACATAAAGAGCCAACGAATTGCCTAAAATTCTGATTATAAAACGAATCATGCTTTAACCTAAAGGATAGCACACAGTTGAATCAGATTCAATTGGGGGGCGAATAGTGTTCAAGACCTTCGCAACACTTCTAAGGGGGTTTGATAATTAATTCCCATGTGCAATCGTTCGGTATTGTAGTAATGCAAGTACTGTGCGATTGCTTTTTTGTACGTCAGTATTCTGTGCGGCACAGCATCAAGACATTCTTCCTGGATTGTCCGATTAAATCTCTCAATATGAGCATTGTCATTAGACTGCTTGACTCTGGAGTGTCGATGCTCCAAACCTGGTCTTTTTAGTCCGTTGGTGAACCATGTTGAAAATTCACTGCCATGATCAGTTTGTATCATTTTGAATTTAAAAGGGGCAGTCCTTGATGCTCTTTTAACAAATCTCAAGCTCTTTTCTGCTCCAATCTTTTCCATTACTTCCGCATGTGCCCAGCGTGAGTAGAGATCAATCAAGGTGTGGTTATATATCCTTGAACCATCCGGAGCCATGATATGCACCGTATCAAGCTGCATTAATGCTCCTGCATATTCAGCCTCTGGTCTAGGGGTGTAATCATGAGGTCTTTTCCAAGGACTCCTCTTTTTTAGAAAGCCACATCTGTCCAAAGTTCTCTGTACACCGGAAAGACTTACTTGAACTTTGTCTCTTAACAGTTCTTGCTGAACTACTTGTCCACATCTTCTTCTGCCTTGTCTTTTTCTGATAACGGCCAAGACCGTTTCTTTCGGCAGAGCATTGGGACTGGTATTGGGTCGTGAGCTTAGTGTTGGTATCTCATGTCAACCACCGGAAGAGTCTTTCTGGCACCACCTGCTTACTGTGCCTTGATTGACTCCAAAATGTCTGCCGACCTTACGAGTGCTCCAGCCTCGATATTTAACCAGTTTTACCGCATCTCTGCGGACTTTGGGCATGTGGGGGTTTGTTGTGTATGGCATGCTCATATTTTACTCTTAAGTGTTGCAAAGGTATTGAAACATTACGGCTGGGTTGACAAATAATTTAGAATAAGTTATCCTATTTTACGGTTTTAGTTTCTTGAAAAAGGAGACAGCATGACCACGGTAAGCTGGTTTCTAGTTTGGGCTCTGATTTATTTAGTTGTTGGAATAGTTCTGAAAAATCACACCAGAATCGGGACTTTGCAATTTAAAGACCATAGCACAAGATTTATAATCTTTTACATTATTCCCCTCGGTGGTGTGTTTTTCTATGCAATAAGCAGTATGGTCTACTTTTTAGTAATGGTTATCTCGGAAATTATTTTTGGGACGTATGCTATGGGTCCAGATAGTTTTTTTAAAGACCCTCAATGGCCCGAATATCCCAAACGTCCCAGCAATTAATCTTGCCATGCCGCTTACGCGGCTTTTTTGTTGAGGTGGAATTTAAAATTTGGTATGATAATTTCAGAATGAAGAACTACGTTATTCAACTATTGGGTTGGACAGCTACACAAGCGGATACTCTTAAGGGGGAGCATAAAAAGTGGGCTGTTTTTTTAATAGGGCCACCAGGTTCAGGAAAGGGAACACAGGCAGATTTGTTGGCTGAAAGATTTGGTTTGGTTCATGTTCAGACTTCAAAGCTTGGGGAAGCTAAAATAAACGATGAGGAGCTGGTCAAAAGAGATCTCGAAGTAGCAGAAGTCAAAAGGCTTTATGATAAGGGTGAACTTTTTCCCCCGCCATGGACCGTAAAAATTGTTTTTGAAAAAGCAAAAGAGCTATCCGACAAAGGTGTGGGCATTGTTTTTAGCGGTTCCCCAAGAACGATTTACGAAGCCGAACAGGAGCTGCCATATTTTGAGAATTTGTATGGTAGAGAAAAGATAAGAGTTATAAATTTAAAAATAGATGAAGATGAGTCAGTTAACAGAAATAGCAACAGGCGAGTTTGCAAAGCGAACGGACATCCGATTCCAAATTTTGAACAGTTCAAGAATATTCAGATTTGTCCGCATGATGGTAGTGAGATAATAACCAGAAGTTTAGATTCTCCTGATACCATAAAAACCAGAAATGAAGTTTATCACAGAAGGACGGAACTGATATTGGATTTTTTGGAAAAGAAGGGACATAAGGTCATAGAGGTTAACGGTGTTCAGCCAATACAAAAAGTTTTTGAAGATATACTAAACAATCTTAATGACTAACATTAAAACAGAAAAAGAAATAGAAATAATAAGAGAGGGGGGTAAAATTCTGGCGGAAATTTTAAATAAAATTTCGGAGTCGGTTAAAGTAGGAATTACCACTAACGATCTTGAAAAGCTCGCCCGCGAGCTTGTTTCATCTTGTGGTGTGGAGAGCTCTTTTCTTGGTTTTGAAGGATATCCGGCAATGTTGTGTACTTCTGTTAATGACGAAGTTGTTCACGCTCTTCCGTCCGATAGGATTTTAAAAGAGGGGGATATGTTGAAGATAGATATGGGAGTTTTGCACAAAGGTTTTCATACAGACTCGGCGGTTACTGTTCTTGTTGGTCAAAATGATAAAGTTATTCATGGAACGACACGGCGTGTCGTACAAATCAAAATTCATGGAACGACACGGCGTGTCGTACAAATCAAAAAGTTGGTAAGTGTTACCAAAGAGGCCTTGGAAATAGGGATTTCTAAGGCTAAGGCTGGAAATACCCTCGGTGATATTGGGGCGGCTATCCAAAAGCACGTTGAAGATAATGGTTTTAATGTGGTTAGGGATTTGGTCGGTCATGGAATAGGTAGAGAACTTCACGAACTTCCCCAAGTTTTGAATTATGGAAAAGCCGGTCAGGGCGAGAAGCTTGTTTCGGGCATGGTGATAGCCATAGAGCCGATGGTTGTGACCGGAAAATGGGCGATAAAAAACGGAAAAGATGGATATGCTTTTGTCACTAAAGACGGTGGTTTAGCGGCTCATTTTGAGCATACGGTGGCCATAACAAATGCCGGACCTCTTGTTTTGACAAAATAGTGGCAACACGTAGCATTGACTTTTTGACGTTTTTATTGTATGCTTATTATGCTTATTCAAGCAAAGTTTATGAAAGAACTCTTAAAGGACCTTTTTGTCCCATGCAAAGAAAATGGCTTTAAACCAAGGGTTCTGGAGACCCAGTTCTTTTTTATATTACTTGGTCTTTTGGTGGGATTAAAAATTCTTACTCTAGTTTCTTTTTGGGATAACTTTGGGGCAACTATATTTAATCAAGTTTCTCAGGCCGATCTATATGTTTTGACCAACGAAGCCCGTGCTTCTAATGGTGTAGGGAAGCTTGAGGTGAGTTCTAGGCTTGAGGCAGTTGCTCAACTTAAGTTGGCAGACATGTTTCAAGATAACTATTTTTCCCACACCTCTCCTTCCGGAGTTGATCCTTGGGTCTGGTTTGGTAAAGCAAACTATGACTACAAATTAGCAGGAGAGAATTTGGCGATGAGCTTTATGTCTTCGGACGAAGTTTTAAAGGCTTGGTTAAATTCGGAGTCGCATAGAAAGAATTTGCTATTAAGCGACTTTCAAGAAATTGGAATTGCGGTTGGTTCCGGGATGATTAATGATCAACAAACGGTTGCGGTAGTTCAGGTGTTTGGCACCCCAAGAACAACAGCATTAGCGGTTAAGAACACAAAACCCGCCGTAAAACCGTTAATCACAATGCCAAAACCAACGCCGAATTTAACGTCCAAGCCTAGCTTAACTCCAAAGTTAACACCAAAACCCATAATTAAAGCCACCCCCATTTCTTTAAAGAAGGTGGTAGTAGCAACCCCTCAGGTTAAATCCGCAGAGTCAGAAAGATATTTGTGGCCAGAGTATCTATCATATTTTGCCAATGATAGTTTTAAAAAGTTGATGATTCTCTTTACTGCCATGGCCATGTTAATTCTTTTTTTGAAAGTATTTGTGGCATTTAGTATTCAGTTTCCCAGATTTATATTAAAAGCAGTCGTTTTAATTGTCATAAGTCTTTCATTCGTATTGATAAAAGATGAAAAGTTTATGCTTAGTAAAATTGAAATTACCGATAACGCAGAAATAACAATATCCAATGCAAAATAATATTATAAATTTTTTAACACCAAAGATTCATATTAAATCCGGTTCTAGTCCGAGTATTTTAAAGTTGGTTTCTGTTTATTCAACCGCCTTTATGGTTGTTTTGGTTCTTTTGAACTTTGCAGTAATAACCAACTCCACGGCTTATATGAGGAATAAACTTACCGATTATGATGAAGTTTTAGAGACAGAACTTTTAATGGCAACATATCGTCAAGAAGAGGTGTTTTCTACTGTTTCTCCAATTAATTCACTTCCCTTCGCTGTCGCTATTGGTGGCAATACTAATAAGCCAACTTATTTGAGTGCCCCACCGTCTGTTGTGATATCGGGTAAAAGTTATATTAGTATTCCAAAAATAAATGTTAAAGCACCCATAGTTGTGGGAACATCAACCAATACCAGCAAGATTCTAAAAGATCTTGAAAGTGGAGTTCTGATGTATCCAGGTTCGGCTATGCCGGGGCAGGGCAGTACTGTAATAGTGGGTCACTCTTCGTCTAACTCTCCTTGGAATAAATACAGCAATGTATTTTCTCTTTTAAACCAACTTCAGGTGGGGGATTTGATTTACATTAGTAACAATGATAAGAGTTATGTTTACACCGTAAGTAATAAAAAAACAGGCTCGGTGTTTAGTCTGTCTAATGCGGATATGTCGGGTGATCTCGTCCTCTCAAGTTGTTGGCCAGTGGGGACAGATACGGGCAGAATACTTGTTTCAGCAACGCTTCAAAACTAGACAAAACCGAAAACTTGACAAGAAAGGTGCTATTTGTTAGACTATATAATGTACTCAAGTTTTCATAGTGTCGGTGGGGATCTTTAGGGGGCAGGGTCTTACTTTTTATAACTTTAATAAAAGACGGTTTAAATTAACAAAAAACAATGATAAATGCACATAAATTAATTTCAGTTCTGTTAATGGTCGCTATGGTTTTTGGCGCCCTTTTTGGTGCCATCTATGGAATAGGGTCTGTTTTGGCTGACAATAACGACCAGAATGTTCAGATACGATGGTTATCTTTTCCTCATAATGGTGGGAATTCTTGCTATAGACTTACTCCTGGAGATACAAATAGTTACACTGCGGTAGCAGAAATAACCAACTATGGTCCTGGTGGAATTTACATTGAGAAGGCTGCTTTTCATGATCCAATTTCTGGATGTGAGGCAACTACTAATACTTTAAGACAGGACATTTTTAGTATGTCTGGAAAATTGACTTATGCTCAAGGAGAAGTTGGACAGACTTCGTTTACCTATGATGCAAGCAAAATAAGTTGTGGCCGTGTTCAAGTAGATGCTGCTTATAGGAATTCTAATGGCAGTGGTGCTGGTAGTGTTTTCTTAGGTCAAGTAATAGATTATGGTGTTGATTGTTCTCACCCAACCCCCACTCCTACACCCACTCCTACCCCTACACCTACACCAACCCCTACACCAACCCCGATTTCTACGATTAAAGTTATTAAAGAAGTTCAGTCAGGATCAGCCAGTCCTTATGATTTTGAATTGTTTATTGACGGTAATAGAGTTCAACACAATAATATTGTAACGGTTTCTGCCGGCAGACACATAATTAGTGAAAATCAAAAGTCCGGTTATCAGCTTGTCGGGATAAGGGGTGCTTGTGACGGTGATGGATCTGTAACTTTGAGTGCGGGGCAAAATGCTACATGTGTTGTGACTAACAGATTAGCCCCAACCCCTACACCAACCCCTACACCAACCCCTACACCAACCCCTACACCAACCCCTACACCAACCCCTACACCAACCCCTACACCAACCCCTACACCAACCCCTACACCTACACCAACTCAGGTTTCGGCTTCTATTTTAGCAAACCCTTCATCGGTATGTATCGGCCAGTCCGCATACATAACATGGACAACGAGCAATGCTAATCAGGTGTTTATCAATCAACTCGGAGCAGTAGGTTCATCTGGTAGTCAGTTGGTAACCCCTTCTCAAACAACCACATATACAGTAACCGCAACCAATTCAAATGGCGGTTCTGCCGTGGCTTCTGCAACCATCTTTGTTATAGGCTATGGATACTGTTCTACCCCGACTCCCACTCCCACACCAACCACTAACATAAGCATAACCAAGAATGTAATTAACTTATCTAGTTCTAACACCTCTGAATTCAAGACTGTAAATGCTAGACCCGGTGATTTATTGGAATTCGTAATTAGAGTTAACGCTTCTGGAAACACAACTGCTCAAAACGTAAGATCATACGACAACTTGCCTTCACAACTTCAGTATTTAGGCGGAAGCACAACCATAGATGGCTCATTTGCTGGTGATGGATTTGTTTCCGGTTCAGGTGTTTCACTTGGAAGTTATAACAACCAGACCAAAGTCATAAGATTTAGAACGGTTGTTGTCGGAGAATCATCCTTTGGATTTGGAACAACTCAATTAACTAATTTAGTAAACGCAACTTCTGACAACGCTAGTTCTGTAAACGATAGAGCCTATGTAAACGTAGAAAGAGGACAGGTTCAGGGTGCGATTACATTGCAAATACAAAAGAGCGGTAAAAATATTTCTAAAGGAGATGTTGTAGATAAGACATCAATGAATGCTACTCCGAACGATACGATTGAGTTTACTATTAGAGTAAGAAATTTTTCAACAACAACCGCAAACAATGTTATTGTAACTGATACATTACCTGCAGGAATGACATATGTAAATAATTCAACAGCTTTGAACGGTATTATTATTGCCAACGGAATTACCGGTTCAGGAGTAAATATTGGCTCTCTCTTATTAAACCAAGAAGCCGTTGTTAAATTATATGCTACAGTAAATACTGGAACGGTTATAAACGCCGGAACAACCGTAACTCTTACAAATGTTTCTCAAGCCAGAGCGGATAACTACTCACAAATAGTATCCAATCCTGTAACGATAACTCTTGGCGGGTTGGGAGTTGTTGCCGGAGCTTTAAGTGTAAAGACGGGAGCTTCAGGAACGATAGTTATTTCTGCCTTGATTGCCATTATTGCAACAACCCTGTTCTATTTCAGGTCAATGATAATTGGAGCGTTCAGAAAAGACGACACTCAATACGTGTATAATCCGGAACAGTTCAACATCGGCTAAACTAAATTGAAAACCAAAACCCCCGTTTCACGGGGGTTTTGGTTTATGGTAGAATAATTAAATGGATGAACAAACTCAATTTACACCAACTCCGGTAGAAGGTCCGCAACCACAAAGTCTTTCTGAAAAACTAAAACCGTATCAATGGCACATTGCCGTAATAGGCGGGATTATCATAGCCGTTCTTTTTGGTGCTTATGGCTATGCAAAAAATCTTGCAAAAAATAACGCTGAAGAGGTAACAAGACAAGCGGAAGAAGCTCAAAAACAATATGACGAGATTGTTGCTAAGCGTGCCGAAAATCCTACCGCCAACTGGAAAACATATACAAATACTCAATATGGGTTTGAGTTTAAGTATCCGGGGAATTGGAATTATAAAGAGGAAAATAATGAAATTTGTCTTAGGGAAAATGGTAAACAATATAGCCTAGAGTCTGGTGAGGTTTGTGGAATTTCTGTTTCCGCTGGTCCGATTAACCCAAAACGTACTCCGCTTGATCAATTGATTAAAAATAGAAAAATAGGCAACCCAACCCTTGCTGTATATGAAGTTGTAGTGGGCAATGTGCCAGCTACTCGCATTAAGGGATATGGAGACGAGACATATTTTGATTTTGAGGGTAATGAGTTTACTATTTCAACTTCTTTTCATGGAGATATGGTAATAATACCAATTTTAGACCAAATCCTTTCCACGTTTAGATTTACAAAATGAAAAAAATAACTATTTTGATATTGATTCTTGTTGTTGCTGGAACTGGTATCTGGTATTGGCAAAAACAAAAAACTTATATTTTTTGTGGAGGCATAGCTGGAATCGAATGTCCTTCAGGATATTCTTGCCGACTTGAAGGTTCTTATCCTGATGCAGGAGGGACATGTATTAAAGATAACCAAAAAAATGATTCAGTTTGTATTCAAGTAATAACCCCTGCTCGTAATCTCATAACAGGTGAAGTCAAGGATTTTGCAACTCCATGCAATGTTCCTATTGGATGGCAGAAAATATAGACCCATTGACTGTTTATAAGGCCTTCTGATATACTAAGACCTACAAAGATATATGAACAAAACACTAATAAATAACATTACAAGCGGCTGATAAATCCTCATTTTTTTGGTGCTATCGAAATCCAAGCCGCCTGTAAAGCGGTGTTTTCTTTTCTACAATTGACTTCTGGTGATAGGTTAGATACTCTTCACGAGCAGTCAATTGAAAGCAACTTGAAAATTAAAAAAGCATTTCGTAAATTATCAAGTAGTTTACGAAATAGCGGGTAAAAAATTGTAAGTAAGTAATAATCACAAACAAAAGAAATTTAATTTTACAAGGAATCATTACTCATTAAATATAAGGGCGCATGGAGGATGCCTTGACACTAAAAGACGATGAAGGAGGTGGCGTGACTGCCTTAAGCTTCGGGGAGCCGTCTAGCAGGCTTTGATCCGGAGATATCCGAATGGGGAAACCCAATTGCGTAAACCGCAATTATTCCCCGACGTTACAGTCGGGGGAAGTATACCTGGCGAAGTGAAACATCTCAGTACCCAGAGGAAAAGAAATAGAATAGATACCCTTAGTAGCGGCGAGCGAAACGGGCATAGCCTAAACCGTTTATCAGTTAATTTATTAATTGGTTGGCGGGGTAATAGGGACGATACAAGTTCCTGTGCCGACATTGCCTTTCGTTGAGTCGACGTCCCGATGCCGATATTTGTTTTTTTAACAAATCGGTAAATGGGACAGAGTGTTGTTCAACGCGAGAGCAATGTCGGGATCGGGACGAGAAGTTACAAATCCGAACGTTAGCAGAACGGCCCTGGAACGGCCGACCAAAGAAGGTGATAGTCCTGTAAGCGAAAACATTCGGACTTCTGTATTGTTACCTGAGTAGCCCAGGATAAGAATGTCCGGGGTGAATTTGTCCATACTACTGGATAAGGCTAAATACTTTTAGTGATCGATAGTGAACAAGTACCGTGAGGGAAAGGTGAAAAGCACCCCGGTGAGGGGAGTGAAATAGTAACTGAAACCATGTGCCTACAAAGAGCCGGAGGCTCATGCGCCGCAAGGTGTATGTGGCTGACGGTGTGCCTATTGAAGAATGACCCAACGAGTTTATCTAAATTGCTACTATAAGTTCCTATGGAACGAATGGATAGGGAAACCGAGTGTTAAAAGCGCGTTAACCAATACTTCGTATTGGAAATTCCAAATCTCAAATTACAAATCTCAAATAAATTCCAAATTCCAATTTTCAAACATTTGAATTTTGGTCATTGGCATCTATTTGTTATTTGATGTTTGATATTTGGTGCTTCCACTACGAAGTAGTGGTTGTGCAGTTTGGATAAGACCCGAAGCCAGGCGAGCTAACCATGCCCAGGGTGAAGCTTTTCGAAAGAAAAGTGGAGGCCCGAACCGGTTGATTGCGCAATATCATCGGATGAGGTGTGGTTTGAAGTGAAAAGCTTATCGAGCTTGGTAATAGCTGGTTCTCCCCGAAATGCGTTTTGGCGCAGCGGTGTACAGTAGTTAGAGGGGTAGAGCACTGATTGGTTTGCCGTGCCCTTTTGGGTAGGTTTACCAAACAAACTCCGAATACTCTAGCGGAATGTATACCAGTGAGTATGCGAGGGCAAAGCTTCGTGTACGCGAGGGAAAGAGCCCAGATCACAAATTAAGGTCCCTAAATTAAAGCTAAGTGTTAAAGGAAGTATTTTGCCTTAGACAGGTAGGAGGTTGGCTTAGAAGCAGCCATCCTTTAAAGAGTGCGTAACAGCTCACTACTCGACGTCCCAGTCCCGAGATTGCCTTCTGTTGAACTAGTCCCATTGCCGAATTTGCAATTTCGGCGGCGGGACAGGTTAGACCAAAGGTCGGCAGGAAGACAACATCGGGACTGGGACGAGGCAAGATGCGCCGAAAATGTAACGGGGCTAAGCTTTATACCGAAATTGTGGATGCGTCCAATTTTTAATTGGACGCGTGGTAGGGGAGCATTCCTAATGCAGTGAAGGCCGATTGTGAAGTCGACTGGAGCGTTAGGAAGGGAGAATGTTGGGATGAGTAACCGCAAGTCTGGTGAAAGCCCAGACCGCCGAAAGCCTGAGGTTTCCTCCGCGATGTCAATCATCGGAGGGTTAGGCAACCCTAAGCGTAACCTTGCTTAAGGGCAGGGGATCGCGATGGTCAGCCGGTTAATATTCCGGCCCCGCTTATATATTTGAAGGGATGACGGACTACATAAGGTC
>Ga0209343_10009374_pt1 | contig 11255 bp, 14 predicted proteins | sample RifCSPlowO2_02_FD_184026 | JGI IMG/M metagenome (GOLD analysis project Ga0209343, IMG submission 184026) | Groundwater microbial communities from Rifle, Colorado - Rifle CSP2_plank lowO2_0.2 (SPAdes) (version 2) | ecosystem: Environmental > Aquatic > Deep subsurface > Groundwater | place... | reverse complement strand
CACCAGAATTTTCTGCGCCATCGCTATTTCTTCGCAGGCACGCCGGCGAATTTCTCGACGGTGGCAATGAAGCTTTTCAGATCGATGGGCTTGGTGACGTAGGCATCGAACCCGGAGGCGACGATCTTCTGCTGCTCATCGGGCATCACCGAGGCCGACACCGCGACCACCGGCGTCCTGGCGAGCGAGGCATCGGCGCGAATGATGCCCAGCGCCTCGATGCCGTTGATGTCGGGAAGCTGGATATCCATGAGGATCAGGTCGGGCTGGTGCTGGCGCGCCAGCGCCAGGCCTTCGTTGCCGGTGCTCGCCTCGATGGTTCGGTATCCCTTGAACTGCAGGATGTCGCGCACCAGCTTCATGTTCTTTTCGTTGTCCTCGACGATCAGAATCGTGCTCATACCGCCTCCAGTGATTTGTCCGGCAGGGTAAAGGTGAATGTGGAGCCTTTGCCCGGTGCGCTTTGCAGGGTGATTTTTCCGCCGTGCAGTTCGACGAACCCGCGCGTGAGAGAAAGGCCCAGTCCGGTGCCCTCGGATTTCTTGAGGTAGTCGCCGCTCGCCTGGCGGAATTCCTCGAACACCTGTTCGCGGTCGCCTTCGGCGATGCCGATGCCGGTGTCGGTCACGGAAATCGCCGCGCCGCCGGCAGTGCGCCGGGCCGCCACCGTGATGCTGCCGCCTTCCGGAGTGAATTTCACGGCGTTGGACAGCAGGTTGAGCAGGATCTGCTTGACCTTGCGTTCGTCGGCGACCCAGTCGCCGATGGCCGCGTCAGCCTCGAAGCCCAGCGCAATGCCATGACGCGAAGCCCGCTCACGGATCAGGGTAAGGGCGTTCTCGATCGCCTGCGGCAGATCGAACTGGGCCAGCTCGAGCTCCATGCGCCCGGCCTCGATCTTCGACAGATCGAGGATGTCGTTGATGAGCGAGAGCAGGTGCTGGCCGGAGGAGTGGATGTCTTTGAGGTACTCGAGCTGCTTGTCGTTGACCTCGCCAAACATTTTTTCCGCGAGCACTTCCGAGAACCCGATGATGGCGTTGAGCGGCGTCCTGAGCTCGTGCGACATGTTGGCGAGGAACTCCGACTTGTGCTTGTTGGCGACTTCCAGTTGCCGGCTCTTTTCCTGGATTTCGTTGAACAGGCGCACGTTCTCGACCGCGATCACCGCCTGGTCCGCGAGCGTGGTCACAAGGTCGATCTGCTTGCCGGTAAACGGTTTGGGCTCGGGGCCGCGCATCATGGTAATGACCCCGATCGCCTCCCCGTCCCGCACCATGGGCACCGCGAGCAGCGTGGCAAAGCGCATCATGCGCTGCAGGTCCTGCCGCTGGTATTCAAGGTCCGTGTTCACGTCGTGAATATGCACCGCGTGGCGCTCGATGATGGCGCGGCCGGAAGCGGTGCTGGGACTGGCCCGGATGGGGTGCTTCATGAGTTCTTCGAGCGCCTCCGGCATGGCCTCGTAGCCGTAATTCACCACCGGCCGGTAGTTATCCTCGGCATCCGCGCGGAACAGCACGCCGTGGTCCGCGCCGCACAAGCGCGCCGCCGATTGCATCAGGGTTTGCAGCACCGACTGCAGGTCGAAAGTGGTGCGGCTGATCGCCTTGAGGAGTTCGCTGGTGGCGGTCTGGTACTGGAGCGATTCGGCCAGATCCCGGGTTCTCTCCTCGACCTTGCTCTCCAGCCCGGTATAGGACTCCTGCAGCTGCTTGGCCATGTTGTTGAACTCGTTGGCCAGCGCCTCGAGCTCGTCGCCGGTGCGCACCTCGATGCGCTGGTCGAGCTTGCCGGTGGCGAACTGGGCGGCGCCCGCCTGGACGATCTTGACCGGCGCGACCATGCGGCGCGCCACGTACTGGCCCACCACCACCGCGAACGCGAGGCCCAGCAGCAGCAGCAGGCCGGTGCGTTCCAGCGAGTCGTACAGCGGCGCAAACGCCTCGGTGAGCGGCTGTTCCGCGAATACATGCCAGCCCAGCGACGGGATGCTCGCGTAGGCCGTGAGCACCTCAATCCCGGCCGGACTGCGCGCGATCGCGACGCTGTCGATTTCGTCCCCCGGCTTGGCTTCGCGCGCCGCCATCACCTGGGCTAGCTTGGACAGATCGGATTTCTGCAACACCAGGCTGATGTCCGGATGCGCGATCAGTTGCCCGCGCGAATCCACCACGTAGGCGAGGCCCTTGTCGCCGATCTTGATGCGCGAGATCACGTCCCAGATGAATTTCAGATTCACCTCGGCGACCGTCACGCCGGTGTCCTCGCTGGAGCCGGCGACGGCCATGGTCATGTAGGGCTCGGTCTCCTTGCGGAAATACACCGGGCTCAGGTAGGTCTTGCCGCCCTTGGTGCCGGTGAACTTGGGATCGTTCGACAGGTCGCCCTGGCCGCCGGACACATCCATGCCCAGCCGCGACACGCGCAGCTTTTCCTGGCCGGAGAGATCCAGCATCGCGACCTCGGTGATCGCCGGCACCTGGCGCAGCAGCTTCAGGAAGTCGATGCGCCGCTGCTCGGGCGTGGTGACGCCGACCTGGGGCAGGCGCATCCAGCCCAATTGGTGCTCGATCTCCTGCACATAGGCCTCGATGCGCGAGGCCGCGGCCGCCGCCTTTTCCTTCTGCAAGTTGAGCAGCGCCGCCTTGTTTTCCTGGTAGGTGAAGTAGATGCCCACCAGACCGCTGACGAGCACCGCCCCGCATACCAGCGCCACGAAATAGGCGACGTATTTGCGAAACAGCGAGCCGCGCAGATTCAATGGGTTATCCATGGGTGGGTGCGAGTATAGCGGTCAAGGCGTTTGAGGCACTTGTCGCCGTTCGGGCGTGGGGGAGATTCATTCGATCACTTCCTCGGCCCGCAGCAACAGGTCCTGCGGGAGGGTGAGGCCGAGCGCTTTGGCGGTGGTGCGGTTGATCACCAGGAACAGCCGCGTCGGTTGTTCGATGGGCAGGTCGCTGGGCTTGGCACCCTTCAGGATCTTGTCCACGAAAACGGCAGCGCGGCGAAAACCCTCTGCGCCGAAGAATCCGTAGCTCATCAGTCCGCCGGCTTCGGCATATGTCCGGCCTCCCCATATCGAAGGGAGCTTGTGCTTGAGAGCGAGCCCCGCAATGAGCTTGAGTTGCGAAGCGAAATACGGGTCGGGAAGCATGATTAGCGCCTGCACGCGGTCGCGGTTCATTGCCGCAAACCCGCCCTCGATCTGCGCAGGCGTGTTAGCCCTGACCGGCATCACGCTTACTCTGGCTTTCACCGCCGCGGCGCGCACGCTTTCCAGAAGAACGGGGTGGCTCGAGTAATCCGGGTTCATGAGGACGGCAACTCGAACGAGCTTCGGCACAACGCTCATCATCAGCTCAAGATGTTTGGCAGTCACCTCGCCGGAGTTCTGCGACAGCCCGGTGACATTGCTGCCAGGGCGCGCATAGCTTGACACCAGGCCCGCGCCGACAGGTTCGTTCAGGGTCGGACTGACGATAGGAATGGTGCTGGTAGCCTGGCGCGCCGCCTCCGTACCACTGCCCGTCGTGACGATGACTTCCACATTGAGCCGCACCAGCTCGGCCGCAAGCTCCGTCGCGCGCTTGACACTGCCGTCCCCGTTGCGCCATTCAATGTGAAGGTTCTTTCCCTCTACATAGCCTAGCGTTCGCAAGCCCTCGACTAAATTGTTGCTGATGTTAATGCCGCCTGGCCCGCCGGGAGCGACGCTTAAAATGCCGATGCGCCTCACCTTGGCTGATTGCTGAGCGACCGCTGGAAAGTCCGCGCCAAGTGCGCCAAAGAAGCATGCGAGCAGCAGTTTCCGACGTGTGTTCATTCAATTACCTCCGTCGCCTGCAGCAATAGCTGCTGTGGAACAGTGAGGCCGAGAGCTTTGGCCGCCCTTCGGTTGATCACCAGTTCGAATTTTGTCGGCAGCTCGATCGGCAGATCGCCGGGTTTTGTGCCCTTGAGGATCTTGTCCACGTAGGCGGTGGCGCGGCGGAAATTGTCGTTTAGTGAGACTCCATAGGACATGAAAGTACCGGCTTCCACGCTAAGTTCATTTGACCCAATGCCCGGGATTTTGAATTTCAAGCCGTGATCGGCAATGGGTTGAGACTGAGCAGAGAAAATTGCAGTTTGGGTGTTGACGTATGCGTTAACGCCCAGCGCGGCAGCACGCTTGAAGGCGGGCGCGATATCCGCAGCCTGCTTCAACTCGATTGGAGTAACCCGCAGACGAAGGCGCGCGTTCATTCGTTCGCCCTCTTCTGACTGTCGTGGAGATACAATGAGCTTCGATTTCCAACTTTTTGCAGGCTGAAAATCATGGGTACCTTTTCCGTGGGTTGCCGCATCGAAAACGTTGTTAATCGCTCAAAAGGCGTGACCGTGCGCCGCGTTCTCGTGGACACCGGCAGCGAATACACCTGGGTATCGGGCGCTGCGCTGGAGAAAATCGGTATCGCCCGTGAAAAAAAGGATATCGAATTTATCATGGCGAACGGCCAGCGCAGTACCCGCAGCGTGGGGTTCGCCATCGTCAGAGTGGAGAAATCCTTTACCATCGATGAAGTGGTGTTCGCCGAAAAAGGCGACCTGCTGCTGCTCGGGGCGCGCAGCCTGGAAGGCCTGAACCTGGAGGTGGACCCGCGTCGCAAAAAACTGGTCGCTGCAGGACCGGTGCCGGTGGCTTGAGGTACGGCTGTGAATTCCATGTTGACCACGGTCATTCAATCACCCGGTCCGCCCGCAGCCGCAGCTCCGGCCCGATGGTGACGCCGATCGCCTTGGCAGTCTTTAGATTGATCGTCAGTTCTATCTTGGTCGGAAATTCCACCGGCAGTTCCGAGATCCTGGCGCCCTTCAAAATCCTGTCGACATAAGTAGCGGCGCGATAGTAGAGGGCCTGCGGTGCGACGCCATAAGCCATCAGCCCACCTTGTTCGACGTTTACGGCATTGCCGAACATGGTGGGGAGCCGGTGCTCAACGGCAAACTTCGAAATCTGTGGCGTCAATATGGAAAACAGCGGATCAGGTACGACAATAATTGCTTCGGACTTGTTGCTCACAACTGCCTTCAAACCATGCTCGATCTCGCCAGCATTGCGAGCCGTCACCGGAAACACGGAGACCCCGCTTGCTTTTGCTGATTTCCGGATCTGGTCGAGCGTTACCTGGTGCGTTTGATAGCGGTTAACCAACACGGCCACGCGTTGCAGCTTGGGTAACTGGGCGCGAAGCAGTTCCACATACTTGACGCTTGACTCCACGCTGTTTTGGGGAAAGCCGGTGATATTGGCCTCAGGTCGCGCCAGGTTACGTACATAATTTTCAGGATCGGATACCGCGACCATGACTATAGGAATGCTGCTTGTCGCCGCCAATGTGGCGCGAGCAGGATCTCCCGCCGAGACTACGATGACGTCCACCTTGAGCGCGACAAGCTCTGCCGCCATTGACGCGAGCCGTTCAGATCTGCCTTCGGTAAAGCGCCATTCAATGCGGAGGTTCTTTCCCTCGACATGGCCCAAGTCCCGCATGCCGCGGAGGAATTCCGCCATGCTGCGTTCGACCGGTCCTTGTCGCGAAGCGTTGGCGAGGACGCCAATGTGCGAGACTTTCGCTCCTGACTGCGCCAGACAAGGGCTTACCCATGTTAGGGCGAGAGCGGCCAGCGCGAGCAGCGTTTTATGCAGCAGGTTCATTCGATCACCCGCTCGGCGCGCAAAAATAGCTCGTTCGGAGTGGTCAGGTCGAATTCCTTCGCCGCCTTGCGATGGATCATCAGTTCGGGGAAATATTGGGGGACCGCCCAAGGTTTCCCTCGAATAATGGGGGCAGGCACGCATTTACTGAGAATTCTCAACGTAGTTTCGGTGCAACAGTCAAGAAATTTGAGCCTGCCCCCTTTTCCCCCGCACTTTTCTCCGCGCTTGGCTTGGCAAGCGTTTCCAGGCGTTCTACCATGAGCCTGTTCACGCAATTCGCCGATGCGCCCAGGAGGGCGCAACACCATGACAACTCTTGAACTGACCATCAGTCTGCCTGACGATCTTGCGAGCAAAGCACGGGCGGCGGGGCTTCTTACATCGGAGGCCATCGAGAAGCTGCTACGCGAACAACTGCGCAAGCAAGCGGGCCAGGAATTGCGGGCGATGTTGGACAAGCGCGGCGCCGACGGCACGCTCCCAATGACAGAAGAAGAAGTACAGGCCGAAATAGTCGCATACCGGGCTGAACGTCGGGCGAAACGCGGCGCCAATTCGTGAGGGTTGTGCTCGACACCGATTCCGTTGTGTCGGGGTTCCTCTGGGAGAACGAACCTCGAAGCATCATCGAAGCCGCTATCGAGGGGCGAATCCTGCTGGCTACCAGTGCGGGGTTGATTGACAAACTGGCGGGTATTCTGCCTCGACAAAAGTTTGCAAGACGTTGGGAGCAAAAGCAGTTGTCGATTCCCGCGCTGATCGAACGCTACAGGGTGCTTGCCGATGTCGTTGAACCGGCACTCCTGTCCGGTCCAGTCTCCAAAGATCCCGACGATGATCTCGTGCTCGCCACGGCGCTGCCCGCAAGCGCCGATCTCATCGTATCCCGCGACAAGCATCTGCGAAACCTCAAGCATTTTCATCGCATCCCCATCATGGACGCCGCCGACGCACTCGCCCGAATCATGCAGAAAACCTGCGACTGACCCTATTGATACTTGCCGGTGCCTGCATCGAACAAGCAGAAATTTGCAATATTCGCCGGCACTCCTGATTCGATCACCCGGCAAATCTTCATGTTTATCCGAAAAAAAGCACCAATCCCCTGCAAATCATGAGCCATATCCCGATTCAGCGATTAGCCACCTTATAAGACCCTCCGGACAAATTCGGCGTAATAGTAAGCAAGAAGAATGTGAAATATTCACACCTCGAAGACTGGCGAACCTGGCGTGCTCACGACAGCCACGACCAAGCCAATCGACGCCACAGATTCTGGTGCGTCCATAATTGTCATTTACATAGTGACAATATTTGTGTAAATTGTCATTTAATTAATGACTATATCCACCGACCTGCTTCGTCTCAAGCTCGCCGAGTCCCTGGCGGCCACGCCGCCGGCCCTGACCCGGCGCGATGTGGGCCTGCCCGGCATTCGCGGCAAAGCCATGGCGGTCATTGGCGTGCGGCGCGGGGGCAAGACCTCGTTTCTGCGGCAGTGCCTGTCGGACCGCCTGGCCGCGGGGCGAGCACCCGAGTCGCAGCTTCTGATTTCGCTGGAAGACGAGCGCCTCGCCGGCATGACGGTGGGCGAGCTGGCCTGGCTCATCGATGAGCACGCGCGCCAGTTCCCCGGGCTGCGCGAGGCCGGCGCAATGACGCTGTGCCTGGACGAAGTGCAAACGGTGCAAGGGTGGGAAGGCCTCGCGCGCCGGCTGGTGGATGCGGGCGGCATGGAGTTGTTCGTCTCGGGCTCCTCCGCACGGCTGCTGAGCCGCGAGGTGGCAACCAGCCTGCGCGGGCGCGCCATGGAAGTGCTGGTGCTGCCGTTCAGCTTTCGCGAGGCGCTGCGGCATGCAAAGGCCGAACCGGCCAAAGGCTGGGACCGCCTGCGTCCGACGGAGCGCGCGGCTCTCGATCACCGGCTGCGCCGCTACCTCGCCGAGGGCGGCTTTCCGGAGGCGCAGGGCGCGGCAGAACGCGACCGTGCGGCCTTGCTCACCGGCTACGTTGACGTCATGGTGCTGCGCGACGTCATCGAGCGCCACACCGTGAGCAACCCGCTGGCGTTGCGCTGGCTGGAGCGGCAGCTGCTTGCCAATCCGGGCGCCGCGTTCTCGGTCAAAAAACACTACGACACCCTGCGCGCGCAAGGCTTGCCGGTGGGCAAGGACACCCTGCATGACTACCTCGCCCACCTCGAGGACGCGTTCCTGGTGCGCACGGTGGCGATGCACAGTGCCTCGGAGCGCCAGCGCCTGGTGAACCCGCGCAAGGCCTACCCGGTGGACCCGGGGCTCATCACCCTGTTCGAGCGCAGCGGCCGCGAGCATCAGGGGCGCGCGCTGGAGACGGTGGTGCTGCTCGAATTGGAGCGGCGCGGTTACGAGATTTCGTACCTGCGCACCGGCGCGGACTGGGAAGTGGATTTTCTGGCACACCGGAGTGGCGATCCCCCGTTGCTGGTGCAGGTGTGCCTGGAGACCACGGCGGAGGAGACCTGGGCGCGCGAATTGCGTGCGCTGAAAACGGCGGCGGCAGCGCAACGCAAGGCACGGGCTTTCCTGGTGACGCTGGACGCCAGGCCGCCGGCAAAAGCGCTGCCGCGCGGACTGTACTGGGCGCCGGCGGCGCGCTGGCTACTGGAGGAAATGTGATGGATTGCAGGAATCTTAAACAGCTTGCTTGCCCCAGGCACCGCGGCGGAATCGCAAGGCCGAGCACCTGCGCGGGGTGCGGCGAAAAGGAGCACTACCGCGGCGCGGGCCGGCATTAACAACGAGCACGACACCATCTGCAGGTTTCAGCGCCTTGCTTGATCGAAGCGCGAGGAAGGTTCATTCAATCACCCGATCGGCACTCAGCAGCACCGCTTGCGGAATGTTCAGTCCAAGCGCCTTGGCGGCCTTGCGATTGATGACCATTTCGAAGGTCGTGGGTTGCTCGACGGGAAGATCCGCCGGCTTTCGGCCTTTGAGTATTTTGTCGACGTAATGCGCGGAACGGCGGAAGAAATCCAGCAGCACTATCCCGTAGGAAAGCAGGCCTCCTGAATCCACATACTGGGAGAGTCCGTACATGGCAGGAATCTTGTTCTTGGCGGCGAAATCAGCCAGGTCCTTTCGGTGGTCGAGGGTGACAGGGTCCTCTATGACGATCAGACCTCTGGAACGGGCAGCGGCGATGCGGCGAAACGCCGCCTGAAGATCTTCGGGTTTTCGCACTTCCAGCGAATGAACTTGCACCCCAAGTTTCCGCGCCGCGAGTTCGGTGTTCTTCATGATGAAGACGTTGCCGAAATTCTCCGGATTCCAGATGACTTGAACACTCGAAAGATTGGGCAGGACCTCCTTGAGAAGCGCGAGTCTTTTGCCGCCCAACTCGGCATTGAGCATGCTCAGGCCGGTGACATTGCCGGAGGGCCGCGCCAGATTGGTCACGAGTTGCGTGCCCACCGGGTCGCCGGCGTTGGTCATGACGATGGGTATGGTTTTTGTTGCCTGCTTTGCCGCAACGGCGCCGGGCGTGGTATGCGCCACGATCAATTCCACGCGAAGCTTGACGAGTTCGCGGGCGAATTCCGGCAGGCGCTCGAATTTTCCTTCCGCCCACCGGTATTCGACCGCCAGATTCCGCCCCTCGAGGTAACCGAGCACGCGCATTTCATCGAGGAATGTGTCTCTTTCCGCCTGCCTTTCGCTTGCGGTGCCCGGAGACAGAAAGCCGATGCGCCGAACCGATTTGCCGGCCTGTGGCAAGGCAATAGCGGGAGCCATGCAAAGCGCCCCAGCCGCCATCAGGAAATTCCGGCGGTAAATGCGGCTCAAACAGCCCCCCAATGGTAGATTTTCATTGGACGAAGTTATCCCGATGCGGCGGCAAGTACTGTAATGAATTACGCCTGAAAGATGTGAAATATTCACATTTCATTCAGCCCGGTATTGCTCTTCCAGGCACCGAATCCACCCGTTACCTCAGCTTTTCCGGCGCCATGCCGCCACGGTTTGGTTCCTGCATAGCCGGCCTCCTTCTGTCCGCGGATGGCAAACACTTTAGGCGAATAGTGTGATCGGCATTACTTTTTCCTGAACCGCTATGACTGGAGGCTTCCGCCGCTGAGGCGGTCAACGCGTCTTAGCCGGGAAGGCTGATGCCCGGGCGCGGGCTGGGGTATCGGCAGGCGCCTTCTTTGGGATGGGCAAATCATCAAGCCGCGCGAGGCAGCAGATCCTTAATATTTTCCAGGGGCCAATAGCCTTTTGCCCTGGCATCGAGAATGGTGATTTCGGCGATTCCCTTTGCGGAGTAACCGGTGTTCACATTCCAGCCATGAGATACGTCTTTGACGATCGGATCCTTGGAGAACTCGATATGGAGGATGTCGTCGTGCTCGTCGTATTCGATTCTCATGCTTCATCCTCCAGTTGCCAGCCGATCATTACCGTCTTGACTATCAACGCGTCCGCTTCCACGACGGCGGCACAGATTGGATTGTCGGTTCGTCCTTCGATGTGCATGAAGATCCACAAATTCAAATCGTTCTTCCGCTTGATCTCGCCATCTTCGATTACGCGCTTTAGCGTTTCAAGATCGATATTCCGTTTGTGCATGCTGCTACGCGCATGACGGGTGATCCAAACGTCCTTCCCAAACCGCCGGCTATGAAAATCCGCCACCGAATATTCCTTTAATTATGTTAGCAGAAATGAAATACGCCCAAAAAATGTGAACTATTTACATTCCATTCTGCCGCGTGTTGCCCTTCCGGGCACCTCATCCCCCTGCGGCCACAGGTCCACGGGAAGCGTCCCGTCACGGTTCGGTTCCCGCATAACCAGCCTCCTTCTGCCCGCGGAGGGCAAGCACGAACACCGTGTCAAGGTCCGCCACGTATCGATAGAGTGCGACATACCCGCGCGTTTGGCGGCCGATGACAAGTTCCCTCAAGTCTTCGCGGATCGGCCGGCCGATCAAGGGGTTGTTTTCCAACACATCGATGGCCTTGATAATGTCTTCGATGCGCGATGCCGCCTGCGCCACATCGTGCAACAACAGGTGCTCCAGGATGCGATCGAAATCGTCCCCGACTCCCGGGGCAAGCTCTACGCGAGACACGGCTAACGCGCAAGCGCGCGCGGCTTGGGCCGCGAAACTTTGCTTCCTTCGACGCGACGCTCAAGGTAGCGGCGCATCTCCTTCCACGGCACGGTCTTGCCGGAGGCGACAATCGCGGCGTAGCGCTGTTCCGCGGTTTCCCGAAAAGCCCCTCTCAGCTCCGCCTGTTCCGCCTTTTCGGCTATCGCCTCCAGAATGAAACTGTGAGCCGTGGTGCCGGCGCGCTCCGCCGCGCTGGCGACGCGCTGCTTGAGTTCCGGCGGCAGGCGAATAGTGGTTGTGGACATGGAGAAGCTCCGTGTGAAAGTAACAAGCGTAGCACAATGGTGCTACTGCAATGCATCCAACGGCAAAGGTGGTCTTGCCGACCTGACGCGGGGCCTGCGCTTTCGCGGCGCGCCGGGCTGATCGCACCAATGGGGGTCCCCGCTTT
>Ga0209343_10009371_pt1 | contig 11260 bp, 12 predicted proteins | sample RifCSPlowO2_02_FD_184026 | JGI IMG/M metagenome (GOLD analysis project Ga0209343, IMG submission 184026) | Groundwater microbial communities from Rifle, Colorado - Rifle CSP2_plank lowO2_0.2 (SPAdes) (version 2) | ecosystem: Environmental > Aquatic > Deep subsurface > Groundwater | place... | reverse complement strand
CAGTTAGGCACAGGTGCTACAGATTTTATTTTTGGACTTTCACTTAACCTTGCAGTTCAGAGGCTCTCACTCTCTGCCAATATACTTGATGCTGTCCACACTGAGGGGAAGGCAGGGGATAAGACTTATCAGTTTGGAAATATCATTAACTACGATGTAACAGGGAAATACAGGGTTCATCCGGGTGAGTTGACACCTGAAAGAAACCAGTGGTTTTTAGCCTTTGGAATAAACGGGGAGTTAAGGGATAAAGAAAAAGAGGGTGGCATTACGGTTGACAATTCAGGTGGGCATACAATCTATTTAACCCCAGGGATTCAGGTTGTGGCGGCACCTCACTGGGTGGTTGAGGCTTTATATTACCATCCTATGTATCACGACCTTTATGGAACGCAGACTGGCGAGAATTATAAGGTATCTACCGGTTTAACATATATGTTCTGAAAAGGAGAGAATAACTATGAAAGGTATAACCTATTGTATAGTGTCAATTTTAATCCTCTTTTCTGCCAATAACTCTTATAGTTACAGCAAGAAAGATTTTAAAGCCTTTGGCATTCAGGAACTAAAGGAGGAAGCCCCCAATTTCACTATTGTAGACCCGAACGGTAAAAGGATAAGTATGAATGACTATAGGGGAAAGGTTGTTATACTCCACTTCTGGGCTACATGGTGTAAACCCTGTAAGGATGAGTTTCCTCTCTTTGAAAAGCTATTTCAGAATTTTAAGGGCAGAGAAATAGTTTTTCTGCCTATTTCCATAGACCTCAAGGCAGACCGTAAAGAAGTAGAAAAAGTTGCAAAGGATTTTGGCTTAAGCTTTCAGGTATATCTGGCAAGGGAAGGGGATGTAACCAATAGATACTGGACATGGGGTACGCCTGTAACATATTTCATTGATAAAAAAGGATGGATAATCGGCAGGGCATTAGGTCCGAGGGATTGGGCTTCTGATAAATGCAATGAGATTATCAATTCACTGATAGAAGATATGTAAATTAAGGAGATAAGGTTAACGAAAATGAGTCATTCAAAGTTATCAGCGATTTTTATCCTCTTTATCGTAGCACATCTTAATCTGGTCATGCCAGTAAGTAAGGCATCAGGTAGCGGGGATATCTGTATAACTGATAATGGTATCCATATGGCACGTCATAGTGATAACCAGATGCTCCATGACCACAGAGGAGACACCCATCATTCTGGACATAGACAGGGAATTAATAAGATAAAGGCAGATTGCAATATGGATATGTCTTCATCTGATATATATTTTCCTGGCGGTGAACACCCATTTACATATGATGCAACTCAAACCTCAACATTTGAGCTACCTTATATCAAAACTGTTTTATTTCCACAAACACAATTCACAGAGGGCTTTATAATCCTTCCGTATAATCCTCCAAGATTCATCTCTTAAATAAATTTTTTCCAGGGAATCACTGAGTTCTGATTAGGATTGTATTATTCCGTATTTAAAGAAACAATCCTAAATATCGTGCAGATTTTATCGAAAATCATAATCCTTACCTTACCTCTATTCCAATAGGAAGGTAAACCCCATTAGAAGCCTTCGCCTTTCTAACGGGATAAACAGGAAGGGGTCGTCATCAGGAGAAACAAAATGAAGAAATTGGCAGCCTTTATGTTGACTGTTATCATGGGTATATCAGGCTATGTTTCAAATGCCTATGCCCTTGGGGAGTGTGGTCTTTCCTGCTGTATTGCAGGCGCATCGACATCCGGCGTCACACTCGCCTCAAATGTCGGTCTCTCTCTCCAATACGAATATTCGGATATGGGGAGTATAAGAGAAGGGACAAAGGTGATTGCTCCTGAGGCAGTGATTGGCAAAAAGTGGGTATCCGGCAGCAGCTACAGTGTTCCGGCAAAGATGACAATGCAGAAGCTTTCCCTTATAGCAGGCTATCCTGCAACGGAAAGATTACAATTCCTATCAATTGTCCCTTATGTAAAAAATGATATGGAAATGAGAATGAAAGGCAAGACCGGGACGCTCATGAACCATACGATGGATACTGTTCAGGGTATCGGGGATATAACCCTTCTCGGATTGTATACGGCTTATACCGATGCACCTATTCGTCCTGAACAGAGGCTTACCCTTGGTTTCGGATTAAAGACGCCAACAGGGAAAAATGATGTATTGTCCGGCTCCGGTTATGTCCATGCCATGATGCAGCCCGGGTCGGGTTCATGGGATCCTCTATTCATGGTCGGTTATATGCGTGCCTTTTATCCATTGGTATTGCAGGTAAACCTCTTTTACCATCTAACCACAAGGGGTGATGAAGGTTATGAGTATGGCGACCAGTTGTCATTAGACCTGATTTCAAGATACCAGGTTGCTAATTATGTAAATCTCGGACTGGATTTGAATGGTATTAATGCCGGTAAAGACAGCGATCATGATGGGAAGTATTCAAAGCCTGCTACATCCATGGTGGACAATATCGAGAATACAGGACTTACTTCAGCATTCCTGTCACCTGCTGTTCAGATTAAGATACCTAACACAGGAGGCAGCGCAGAAATCAAATATCAGATACCGGTATATCAGAATGTCAACGGGTATCAGCAGGTAATTGATAGCAGGATACTTGCATCAATTACATGGAATTTTTAGGAACAAACCCCTCACCCTCCCCTCTCCCCTGAGGGGAGAGGGTTAGGGTGAGGGGAAAAAGGTTATGAGAAATCTCTTATGTATCTTAATATTGCTGGTCATCCTCTCCTCCGCAGCAGCGGCAGATGAGAGCAGTCTATCCTCTTTAGGGCTTCAGAAAACCAAGGGGGATGAAACTGCGCCTTCACTTTCGCTGAATGACATGGACGGGAACCCTAAAAAACTAACTGACTACACCGGAAAAGTAGTTCTCGTCCATTTCTGGGCTACATGGTGTATCCCATGTAAGTATGAATTGCCAACAATAAAGGTTCTCAGAGAGAAGCTTAAAGACAGGGGATTTGAGGTCATTGCTATTGCAGGGGATAGTAAAAATGCGGTAATACCATTTGTGGCTGAACAGGGACCTAAATTCCCGGTTCTTATAGACCAGTATGGAAGCGCCCTTCGCTCATACAGGGTAAGGGGACTTCCTGCTTCATATCTTGTAGGAAAGAGCGGAAAGATTGAAGGAGTTGCAATTGGAGCAAGGGACTGGAGTAGTCCGGTTATTATGGATTTGATAGAGAGTATTTTAAAGGATTAAAACCCTCGCCTCTCCTCTCCCCTCTGGGGAGAGGCAGGGCTCCCATTGCTGCAAAGCATTGCAATGGGAAGCGGTGAGGGGAAAAGGAGGAAATTATGAACTGGAAACAAAATTTAATAATCCCCCTTATAAAAGGGGGGCAGGGGGTTGTTTTATTCACACTTATGTTTATAGGATGCGCAGGGGGAACGGATAGTGGAAGCACAGGAGGCAGTAATCCCTCAGTAGGAGTAGACCTTACCTACGGGAAACTTGGCCAATCTGCCGGATTTGTCGATGTAGATGGAGACGGAATCATGGACAAGGTAATCGGCGCTCCCTCTGCAAGCAAAGATTCAAATATGGGGATTGCTTTAGTCTATAAAGGTTCTTCATCCTCAAGCAAATCTTACAAGGCCGAATATGGCTCTACTTACACCACCACATTGACAGGAGACAACAGCTTTGGATCTTCCTTTGTTAATCTCGGCGATGTAGACGGAGATTCTAAAGAAGATTTTGCCGTTGGAGCTATTTACGGAGACGGAGATAATGCCTCCATGTGCGGCGCTGTCCATATCTACAAAGGGGGGAGCAATGGTCAGCTTATTAAAAAGGTCTCAGGCGAAGTTCCAATGGATAGGTTCGGAATGTCAATTGCTTCCGGAGATTTAAACGGCGATGGGAAAAATGACATAATCATAGGAGCTCCATTCAATACCAACGATCCTTCCCTTTATCAGAGCGGCGCTGTTTATGTCTACTTTGCCCCTGATTTTGCAACATCCGTTTCGCTCCATGCATCTTCAACAAATAAAGCGATTGGGTGGTATGTAGCATCGGGTGATATAAATAACGATGGCGTTTCGGATCTCCTGATTTCTGTTAGCGGGAAGGTTTTGGGCTACTATGGAGGGACTTCCTTTTCCCCAAGCATAGACTCTCCAAATGTAACGATTAGCAGTTCTGCATCAGGGTTTGGAAAGACAATAGCAGTTATCGGAGATGTTGATAATGACGGATATAAGGAGATTGTTATCGGCGCGCCTAACGCCACAATCAATAGCAATCGTGATACAGGAAGCATCTATATTATAAAGGGGGGGACAGGCGCGAGGACGGTCAGCTTAAACTCATCAACCACGGATCAGATAGTCCGCATTGATGGAGCCGCCCTATTCGACCGCTTTGGGGCTTCTATCGCCATTGTAGATGCAGACGGGGATAACATAATAGATATTGCCGTGGGGGCGCCAACTGCCGATGCAGATGGGAATGTAATGGCAGGCAAGGTTTATTTACTCAAGGGTAAAGATATATCTTCGGCTGCTACTTTATCGAATGCCACACTATTTCATGGCAGCGCAAAATACCAGGGTTACGGCGCCTTTATTGCTGCTGCGCCTGATCATCATATTCTGGTCGGAACACCGGAGGCGAATAAGTATAACGGCGATGTTGTCTTAGTAGACCTTGCTGAGGGAAGTTCTACGACAGGCGGCAGCAGCGGAACTACAAGCGACAGCGACAGCGAGCATCATCATTAGATATGATATTTACACAAGCCACTGACACTAAATAGCGTATAGCGGTTAGTGATTAGGAAAAACCTATACGCTATATGCTATACGCTATACGCTAATTTATGGAGGACAAAATGTCTAAAAAAACTTTTATTTTTTCGATGGTCTGTTTACTTATTGCCGGATATGTGTTTGCCACCGATTACACCTTTGAGAATTTTAACCCCAGAGACAGACAATTACAGCCTATTCCGAAAGGACATACACCCGGTAAGGATAACAGCACTAAAACAGATGAATATGGCACCCATAATGCGGGAGAGGATTGTGGAATTTGTCATACACCAAATGGAAAATCGCCAAACCATGTTTTTACTATGGCAGGAACCCTCTATGAGGATAAGGCGGGGAGAAAACCTCTATCAGGCGGTGAGGTAGTGTTGCAGGATAAAGACGGAAACGTCATAAGCATGACGAGCAATGAGGTCGGCAACTTCTGGACATACATACCTATAGCAAGTTACCCCTATAGTGCAGCCGGACATGGAACTGTCACTAAACTTTATACCGAAAATTCGGATGGGACTATAACGCCGACTGATTCTAATGATTCAAGGTCATGGCTTTACAAGACATGGGTAAAAAAGGATGACCAGGTTATTTATGCGGCAACTATAAAGCCTGTAGGAGGAACTAATACCCCCAGGATGGGCTGCAGCATGCATCATTCCCCGAATGGGAGCAGAGGAGCCCTCTGGTTATCGAGAAATGGCACATTATCATCCTATCCAGCAACAGGCTTAAGCTTCAAAAAACATATCTTTCCTATACTCATGAGCAGGTGCGCATCGTGCCATCGTCCCGGTGATACAAAGACAAGGATAGTTATGAAGTCGGACATTGACTACACATACCCGGACACTCAATCCACACAGATAGACATGAGCAAGGCTCACGACCTGACTGCTTATAATGACCAGTCGATTACTGTCAGCGGCACAGTATGGGCGAAATATGGGACAGCTCATTATGCTGAAGGATATAGTGCAAACCCTGATATGAGCCCTTTATTACTTAAAACCAAGAAAGATGGACAGAATCACGGAGGTGGACAGTTCTGGACATCCGACGATGCCGATTATAAGGCAATCAGACAATGGATAGCCGAAGGGGCGAAAGATAATTAAAGGTTAAGGCTGAGGTTGAGGTTGAGATTTTTTTCTTAACCTTGACCTTAACCTCAACCTTGTTTTTACTTTGGGAGGTCTTATGAGATATTTATTTTACTGCTTACTGCTTACTGCTTACTGCTTACTTTTTCCTGTCTCCTCACATGCCCTCAGTGTAGGGGATACTGTTACCGGTATGGAATTTACTGCTGGTAATGGCTCTAAAGTAACCTTTAACGATTATAAAGGCAAAGTCCTGTTTATTAATTTCTGGGTATCATGGTGTGAACCCTGCAAAAAGGAGATGCCGGAATTGACAAAACTTTCAGGACGATATAAAGACCAGGGATTGGTTTTGCTTTCCGTGAATTGTGATAGACGGGAGGCAATGGCAAAAAATTTTTTAGAGGAGAATCAGGTTAATATGGATGTCTTCTTCGATTCAAAAGGAAAGGCTCTAGAAATGTTTAATGTTCTGGCAATGCCCATGTCTTTCGTCGTTGATAAGAAAGGAACTGTCAGATTCGTTCACTTCGGATTCAACGATCGGAAAGATCCTGAACACTGGGAAAAGGAGATTCAAGGGCTATTAAATGAGCAATAAGCAATGAGCAATTGCCTACTGCCTACTTCACTCTTAAACTTAATATAGGAGGCAAGATGAAAAAGGGTTTTTTAATTTTATCGATACTTTTTATTATGGCAGCAGGTTATGGCTGCGCATCGGTCAAACCGTGGGAGAAGGATATCCTCGCCGATCAAATCATGATCTTTGATCACGATAAAACAGAAACGGCCGCAAGGGAGCATACGATGAACTCTCTTGAAGGTTCATGGGGCGGCTTTGGAGTAGGAGGTGGCGGCTGTGGGTGCAATTAAAAAAACTATTTATAGTGTAAGCGTAAGTGTAAGTGTAAGTATTTTTTTATGGGGTACCGGTCTATTTATTAATATTGCTGATGCTGAAGACCTATTCACGCTTTACAATTATCAATACAATTTAAAGCCTGGGGTTACCATTAAAAAACCTATAATATCTTATGAACAGGACATTTCTACTTCTACAAATATACGGGTGAGTTTTACCCGTGACGATGTGGATTTGGAAAAGTCAAGTGTAGACTCCGTTTCAGGGGCGTCTAAACTCGCATCCGGCGCAGAAGTATGGGATGACACCAGAAACGAATTTACGGTTTCGGCAACGCAGTCGCTCGGAGACTATAAAATAGAGGGAGGGTATTATCACAGCCGTGAGACCGATTATCTATCCCAAACACCTTCGCTGTCTATCTCAAGGGATTTTTTGAACCGCAACACTACCATAAAACTGGGGTTTTCGCACTCTTTTGACCAGACCTTCGGCCATTATATGGGTATATCAAAGGACAAAGATACGGATAACTTAGGATTATCGCTGACACAGGTCTTTACCCCGACAACATTAGGGCAGATTGGATATACCTATTCAAGTGTAAGGGGGTATATGCCGAGCGGAAACCGAAAGGTTACTATTACAGGAAGCTCCACTCCTTCCGATGAATATATGCCTGACTCAAGAAAAAGGGAGGGTGCAGGCTTGAGGGTTGCCCAGTATCTGCCTATAAACAGCTCCATTCACCTCTCCTATCGCTGGTATAGAGACACATGGAGCATAAACTCCGACACGGCATCGGCTCAGTTTTTTCAATATCTCCTGCCGAATATAATTGCCAGATTGGAATATAGAACCTATCGGCAAAGCGGCGCATTCTTTTATAAAAGCATCTATTCCGGGGCAGAGGACTTCTTAACCTCTACCAATATCTATGCCCCATTTGATTCCAGATTGCTCGGTGCAAAACTCTCCTATCAAACAAGCGGAAAATTAAAATGGAGGTTTAGCGGACTTTATGAGCGATACACCCAGTCAGTCGGACTGGAAGGGGATATTTATATGGTTAATGTTGGTCTTATGTTTTAAGAACAAAAACCTGATTAGCCACAGAGGACACAGAGGTCACAGAGAGAGAGATAAAAACAAAAAAAATTAAGGAGAAATGGAGAAGATGGAGAGATGGGGAAAAGAAATTATAAAATAGAACACGGATGACACGGATGAGACGGATTGACACAGATTAATGATTTATTTTTAAAATCAGCGAGAATCCGTTTAAATCAGTGTCATCTGCGTTCTATTAAGTTTTTGCATTCTCCCTTCTCTTTCTTTCCCCATTTCTACTTATTGTTTCCCTCTGTGTTCTCTGTGCCCTCTGTGGCAAATTTTTTATAATTTCCTTTACATTAAAAAAATGAGAAAAACAGTTATATTGCTTTTTATTCTCTATCTTATTCTTTTTCCTTCATTATCCTTTGCAAGAGTCTTTGAGAAGAATACCGTCCTCATGGGTACTGACATAGAGATTATTATATCCCACGACAGCGAAGAAAAGGTAAATACAGCCTTCGATGCGGCAATCGGAGAATTTAAAAGAATAGAAAATGAGATGAGCGAATGGATAGAAGGGACGCCTGTATCTAACATAAATCAAAAGGCGGGAAAAGAGGCAGTCGTAGTTCCGGAAGAACTCTTCAAAGTTATAGCCACCGCTCAAAAGGTTTCTGAATTATCTAACGGCGCCTTTGATATATCATGGGCAAGTATGCGTGGATTGTGGAAATTCGGTAAAGGTGAGGAGAGAGTCCCATCCCCTGAAGAAATTAGACAGAGGCTTCCTCTGGTGAACTATAAAAATATCGAACTGGATGAGGTAAAAAGAACCGTATTCCTAAAAAAAGAGGGTATGGCAATCGGTCTTGGCGCTATTGCAAAGGGTTATGCAGTAGATATGGCAATGCAGAAGATGACTAATCTTGGTGTTAAGAATGCCATTATTAAGGCAGGCGGGGATATGCGGATTCAGGGGACAAAGGATGGGGAGCCATGGGATGTGGGCATAAAACATCCAAGGGATAGGAAAAAATTATTGGGCAAACTAAATCTGAGTAATATTTCAATATCCACATCAGGAGACTACGAGAGGTATTTTATTAAAGATGGAGTCTTATATCATCACATCATGGACCCGAAGACGGGTTATCCTTCAAGGGGATGCCAGAGTGTGACTATACTTGCACCTGATACAATGACATCTGACGCACTCTCTACAGCCGTCTTTGTCCTTGGACCAGAAGATGGTATGAGATTAATAAAAAGCCTTTCCGGGATAGAAGGTATTATAGTTGACAGCAACGGTCATGTGCATTATTCACCGGGGCTTGGAAAGGGTGTAGATCGCAGAAAGGGACAATAAAGAACTCTGGGGTATTCTTTACATATTTTTATAAAAACGGTATATAATTGTAGCGTGGTTGTCAGTGAAAGTCTGTGGCAAAAAGAGAGGAAATAAAATGTTTACACTGATTGTAAAGGGTGGGATAATTATGATACCCATCCTTACCTGTTCTGTTATTTCTATCACCATCATCGTGGAGAGGATGATATTCTGGTTCAAACAGAGGCAGTCCATTACTCCTGAGCAATTATTATCAATTGCGAGTAAAGGGAGTATTGATGATATGGCTAAAGAGGCTCAAAATATAAACCACCCAATCGCAAGGGTTCTTCTCACAGGTGCATTAAATAGAAATCCGTCTGCCTCTGCCGCCATGGAGGCTGCTGCAATGGATGAAATAAACAGGATGAAAAAATTTCTCCCCGCCCTTGATACGATTATTACACTCGCACCCCTGCTTGGACTTCTCGGCACTATAGTCGGCATGATACAGTCCTTTGACATTATATCTCTCACAGGGTTAGGACAGCCCCATGCCGTAACAGGGGGAGTTGCCGAGGCATTAATTGCAACTGCGGCAGGGTTAATTGTTGCAATACTCACACTTATCCCCTATAATTACTTCCTATCAAAGGTTGAAAAGACTACAGAGAATATGGAGAGATATGCAACAAAATTTGAGATGATTTTAAAAAAACAAACCCCTCACCCTTCCCTCTCCCCTGAGGGGAGAGGAGTAAGGTGAGGGGGGTTTTATAAATTCATTGTCACTATGAAGATACGGTCTTTTATAAAGCCAAGGAAAAAGGCGCGGATAGAAATCATACCAATGATTGATACCATGTTCTTTCTATTGGTCTTCTTTATGATAGCCACACTATCAATGACTATAATGAGAGGCGTTCCGGTAAATCTCCCGAAATCAGAGTCAGGCAAAAATGATATTAAAGACAATGCCTCAATCACTGTATCAAAGGATGGAAAATTATATTATGATAAAAGAGAGATTCAGATTAACGAATTACGAAGCCTTTTAAAAAGAGATGCCGCAGGAAATCCTGATATGCTTGTAATATTAAATGCAGATGAAGATACAACCCATGGGAAGGTAGTTGAACTGATAGACGAGGTAAAGCTATCAGGGATTTCAAAATTTGCAATAGCAACCAAGCCAAAGAATTAATAGTATGAAGACAGATACAATAAAAATATCATTTGTTGCGTCTATCCTGTTTCACAGCATAGTTATCTATATCTTTACATCTCATCTTTCCTCTGTAAAAAATACAGCGATGAATATAACACCAATTGAGATTATAAATATAGATACGAAGAACACTGCTGAGCAGGTTGATGACAAAATGGAAGATACCCCTCCACCACTCCCTGAAAAAGAAATTAAAAAAATCAAAGAGGAATTGCCTCCAAAGATTGAAGAAAAAATAATAGAAGAACCTAAGATTACAAAAGCGGTTGAAGCACCACCCCTCCCCGCTCCGACCGAACAAGAAATTATTAAAGAAGCAGCAGTAGAATCCCCTCCTCCTCTTATAGAAGAAGCCTTCGAGAAACCAGCAGAGGAACCTCCTGTAGTGAGCAAACAGAATCTAATGCTTGCCGAATCAGCCGAGTCAACACCTGATGAGATAGCACTTAAATCCGAGGTTTCCCCTCACATCCCCCCTTTAATAAAGGGAGCGAGGCATGGGGAATTTGATACTGTAGCTAAATCCATTGCAGCCCTTTCCGGAAAGCATGCAAAAACTATTGGCTCAAATTTTTCGGGAGTATCTGGAGGAGGTTCAGAAGCTTCCAGAGAGCATACAAAAACGATTGGCTCAAAATATGGAGTAGAAGGCGGCACAGGTTCAGTTAATGGTGAAGAGATGAGTCTGTTCAGGGCTATGGTCAGGACACAAATCGAGAGGTCAAAATTTTATCCCCGCTGGGCAAGGGAAAGGGGATTTGAAGGCGTTGTTGGAGTACGTTTTGTAGTACATCCAGACGGAGGCGTCACTGATGTCAAGGTTGTCCGACCATGCCACTGCGAGGTATTGAACAAGGCTGCATGTGAGGCAATA
>Ga0209343_10009368_pt1 | contig 11264 bp, 7 predicted proteins | sample RifCSPlowO2_02_FD_184026 | JGI IMG/M metagenome (GOLD analysis project Ga0209343, IMG submission 184026) | Groundwater microbial communities from Rifle, Colorado - Rifle CSP2_plank lowO2_0.2 (SPAdes) (version 2) | ecosystem: Environmental > Aquatic > Deep subsurface > Groundwater | place: Rifle... | reverse complement strand
ATCTAGTCGCCGCTGCGGGCGAGATTCTCCTCGCGGATCTTCTCGGCTTCCGGTCTGACCGGGACACGCCCGTCCGCCGGTTCAATCACCAGCGACGTCTGTCTCGACGAAACCACCTTCGTGCCCGAGTCGAACCAGAAATTATTGTAGCTGCCGACCTCGCCCGCGCGTTGCGCGCGCTCGCTCGCCGCACGCTGCGCGAGCGTCTGCCTCTCAAGGGCGGCAGCCTCTTCTTCGGTGAGAAACGGCTTGTCGGCCAGGCCGGCTGGACGCTCGAGCGGCGTGATCGTGGCATTCAGCCAGATGCCCTGCAGGTCCGGGTCGCCCCAGGGCGTGCGGGCCGCCGTCCACGCCTGCCGCGCCGGCGACCGGGGCGGTGTCGCAGCCGCCGGCTTCGCTCCGGGCTTTGCGGACTGCGCGGCGCCGGCGCCCGGCGCCAGGGAGCAAAGGCCGGCGACAAGAAGAACGCCGGCCGCCGAACGGCAACGCTGGGTCATGGAAGAGTCCTCGTGAACCATGCCGTATTCTCCTACAGAAACGCCCCTCGGAGGCCCGCGATCCCGGGGCTCTTATCTGATCTCCACCCAGCACCCGAGATACCGCAGATCTGCGTTGGCCGGATCGGCCTCAGAGGGACGAAACCCGGATCGCGAGTGAATGCGCACGAGCACGCCGGCTGCGCCACTGGGTCGCGGCAAGGCCATCGTCCGTTCTTCGCGCGCACGCAGGCTCAGTTCCTGACGCTCACCGCCAACCTCTATCGTGACGACGTTCCCGACGCGGGCATTCCGTAGGAACAGGTGAAGCGGCGCGCCGTTGTTCGCGAACACAATCTCCGCCGCATGTCCTCCGGCCACCCAGAAGCCGGAGGGCTCGGGGTAGGCGGATTGATCCATGAAGAACGCGTCGACGGCCCCGTACCTCGCAGCCTGCCGGGCCAACCGGCTCGTCCCGACGATGGCCCGGACGAAGGGCGGCCCGAGGCGCGCGGGCTCGAGCTCCACGGCCGAAATCGTACGGCGGGCTCCCTCGTCCCCGTCCACGACAACCGACGACACATCGACCGGGAGCCGTATCGGAAACCCAGCTGAAAGAGACTCCGCGCCTGAAACCGACGTTGTCCACAGCGGGAGCGGCGTCGGGCCCACTCGCAGGGTGAGGTTTCCCTCGGCGGGTCCGGAAGGTATGACGTGAACGTTGTACGCGCCGGCCGGTACGTCGGACGCCGCGAGCAGCGAGGCGCCTCGGGCGGCCCGCCGCTGGCGATCCGTCCTGACCCGGGCACGGGCCAGCACCGCACCAGGCGCGTCGAAGCGCCGCGCTCCGTAGTCGTAGGCGCGCGAATGACGCGATGCGCGGCGAAGCAGCCCGAGCTCCGCCGTCCCGGCGGTGAGCGACGGCACGCCATCGACACGCCAGGCCAGCGTCAGTGCCACCATCACCGATGCCGCCAGACACCATGTCGTCGCCCAGACCGGGAGCCCCTGGAGCGCCTTGCCCGGCCGCCGCTCGCCGCCGCCGGCCACCGCTCGCAGAACGAGCCATGCCACCGCGAAGCTGACGGCCCAGATGCCGGTCTTCAGCCAGGCTTGGCCGGGCGGGTCGCGGAAGAGGCTCGGGACTCCCCGCGGCAGGTCCAACAGGTCGTTCCCCCATTCCAGCCACAGCGCGACGCCGTCTCGAAAGTTGAGCAGCAGCCGGCCGCGGTCGGGCACGGCGAGCGCCGCCGTCACGAGGACGCTGACGCCGAGAGTGGCGAGGCCCAGAGCCTTCGTGGCCGGCGTCCGGGTCTCGTGCCAGATCCGGGCCGCCGCCACGCCGAGCAGCAGCGCCACCGGCGTGAGCAGGCGCGCCGGCGCGCTGGTGCCACCCCACCAGATCTGGAACATGCCGACGCCGATCATGTAGGGCACCAGGACGATCAGCACTTCCCAGGTCCAGCGGCGCAGGCGCATCGCTCCGGCAATGACCCCGGCGAGGACGAACCCGTACACCGGCGCATTCGGGATCAGTCCAAACTGCTGATCGAAGAGGAGGCCTGGGAAGCCGCGACGAAGGTTGGCCACGGTCGTCTGCGTGTAAGGGCCGTAAGGGGCCGCGGGGTTGGCCGTGCCGTAAATCGCGTAGAAATAGCCGAACCAGGCCACCGCGCTGACCACCGGCACCGCCGCGAACAACACCAGGTGCCGCACGCGTCGAACGCGCACGCACAGGCACAATCCCGCCGCCGTCGCCACGATCGCGAGGCGCGTCTGCAGCCACGGAAGCAGCGCGAGCGACAGGCCGGAGATCAGCCACATCCGGCCGTCCCGCGACGGCCCTTCAGGCCCCGAAGATGTTCCAGAGCGCAAGATGAGCGGAAGCGTCCCCAGCAGCACGCACGTGGCGGCCAGACCGTCTGGAAACACCTGCGTCGCCTGGAAGAAGAACGGCGTCGTGAGGGCGCAGCACGCCCAACCGAACCAGGCGGCGCTCGCGCTGCCCGTCACCCGGTGGCTGAGGCGCCACACGAGCCCGGTCGCGATCGCGGCAACCAGCCCGAGAAACGCGACGACGCCCCGATAACCGCCGAGCGCAAAGGCCGGCGCGATGAGCGCGGGCACGCCGGGCGCGTGGATCGAATAGATGGCGCCGTCGACGCCCCGGCGCAGGTAGTGAGGCCGGCTCGCGTGCAGGGAATACTCGAGGTAATCGCCGCGCTGATGGTTGTTCTCGATGCGCAGATCGCGATCCCTGATCAAGCTCTGGGCGAGGATCAGGTAGTGAGGCGAATCGCCATCCGGCAGCACCGGCGACAGCCACACGGCGCTTCCCGCGTAGAGCGCGAGCGCCACAATTGCTGCGGCCAGCGGCGCGCGGCGCGCATCTGTCAGCCAGCGGCTGCGCACCGGCCCGTCGCCGATGATCACGCCGAGGACCACGGCCATCCAGACAGCCAGGACGAAGGGGCCGGCCCAGACGAGCGCGGCCGGCGGAAGCGGCAGGGGCAGCCAGGGGAGGATGGCCACGCCGGACGCGAACAGCGGCGCACGCTGAGACCTGGAGAGCCGCAGGAGTCGAATCGCGGCGAGCAGGGCGGCCGTCAGCGCCGGCAGAAGCCACCACGGCGGCAGCAACGCCACCCGCGCCTCCAGGGCCCCGGCGCCGATCAGACCGAGCGTGCCCAGCGAGCACCACAGAGCGAGACCGGCGCACGCGGCGGCGCTGAAGCCCTGCATCACTGGCTGTCGCGCCGATGCTATCATGCGCCTCACATGAGACCCACAGCCCCGAGGAAAGCGCGCCCGCGGAAACGGGCCCGCGCCCTGTCCCGGATTCTTACGTGGCTCGCCGTCGCGGCGGGCGTTGCGCTGATTGTCTGGGGCATCTCGCAGACAGCGGGCGTCGCGTACACCGAGAAGGACATCGCCGTCGTCAGTTTCTCCAATCTGACGTCGAGCGAAAGGCGGAGCGCGCTCCAGGCGGCCAACCGCGAGCGGTGTTCGTGCGGATGCGGGATGACGCTGGCGCGATGCGTCTCCACCGACATGACCTGTCCGCTGCGCGAGCGAAACATTCAGAGCATCAGAACGATGGTGCGGGAGGCAGACCGGCCGTAGAAGCCTCTGCGCACGGTGCGCTCACGCCATGGACCTCGAGCTTCGGGACAAAGTCGTTCTCGTGACCGGCGGCAGCAAGGGCATCGGTCTGGCGTGCGCCAAAGCGTTCCTCGCCGAGGGCGCCATTGTCGCGATTGCTTCACGCTCCGAAACGAACCTCACGCACGCTCGCCGCGTCCTGGGAGCCACCTTGGCGATCGCGGCCGACCTCGTCGATCCTGACGCCGCGCTGGGCGTCGTGGACCGTGTGGATCGGGAGCTCGGGCCGATCGACATCCTGGTCAACAGCGCCGGCGCCGCCCGGCGCACGCCGCCCGACGACTTGACGCCGCAGGCCTGGCGCGCCGCGATGGACGCCAAGTACTTCACGTACCTCAATGTGATCGACCCGGTCGTGAAACGCATGGCCGGGCGCGGGCGCGGCGTGATTGTCAACATCATCGGCAGCGGCGGCAAGGTCGCCGCGGCCACCCACCTGCCCGGCGGTGCCGCGAATGCCGCGCTCATGCTCGTGACCGCCGGCCTCGCGAACGCGTACGCGCCACAGGGGGTGCGTGTGCTGGGCATCAACCCGGGGCTCACAAAGACGGACCGCGTCGCGGAAGGCCTGAAGGCCGAGGCCAGGCTTCAGGGCTTCAGTGAAGCCGAGGCCCTGCGCCGCGCCGTCCAGCGCCTTGCGCTCGGGCGCCTCGCCGAGCCCGAGGAGGTGGCGGCCGTCGCGGTCTTTGTGGCCTCGGCGCGGGCCAGCTACCTGACCGGCACGGTGATCACCATGGACGGGGCCAGCGCGCCGATCGTGGTGTAGCGACACGGCCGGCGGTACCGGCGGTCTGGGAGCCGGTGTTCAGTAGTCGATCAATTTCGTGAACTTCACGACGAACGACCGCCCCAGCACCTCGTCCGGCGTGAAGGCCGACGTGTCGCGCCGGTCGTTGTAGACGAGGAACAACCCCGTCCCGCTGCGGTTCAGCAGCGCCAGTCGGACGTTCGAGGAAACCGTCGACGTCTTCCGGTTGTACTGAATGAGACCCTGCAGGTTCGCCAGGCTCGTGAACGCATAGCTGATCCTCACCGGCACCAGATCATTGGTGAAGCTCCCGACCGGCAGCGTGATGTCGTCCCGCTTCCACCCGACCTGCGAGAGGAGCCGCGCGCCCGCGCGCAGCCCGATCGTCACGTCCCATCCGTTGTAATCGCCATCGTAGTAGGTGCCCGTTCGTTGGACCAGCGACACGCTGACTGGCGCGCTGAGATCGGTATTGCCTTCGAACAGGCCGCCCGTCCACGCGTAGTCCCCGGGGGGAATTACCACCTGCCGGCCTGTGACGTCCTCATAGGCGACAAACGGGAGTCTGGGCCGGTCCTGCTGCGTCTCGAAGAGGTAGCCGAAGCGGGCGCCCGACCGATGGTGGATATCGAAGAAGTGCCAGTGTCCCCACGAGCTCTCGAGTCTGTTCTGGAGGTCCGCGTACGCCCTGTAGTTGAGGTGCGGCTGAATGCGGCGAATCCACGGCCATCGCTTCGGCTGATAGCTGACGAAGTACCGGCCCTCGACGTGCCGGTAGGCCTGCCGCTGGAGAAAGCCGACTTCCGGGTTGAAGCTGTCGCCGACCTGCGAGTAGCCGACGTTGCCGCCCCACAGCTGGTTGGCATAGTTGTAATACAGGCGGCCGGCGTAGTCCGACCCCCCCTTGCTCTGAGGCGAATCGGTTCGCGCGAGATAGGCGAACAGTCTGCCGTTGGTCGTCGCCTGCCACGCGAGATCGAGCCCGTACGCGCGGTTGTAGTCGTTGTCCGGCGCAAGATCGCCGACGCCCTGGCGGTTCACGAACATCGCGCCGAAGTTCGAGCGGCCCGCTTCCCGCTGGAGCCGGACGACGGTGAAATTGTTGGCGGGGGCCACCGTCTCCCCTGTTCGATCGTTCACGGCCTGGTCGGTCAGCATGTTCAACAGGCCGACGTTATAGCCGCCCAGTTTGCCGCTGAGGCGTCCCCCCGCCACGATGTCGATCGGCTGGCCCTCCTCCGATAGACCGATCCGCCGCGAGAAAAACAGGTCGACGGCCTCAGACTGCCCAAGTTGAAAGAGCTGCGCGTTCTCGAGAAAGAACGGGCGCTTTTCGGGGAAGAAGAGCGGAAAGCGCGTCAGGTTGACTTGTTGCTCGTCGGCCTCGACCTGGGCGAAATCGGTGTTGACCGTCCCGTCGAGCGTCAGGTCGGCGCGCACGCCCCATTTGACGTCGAGCCCGATATCGCCATGGCGATCGACGGTGTCGGTCCGGAGCGTCTTGTCGTCGCTGACCGCGCCGGCGACATACGGGACGAGCTTCAGGTCCCGGCGGGCCGGCAGGCTCAAACCGCCCAGCTTGCCCGCGACCGACACGCGGTAGAGGTTATAGCCCCGCGGCACGGGGGAGAGGAAGGCCTGCTCGTTCTTTCGCCGAATGTTCCGCAGGACGTTGACGCCCCAGGTGCGCTCGTCCCCCGGGCTGTACCGCAGCGTCTTGAGGGGAAGGCTGAATTCCGCCTCCCAGCCGCGCTCCGTCATCTGGGCGCGGACGGTCCAGTCGGCGTTCCAGTCGAGGTTGAGGTCCGCGCGGCCACGCTGGCCGCCCTGTCCCTCCGCCGTCACCTGGCCGTCGTACTCGATCCCGAACGGGTTGGTGCCGAAGACAAACGCGTTCTGCCCGTCATTGAACGTATCGAGGAGGATCTCAATCGAGTCGGTTTCCGCAAGCTCGCCGTCGCGGCGACTCTGGCTGACGACAATCCCGTCCGGATCGGAGTCGAAGCTGATGACTCCGATGTACAGATTCTGGCGATCGAGGAGAAACCGGATCTCGGTGCGCTCGGTCGCGGGCTGGCCTTCGTCCGGCTCCTGCTGGATGAACGCACTGAAGGGCTGCGCGGTCGCCCAGACCGGCTCTTCCACGCGGCCGTCGATGACCGGCCGCTCGCCCTCGGCGAGACGACCGACGCTCAGCTGGGGCGCCGGGCGAACCTCCTGAGCGGCCGCGACGGCAGGTCCCTCGGCGCCGAGCGAGCTGAGAGCGAGAGCAACGTGGCAGAGCCGCTGCCGCCCGGGCGACGTGACTATCAAGACAACTCCTCAAACCCGACGCGGGGAAAGTATGCATCGGCATGGTGCCCGACTGTGGCCGCGGTCTGTCCCGGCTCGCCCACCTGCCTGATCGTCCGGCCAGTTTAGCGCAGCTCAGGCAAATCGGAAATCAGGGTGAAACCCGTCGGAGGGTGACGGAACGCGCAACGCCGCGTCAGGAGCGAGAAGTCGTCGCCTCGGGCTGCCCGGTGCCGTAACGGCGCAGCGCCGGCGTCGCCGCTGCGACCCACGCCACGGCGACCAGGCAGCCGATGCCGCCGCTGACCACCGAGAAGGCCGCGCCCCGCCAGTTGGCCAGAACGCCCGCTTCGAGCTCGCCGAGCTGCGGCCCCCCCTGAAAAAACACCATGTTCACGCCGGTCATCCGCCCGCGCAGCCGGTCCGGCGTCTCGAGCTGCCGGATGACGTTCCGAATCACCATGCTGACCGTGTCGGTCGCGCCGGTGACCGCGAGGCACGCGAACGTCAGCCAGAACGAGCGCGACAGGCCGAACACGGCCGTGGCCAGACCGTACCCCGCCACGGCCCAGAACAGCGTCGGGCCGCGGCGCCTGATGCGCTCGGTCATCGGGATCATGACCGCGCTCGCCAGAACGGCGCCGACCGCCGGAGCCGCATAAAGCCAGCCGTATCCCGTCGCGCCGACCTGCAGGATGTCCTGCGCGAAGATCGGCAGGAGGGCCGTGGCCGATGAAAAGAACGTCGCGAAGAAATCGAGCAGCATCGTCGATCGAATGAGCGGCGAGCGGAACACGAACCGCAAGCCCTCCCGCGCCGCACGCCACGACACGTCCTCGCGCGCACCGTCGGGCGACGGCGCGCGCGCCGGCACATCGCGCATCAGGAGGAGCGCGCCGATGACGCAGATGAACGAGACGGCGTTGGCTGTATACACCCAGCCCACGCCGGAGGTGGCGATGAGCACCCCCCCCAGCGCCGGCCCGACGACCGAGGCCGTCTGGAACATGATGGTGTTCAAGGCGATGGCGTTCGGCAGGTGCTCGCGCGGCACGAGCGTCGGGACGAGCGCCTGCCGTGCCGGCAAGTCGAAGGCCCCGACGGCGGCGCCAAGCGCCGCCAGCAGGTACACCGGCCACACGGCCGACAGCCCGCGAAACGTCAGCAGCGCCAGCGCCACCGACACGAGGGCGGCCGCGGCCTGCGTGGCCAGCATCAGCCGGCGCCGGTCCCACGCATCGGCCACGACGCCGCTGACAATCGAGAAGACCACGATCGGCACGACCCTGACCAGGCCGACCAGCCCGAGCGCCAGCCCCTTCTTCCCGGGCGGCACGAGCAGCGACACGTGCCAGAGGAGCGCGGCGTTCTGCATCATCGAGCCCGTGATCGACACGAGCAGACCGATCCAGATCAGCCTGAAATTGCGATGCCCGAGCGCGCGGACGGATTGGCGGGAGATCACGGCAAGTGTGCGGGCCGGCCGTATTGTACGCGGTCTGGACACGGCACACGGCCTTGAAAAGGTCCGCGTAAAGACGGACACTGAGGCGCACGACGAAATGGAGTGGTTGACGATGAACGCTCGCCAGACAGGTGCACGGGTCGTTCTTTCACTCGCGCTTGCGGCCGCCGCGATTCTGACGGGCGGGGCCCAGGGACAGCCGCGCGTGACGGGTCAGCCAAAAGGCACCGGACGGATTCAGCTCGAGAGCATCAGGCTGCCGCCGGGATTCAGGATTTCCGTTTTCGCCGAGGGCGTCACCAACGCCCGATCGATGGCGCTCGGCCCGAACGGCACGCTGTTTGTCGGCTCACGCCAGACGCCCGGCAGCGTCTATGCCCTGGCCGACAGAGATCGGGACGGGCGCGCCGATCGTGTGATCACCGTCGCCTCCGGCCTCACCCAGCCGAACGGGGTCGCCGTGCACAACGGCGCCTTGTATGTCGCCGAGATCAGCCGGATCCTGCGGTGGGACAACATCGAGGCCCGCGTGGACTCCCCCGGCGCGCCCACCGTCGTCGGCGAACCGTTCCCCTCCGACACCCTGCACGGCTGGAAGTTCATCCGCTTCGGGCCCGACGGCCTGCTGTATGTTCCAGTCGGTGCGCCGTGTAACATCTGCGACCGCGGAGACCCGTACGCCGCCATCCATCGCATGAAACCGGACGGCACCGCACGTGAGATCGTCGCACGCGGGATCCGGAACACCGTCGGCTTCGACTGGCACCCCGTGACGCGGGAGTTGTGGTTCACCGAGAATGGCCGGGACAATCTCGGCGACGATGCGCCCAACGACGAGCTGAACCGCGCGCCGAAAGCCGGCCTGCACTTCGGCTATCCGTTCTGCCACCAGGGAAGCCTCGCCGATCCGGAGTTCGGGTCGAAACGGTCCTGCGGCGAGTTCGAGCCGCCTGCCAGATTCATGGGACCTCACGTCGCGTCTCTCGGCATGCGCTTCTACACGGGGACCAGCTTCCCGCCGGAATACCGGAATGCGATCATCGTGGCGCAGCACGGCTCCTGGAATCGATCCACGCGCACCGGCTACCGGGTGATGGTGGCGTTTCTGGACGCGAGCCGCACCAAGGTCGTGAAGGTCGAACCGCTGGCGGAGGGATGGCTGCAGGCCGACGATCAGGTCCTCGGTCGACCGGCCGACGTACAGGTGATGCCCGACGGCTCGATCCTCGTGTCGGACGACTTCGCGAACGCCATCTTCCGGATTACCTATCAGGGCAAATAGCTCGCCTCCCGGCGGCGTGCGCGCCCGGCGAATAATTGCTGCTGCTCACGCGGCCGGCGGGCGCTATAATCCGCGCCGTATCCCCTGGCTTTCCGTTGCCGAGCCGGCACCCTTCTTTCACGATCGAGGGAGGAAACATGTCGCGAACCGTCTCCCGACTGACATCGGCCTTGGTCTCGGTGCTCGCCCTTTCGTTGATCGCCGTCGGGCTGTCGGGCCAGGTGTTCGTCGGAACGCCTGCCCCGCGGCAGTTCACCGGGCAGGGCAAGCCTTCGACGACAAACGGCGAGTGGCCGCATAACACCGCCGACCTGAAGGGCACCCGGTATTCGCCCCTGGATCAGATCAACGGGGCCAACTTCAACAGCCTCGAGGTCGCCTGGCGATTCAAGACGGATAACTTCGGTCCGTTTCCCGAGTTCAAGCTGGAGGGGACGCCGCTCATGGTCAAGGGCGTGCTGTATACGACCGCCGGTACCCGGCGATCGGTCATCGCGCTCGACGGCAGGACCGGCGAGCTGATCTGGTCGCACAGCCTGCGCGAGGGGAAGCGCGCGGCCGTCGCGCCCCGGCAGTTGTCGGGCCGTGGGGTGTCGTACTGGACCGACGGCAAAGGGGACGAGCGCGTCATCTATGTCACGACGGGCTATCGGCTCGTAGAGCTCTATGCGAAGACGGGCGCGATGGTCAGCTCGTTTGGCACGAACGGGATCCTCGACCTGAAGGTGGGCGTGGTGAAGGGGGCGCGGCAGCCGATCGACCTGGAAACCGGCGAGATCGGCGTGCATTCGACGCCAACCGTGGTCGGAGACGTGGTGATCGTCGGCTCCGCCTTCAAGGAGGGCGCGACCGTCGAGACCCACAACAACACGAAGGGCCTGGTGCGCGCCTTCGACGTGCGGACCGGCAAGCAGCTGTGGCGGTTCAACACGATTCCTTCGCCCGGCGAGTTCGGGAGCGAGACCTGGGAGAACGATTCGTGGGTGATCAACGGCAACGTGGGCGTCTGGAACCAGATCACCGTGGACGAAGACCTCGGCCTCGTCTACCTCCCGGTGGAGACGCCAACCTCGGACTACTACGGCGGGCACCGGCCCGGCAACAACCTGTTTGCGGAGAGCCTCGTCTGTGTCGATCTGAAAACCGGGCAGCGGAAATGGCATTTCCAGCTGGTGCACCACCCCATCTGGAACTTTGACATGCCCGCCGCCCCGATCCTGGCCGACATCACCGTCGGCGGTCAGCCGATCAAAGCCGTGGCGCAGCTGACCAAGCAGGGCTGGGTCTACGTGCTCGACCGCGTCACGGGGCGACCCGTGTGGCCCATCGAAGAACGCCCCGTGCCGCAATCCGACGTGCCGGGCGAGAAGACCTCGCCGACACAGCCGCACCCGACCAAGCCGCCGGCCTATGCCCGCAACTTTCTGCGAGTGCCTGATGACGTGATCGACTTCACGCCCGAGCTGCGGGCGCAGGCGTTCGAGAATCTCAAACGGTACAAGTGGGCGCCGACGCCATTCATTCCGCCGATCCTGGGCAGCGTCAAGAGCCTGCTCGGCGTGATTACTTCCGGAACCGCGACGAACTGGCCTGGAGGGGGGTTCGACCCCGAGACGCACGTCGTTTATGCGCCGGCCGGCAACACACCCGGAACGAGATCGATCGTCGCCGCGCCTCCGGAGTTCACCGATATCCGGTACGTCTCGGGAGTCGCCGGGAGACCCTTCGCGCAAGTATTCGGGCCCGGTGATTGCTGCGCCGCCGATTCGGGGCGCCGAACCCGTGATGAGCTCCCCCAGGTGGCGTCGCCCACCGCCGCCAGACCGCTGCCGATGGCGA
>Ga0209343_10009367_pt1 | contig 11265 bp, 7 predicted proteins | sample RifCSPlowO2_02_FD_184026 | JGI IMG/M metagenome (GOLD analysis project Ga0209343, IMG submission 184026) | Groundwater microbial communities from Rifle, Colorado - Rifle CSP2_plank lowO2_0.2 (SPAdes) (version 2) | ecosystem: Environmental > Aquatic > Deep subsurface > Groundwater | place: Rifle... | reverse complement strand
ACTTTAGCGTCGGGGCGCATCATGGCGGCTGGCTCCAGAAAGAAATCGGAGCACAGCATTGACTGGCCTGCGGATCATTTGAAGATGGGGTTTGTGGAGCGCTTACGTTGCAGGGGGGGGCGCTTGCCGAAGGAGCCGAAGATCGGTCTTGTATAGAGGCGTGCGCGATTCGGATAAGTGACCTATTCTTGGAAAACTTTGAAAATATCTGGTTCACAGTCGCCCGACTTCCTAGATGAAGCTACTCGTTAACGGTGAATAAGTTCTCGAAAGCAATAGTCGGTGAAACATTAAACGCACGTAGCAAGATATGGCCTGCCGACCCCAAAGGGGGCTCGCCCCTTGGCATGAACACGCTGCTATTTATTGTGGGTGCCGTCATTTGTTATAGTATAGTGGATCGAGGCAGTCTTGCGACAAACTCACTTGCGCTCTGCTCTTGGCTGACGACGCCAAAGCTTTCGAGTTGCAAGAACTTGGAGCCAAACACTTCGGTTGGAATTTTCAATTTAAGCAGATCGAAGAAATTCTCATCGTGAGTCGAGATGATGATCTGTTTGTCGAAGCGTAGTGAAATGTTTCTTAATAGATCAATTACCGCAAGCACGTTAATTGAATCCATCGATTGAATAGGATCATCGATCAAAATAACATCGAGAGCGTTCCCCTTATCATCTTTAGCATGTAGAGCATTTGCCAGAAAAACACTGAGGCTTAATATGTTTAGTTGCGCTGCGCTAAAATAGAGCATTGGTGATATGACACCGCCCGAGTCATCTTTCAGCACGATATTTAGCCCAGGCTGGGCACTATCAAAATCAGGAATGAATTCAACCTCTTTAAAAGAAGGATGAGGGTCGATTTTGCTGTATATTGCATTGATAAGATCAGAAAAAAAGAAAGATCCTATACGTTCCCGTAGTTCCGCGAAGATCAGTTCACGATCAGCTGATAACTTGGTATTGACTAATTGATGATCTATGATTTTCTTATCAATGTCAGCAAGGTTTTTGCGTAATTCAAAACTTTCTAGGTAAGGTTTAAATGCCTCCACCTGAGCTATCAGTAGCTCAATCTTGTCAATTTTTTTTGAAAGATAATCGGATTGCTTGGCCGAATCCTGAATTGCCTGTTCAATTTTAGACTTTATTAAAATAGGATTGAGATCAACATCTTCTCCAAGCAACCTTCTTAAGCTACCCGAATACGAGTCTACGATAATTTTAGCATCACCGATAATTTTTGAGGCGTCATCTTTCTGAGAGCACAGGAGCTGAAAATCAATCCAGTTGCCGTCATGGAGCATAGTATTTTGAAGCTGATGACACTGCGCAGACAGTTTCTCTGCTTGAGTTGAGCTCTCTTGAATGGAACTTTTGAGATTGGCCCGCTTCTGGGTACAATAATCCAAAAGGTGTCCGAAATCTCGAACTGCCTCTTTCATTGCAAACGCCACAACTGCTTTGTGTGATTCTTTTGTGGGGATGCTCTCCACATAAAGTTGCAGCGCCTCTAGGCGAGCGCTAATTTTTTCCATCTGAGCCTGCACATCAGCAAGATGTTTATTAGCCAGGCTAAGCTGCTCTTGTTGGGAAGCGCTCGCGCCGAAAAGGGTGGCTAGCTCCGCGTCCACACGCGAGTGCAATTCATTGGAGTCTAAGCTCCAAACTCTTAGCTGCAGAGCCTCGATGGTTTGTTGAGTGGTAGTGATCTTTGTGACGAGTGATTGGCTTTCCTGCTCTTCGGACTTGATTCGTGAAGATAGCTCGCTGATCTTGGTTTGGAGATCAATAATTTTCTTGCTAAGTCGATTCTTAGCTTCGGTTAAAGTTGAATCAACGATGCTTTTAAGCACGTTTAGGCGTGTAGCAATCTGTTCTAACTGTATTGCATTCTGCCTTTCAGCCTCTGTCAGAAGATCGTTATTCCTGATCGCCGAGGTGAGGGCTTCTGAAGAAGGATGATTTAACCGGCATAGAGGACAGGTATCGCTGGGCCAATCAGCTAGGTAAGCCAGACCTTGCGACACTAACAGTTCAATTGCGTGTTTTTGCCGCGTAAGCGCCGCCTGGGTTACCCTGATTGTAGAGTCGTGTTGCTGCAATAGCGCCAGTTCGTGCTGCGCAGAATAAAATTCTTGAAGGCGGCCGGTCGGTAAATCGAAAAGAATGGAGTCCGGTCCTTTTAACGTTTCTACATTAACGGGAAGTGAAGATAATTTTTCCAAATTTACTGTGACGCGCGCCTGTTCCGCTTTATCTATTATTAAGGAATCCAACTTTTTTTGGAGTTTTGATTTTAGCTCCTGCAAGCCACTCTGATGGATTTCAAGCGCTGAATAGACCGCTGGGCTGGCAGCCAACATTGACCGCAAAGCTAGTGCACGCTGATCAGTCGCAGTTAGAGAGTCTTGGCACTGCTTAACACTATTCTGGGCCGCATTTAAACTTAAATTAATACCAGCTTGCTTATTAATCAGTATCTCTCGTTCGCTGGATGCTTTTTTTGATTCGGACTCTTCAATTAAGAAACTTGGAATTAAATTTTCAATAGCGTCTAGCGCTGTTAGTTGCTCACTGTACTGCTGCCAATCCTTTAGATTTTTATCATAGGCAGCAGAAAGAGCTTGATATCGCTGAGCCTCAATAGCGCCCTTTGTCAGTAAAGTAAATCTAGGACTTTGATCAGAAATAATAGCAAGATTAAGCCTAAGGTCCTCTAGGCGGGATGCATGTTCCAGCAATGAATTTTCTTTTTTACGCACTTCCGCATAGCTGGACGACAACGCATGCTTGCGCTCAATAATAGAGCTAAGAAGTTTATATTCCGCGCTGGAGTCGAAAGCTTCAGTGACAAGCGAAATTGATTCACCCTCGCTGTTCAAGCTTTCCACCAGAGCGTTGACTTTATCAAAAATCGTTGAGTCTACTGGAGACTTCAAAAGCTTTTTGACAGCCAATTTCTGCTTTCGAAGACTATCTAAGGCCATCTTATTTTCGTTGAGAATCGCCGTAATTTCCTCACGTAGCGCCTCTGCCTCCCCACCGAAATGCTTCATGAAGAGCTGGTAGCGCTCTTGTGGCTTTGCCTCTCTCAAAAACCGATCAATTGCATCTTGCGAGAGAATTATTTTCTCAAAGCCATTCGTCACTTTTTTATGTTTATTTTTAGCAGGCTTCAGGTCAAGGTCGATGGAGTTGGATCTCAATTTCGGAAGTGACCTTGGGAAATCTCCACGTGTAGTGATTACCTCCACCCGAGTGACAATATTTTCCGGCACATCCTTATTGCGCAAGATCTTTAACGGAACTTGATCCTGTTTCGTTCCTCGGGCAGCACTATGATTATTTTTTTTATTATACTCCGCTGTGTACCTGTCCAAGCTCGAAGTAAATGCCCATTCCACTGCATCGTAAAACGAACTTTTACCAAACCCATTAGGAGCATACAGTGCGACAAAGTTTGAGGGAGTGCCGTCATCGAGGGTAAAATCAAAAATGCCATCCTTTCTGAATTTGTAGGCGCGAAAGCCTTCAATCTCAACTTTCTTTATTTTCATTTTGCCTATAGTACTCGATTAATCTGCTTACGATTTCGCCTCTTTTATCTTTCGATTCGCTGGTCGAATCAATAGGCGTATTTTTGATAAGTGGCGCAATGGTAAGTTCTAAATTTGAAATTAGAGGCGGGGTTGTTTTCTGCAGTTCGAGATCTGCACCAAGTAACTCGATATTGAGTTTGGCTTCGACTTCCTCAGTGCTCAGCAGTTTTCCGAGCCCATCAAGAACAATTTTGCGTGCAGCGTAACGATCATTCTCAATAACATATTTTTCTCGAATCCCTACTGAATCTGGACAGAGTAGCACTAGGTAAATATTCCACTTCGAGAAACGGCCTTCAGGTTTGAATCTAACAGAAATAATGCTCTGAAGAGGCTTCCACTTCGCCACCAATTCCTGCGGAGAGTCGAACCAACAGACTATGCAGTTGATGAAGCTCAATTCATCAGCGGAAAATAACTCGAATCTCAACCCCTCAAATTGAGAGGTTAAAAATCCTAGATCATGATTCTTCTTTGATAAGGCAATCATAATACTCCTTGAATATCTTTAGCTGTTGGCTGGACGGCAATCCCCCATACTCTCGATGTTTGGCCAGTACAAATTTATTACGCAAACCTTTCATGTGTGCAAAAGAGTAAGTGTTTACAATGTCACCATGGGTGCTATCAATTCTGGTGATTTCTCTAAACTTCGGCGAAGAAGCAATATCATCAAGGACTTCCTGGATGTCCTTAGCATCCGGTAAGTCCACGGCATTTTCTTCTGGCGAGTTAACGAAAATAACACCATTAGCATCCAGCATGGCTCTGGCGGCCTTAATTAGATCTGATAACTTCCACAGCCAGTTTTCACCGCTACAGGAATACATGAAGCGGCGTCTACGATCCAGCGTTTCTAGATAGACATCATCAATTTTTTCGGCCCCGTCAAGTATTGAACAAACCACTGCAAATTCTAAATAAGCGACCCACAAGCTCCTGTCCAATACGGTAGAATCAGGTTCATTGTGCCCTAATAACAACTCTCGCTTATATCTCATCATCAAGTCATGAGGTGCTGGAATATTCTGCTCTATAAGCCACTCAGCCATCTCTCTGAGTTTTTCCCGCAATTTTTCAACGTTCCTCGGATTTGCAGCGTTAAAATGAAAAATATCGTCTTTAAGGTTAGAGAAACATTGCATGTAAAAAGGAGCCATCTGTGCAAGCTGATTGGCTTCTATAATCTTATCGAAACACTCCATGGAATGGCATCTAATCCTGCCGTACCGCGCGTCGATATCTTCATCATCCATCCTGGCCTCTACTGCCCACAGATGTGGAACACCTGCCCGGATGTTGTAGATGCCGCCACCCGACATACCTTCGATGGATTCTTGGCTTGGGCTGTTATCTAAATTGCAAACAATAAGCTGATGAGCTTTATCGTTCGATGTGCCTGTATAAATCTTATACGGTCTATTCGAGCCTATATTAGACCTAGGATACCCCACGTACGAGACCCTCGACCCAGCTTCCAATTCTCCTCGCCAAATATGTTGTGAAATATCAGTCTGATATTCTACTTTTAAAATTGAACAGTCGTACTGTGCGTGCCGATAAGGCGCACCAATAACATTTAAATTCTTGCCATCACGAATGACAACAACTGGATCACCTATAACGTGGCTTGCTGTCAGAACATAAGTGAAATCTGGTGACAGAGCGCTTACAAGCACTCCGCTACCGCCATTAACCTTGACGGCGTACGAAATAATTAGCTCATCACTGGTCATTGAAAGAAAAGTCTCGATTGAGCCCCACTAGGCGTCCAGGATAGGACTCTTTTTCGTGAGGCAAGCGCAGATCTCCGATGATTTTTTCGTAATTGAAATATATTGTCGCACTGGTTGCTGTTAAAATTCTGGCGACAGCCCTTTTGTTTGGAAGCCCGTGGATAGCTCCGTTGGTAGAAATGATGAATCGATCACTTTCTATCAACTCAAGAAAAGTACGACTAGTATTGTACTGGCTCCCGTGATGTGAAACCTTTACTAGGTTTACGGGTAATTTTGACTTCGGGCTGTAGCCTAAAGCGTGTAACTCCGAAACCACAACTCCATCATGAGCATCTCCTAGGAAAAGCATAGCGGAATCGTCTGCCCTAAGAATAAATGCAATGGAACTTCCGTTGGCGATAGATAGGTCAGACTCAAATGAGTCTTTTGCCAGAATCTCTTCGAAACTCAGCTCGTAGTCGGTTGCAACGGAAGTCTCAGCTGGGCTCTTTTCCTTAGGCCAAATGCACAGCAGCTTTTTAAGGGAATTCTCATCAGGAGAAAGCACTTCAAAAGTGAAAGGGCCACTTTTGATCGTCTGGCCTGCACGTATCAATGGTGCACGATGGCAACCAACTTCATCCAACACGGCCTCAAGAGACTTGCCTTGCTGCACGCTAGTATCAGGCGAATCAATACCTAGTCGAACACTGTTCTCAGGGATATCCGGTGTATTGAAGTAATCGGTGATTAGTCTTGAGGAGTTGAACCATATGGACTTGACCATCTCGCTCAGATAACCCGGCGCCTTGAATGCTTTCAAGAATCCGCCAATGTGATCGTCGTCAATATGGGTCAGGATAGCCAAATCAATACATTGGCCTTTTTCTTTCAACTCATCTAGAAGGGCACAAAGAGCTCCCTTATGCCTCGCTGGTGCTCCCCGCTTGAAGGTTGCCGAATTCCCGCCATCAATCAGCAGGTTAAACACACCATCCTGGCCTTCATGCGAGACGAGGATGCAGTCGCCATGATTGGCTTGCAGGACGCGTACCTTAATGCTCATCCAAGCTCCCTGTATCGCCTAGCCTCTTCAGCGGAGGGTCAGCTATCAAAACGCCATTAACATAGCCCTTAGAGGGGTATTTTCCAAGAAGTCTGGCTCCGCTGCCAAGAAACCTCACATGACGAGCACCATCAAGCGATTCTGGATATTCCGAACGCGCGTCAACGCTTAATGAGAAACCAATACCCCACTAAAGCTAGGCTTCGGAGGATGGGCTTGGCCTGTAACCGGGGGCAAGTAGGGCATTACCTACGCCATGAAGAACTTCGTGATTGCGAAGCCAGAGTCTGTACTCATGCCCTCGGAGGCTGTGGTCAGGTGAGCAGTCAACGTTCCACTGCCTAAGTGCGTAACCAGCGCTTAACGCCGGCACCGTCATCTGGATGACACCATTGGCCATTCCATAATCAAGCTGAGTGACTTCTGGTCTTGGCTGGTCGGGATGGGGGACAAGCTCGAGGGTCACTGATTGTCCCCATTCCGAGTCGGCTTGGCCACGTTCATGCTCCAAGGTTTTACCACTCTGGAGGATTACCGGATCGATGATCCGGGTGATGACAAAGTCCCTGAACTCTCCATGTTTGCGGTCAAAGCCTCTGACATGCCAACGAAGGCCATTGTCAACTAGGGTATGGGGCACGATCACACGCTTGCTTGAGCCGTTCAATGACTCGTACCGCATTTGCAGTGGTAACTGCTGGAATATCGCTCGGGTGACGATGCCTAGTGTCTGAAGGCTCGGCTGTCCCAGGCGAGCTGGCTGAATGACCGGGACGCCTGCCGACCAGACACCAGGAAATCCATCCGCAAACCCCTGGCTCAGCCACGTCAGAACGCGATCAGAGCTGAAGTGATATAGCGGGCAGAACTTCGGACCGATGTTGTACACCTTGGCGCGTGGATCATAGGCGAGGTTATTCGGCACCAAGGATGCGTACAGCGCTAGATCTCTTGTTGCAGAGGCGCTTTTGATTTGGAAGCGCCTGACCAGGCTTTGACGCCTGATTTCCCCTAGGAACCAGAGGTTCAGCTCAATGTAGGCGAGCCGCTCCTGTTGGGCTTGTGAATGGTCTGATAAGTCGATGGTCATCAATGCTTACGCTTCTTCGCTTCTCAGGTTGCGGCTTGGAATAGCTTAAGGCTACTATCCGGATGGCCACATCAAAATGATTCGATAGTCTTCCCAAAGCCTCGCCGGCAACGTCGTCTTGGTAAGACGTTCTGGGACTCATCATGAACGATTTTTCCGCCTCCCAGAAGCAGGGGCTCCATGGGTACGGTGACCTACTCGATCTTACTTCGCATCAGCGAAACCTGCTTTTGATCCGGCCATTATTGAAGCTCGACTTCAACAAGCTCATGCATACGCAGGAGGATGGCTCGTACCTTCTGGAAGGTATCCGCATTCAGGAGAAGGCAGTCAGCGAGCTTCGAACCCAGGCAGAGCAGTCGTACCAAGCGGTGATCAGGATTGTTGGTAAATCCGATTTCATTGCTTCGGAGGGACAAATTGCCGAGATTTTTGCCTCCGAAAACCTGGATCGAGCATGTGCCGACAACGAGTTTATTACGGGAATGATTGCTGATCGGGTGGCTGCTTTGGAAGGCAGCCTTGAAGGCATGGTTCCGGACTTCGAGCGCTGCGTCACTGAAATCTACAACCAAGTTTCTTCTGCTATGAGTGGGCTTTTGTCACTGATACGGTCAAGACCCACGGCATTCGCGTGAACGTTTGCTGTGGGTTTCTTGTTTCTCCCTTCTCGAATTGGCTATCAATTGATAGCGCGCATCCTCGCGACTTTCCTGCGCTATTCAATTACTCCTGCGCCCCAGCTCCCGGGGATGGATTTATCGGCCTTGCCCCAGCTACTAAAGCCACCTTTGGATTGCCGGAGCCGCTTCCCTTTCCAAGGGAGCGGCTCCGCACCATACCGGTGCGTTCGTTTCAGATTTAGTGAAAAAATTTCAGTCTTTGCTGAAAAATTACGGTGGCTGGAATCAATCCCAGCTCAACGCCCCACCGGTTTGATACTCGATCACGCGGGTCTCAAAGAAGTTCTTCTCCTTCTTCAAGTCCATGATCTCGCTCATCCACGGGAACGGGTTGGTGGTGCCTGGGTACTCTTCCTTCAAACCAATCTGCGACAGGCGACGGTTGGCGATGAACTTGAGGTAGTCCTCCATCATCGCCGCGTTCATGCCCAGCACGCCGCGTGGCATGGTGTCGCGGGCGTATTCGATTTCCAGTTGGGTGCCCTGCAGAATCATCTGCGAAGCTTCTTCTTTCAGCTCGGCATCCCACAGGTGCGGGTTTTCGATTTTGATCTGGTTGATCACGTCGATGCCGAAGTTCAGGTGCATCGACTCGTCACGCAGGATGTACTGGAACTGCTCGGCGACGCCGGTCATCTTGTTGCGGCGGCCCATGGACAGGATCTGGGTGAAGCCGCAGTAGAAGAAGATGCCTTCCAGCACGCAGTAGTAAGCGATCAGGTTGCGCAGCAGTTCTTTGTCGGTCTCGACGGTGCCGGTGTTGAAGGTCGGATCGGAGATCGAACGGGTGTACTTCAGGCCCCAGGAGGCCTTCTTCGCCACGGACGGGATCTCGTGGTACATGTTGAAGATCTCGCCTTCATCCATGCCCAGCGATTCGATGCAGTACTGGTAGGCGTGGGTGTGGATCGCCTCTTCGAAGGTCTGCCGGAGGATGTACTGGCGGCACTCCGGGTTGGTGATCAGGCGGTACACGGCCAGGGCCAGGTTGTTGGCAACCAGGCTGTCGGCGGTGGAGAAGAAGCCGAGGTTGCGCATGACGATGCGGCGCTCGTCTTCGCTGAGGCCGTCTTTGCTCTTCCACAGGGCAATGTCGGCGTTCATGTTGACTTCTTGCGGCATCCAGTGGTTGGCGCAGCCGTCGAGGTACTTCTGCCAGGCCCAGTCGTATTTGAAGGGGACGAGCTGGTTGAGGTCGGCGCGGCAGTTGATCATGCGCTTCTCGTCCACGGCGACGCGGGCGGAGGAGCCTTCCAGCTCGGCCAGGCCTTCGGCGATGTCGAGTTGATCCAACGCGTTCTTGGCGCGGATGATCGCCGGCGAGTCGCTGGCGGAGACGACACGGGCCTCGGCAGCGGCGTTCTGGCCATCCTTGTCGAGTTTGTCGAGGCTCATCTCGATCACGCTCGGCGCCGGCTTGACGGCGTTCAGTTCGACTTCGTCTTCTTTGTCAAATTCATCCCAGCTCAGCATGACTCGGCTCCTGCTTCAGGGCGGTGAAATAACCGGCCTGTGTGGATATACAGTTAGTTCGATTGTGTTCCCTTGCGCACCACGCGCAAGGGCAACACGGGTACCGCTGGTCGAGGTGGGCGCTCTAACGCGACGTCCCTCAACCCGTGCCTGACTGCCTTGCGGCAGGGAGGCGGGTGTTTGTGGGGGAGGGGTACGGCGGTGGCCATTTCCCCTCTCCCTAATCCCTCGGCTTTGGCATCCTGCGTCGCCCTACCTCCTGCATCCTTGCAGTCGTCTCCCGTAAACGGGCGAGGGGATTGATTCTGTGTGTTGCTTTGAATTGTGCTGTTGCTCTGCCTGCGTTCGAGCGGTTTCCAGAGCGAGGGCCCGCTAGGCGTGCGGTGGCGTGGACCCCTGAGCGTACTCAAGTACGTGATGGGGGCCGCGCCGCCGCGCAACAACGCGGGATGCGCTCTGGGAGCCGCGTCAGCCAACCATCACTGGCAGGCTTCGCAGTCGGGTTCGTCGATGGCACAGGCTTTCGGCACGGGGGCCGGGCCGGCCGGGGCTACCGGTGCGGCGCTGAAGCCTTCGTCGATGCCGCCATTGGACACGGCGTTGAGCTTGCCGGTGTTGATGGTCGACTTCTCGGTGCTGGTCGCGGCCAGGGCACGGAGGTAGTAGGTGGTTTTCAGGCCACGGTACCAAGCCATGCGGTAGGTCACGTCGAGCTTCTTGCCCGAGGCGCCGGCGATATAGAGGTTCAGCGACTGGGCCTGGTCGATCCACTTCTGGCGACGGCTGGCGGCGTCAACGATCCACTTGGTGTCCACTTCAAACGCGGTGGCGTAGAGGTCTTTCAACTCCTGCGGGATGCGCTCGATCTGCTGCACGGAACCGTCGTAGTACTTCAGGTCGTTGATCATCACCGAGTCCCACAGGCCGCGGGCTTTGAGGTCGCGCACCAGGTACGGGTTGATCACGGTGAATTCGCCCGACAGGTTCGATTTCACATAGAGGTTCTGGTAGGTCGGTTCGATCGACTGCGATACGCCAGTGATGTTGGCGATGGTGGCAGTCGGGGCGATGGCCATGATGTTCGAGTTACGAATGCCTTTCTGTACACGGGCACGAACCGGTGCCCAGTCCAGGGACTCGTTCAGGTCGACGTCGATGTACTTCTGGCCGCGCTGCTCGATCAGGATCTGCTGCGAATCCAGCGGCAGGATGCCTTTGCTCCACAGCGAACCGTTGAAGGTTTCGTAGCTGCCGCGCTCGTCGGCCAGGTCACAGGAGGCCTGGATGGCGTAGTAGCTGACCGCTTCCATGGACTTGTCGGCAAATTCCACGGCGGCGTCGGAGCCGTACGGGATGTGCTGCAGGTACAGGGCGTCTTGGAAGCCCATGATGCCGAGGCCAACTGGGCGGTGCTTGAAGTTGGAATTGCGCGCTTGCGGCACCGAGTAGTAGTTGATGTCGATAACGTTATCGAGCATGCGCACGGCGACCTTGATGGTCTTTTCCAGCTTGGCGGTGTCGAGCTTGCCGTTGACGATGTGGTTCGGCAGGTTGACCGAGCCCAGGTTGCACACGGCGATTTCGTCGGCGTTGGTGTTCAGGGTGATCTCGGTGCACAGGTTCGAGCTGTGTAC
>Ga0209343_10009366_pt1 | contig 11265 bp, 10 predicted proteins | sample RifCSPlowO2_02_FD_184026 | JGI IMG/M metagenome (GOLD analysis project Ga0209343, IMG submission 184026) | Groundwater microbial communities from Rifle, Colorado - Rifle CSP2_plank lowO2_0.2 (SPAdes) (version 2) | ecosystem: Environmental > Aquatic > Deep subsurface > Groundwater | place... | reverse complement strand
CATCGAGCCCGAAGGTGATGGCGCCGGCCACCAGCAGCACATAGATCAGGGGGTTGTGGAATTGCAGGGCAAGGCGCCGCCAGGGCCCGTGTCGCCTGGGTGCTGGCAGGCTGTTGTGGCCGTACTGATCAAGACGCCGGGCGGCCTCCTGTCGATTCAGACCCATACCGGTCTCGACAGACAGGGCGTACAAGGCCTGCGCCACCGGCTGGCTGTGCCAGGCGGGAGAGTGAACGGGCGTTGAAGGGGGGGGTGGCATCATGGGAACTCAGTGGTGAAGATTCGATCTTATAGATTCATTCATGGGTTGGGCTTTTTTCTCACCCGTCGCCTTCGTGAACGCCGCTGTTTTGAACAACAATAGGGGACATGGAGGAAACCGGTTTGAATGACGTTGTGCTTTGGTCCTTGCTGGCGCTTGCCGTTTTGAATGTGTTGCTGCTGCTCTGGCTGGCGCTGCGGCGGACGGATGCCGGTGCGGCCCAGGCGGTAGAGCAGGGCAAGGCCGAGACGCTGGCGACCCTGGGGGCTGCCAATGACAGGCTGGAGCGCGAGCTGCGGCGCGAGATCAGTGAGTCATCGCGCAGCGGCCGGCAGGAGCTCAGTACGACGTTTGCGACCTTTCAGCAAACGCTGGTGCAGCAAAGCGCCGAGGCGACCCGCACGCAGAACGCTCAAATCGATGCGTTCTCGCAGCAACTGACCTTGTTGCAGAAAACCTTGTCCGACACGCTGAGCACCCAGTTGCAGGCGGTCAGCGAATCGAATGCGCGCCGCATGGGCGAGGTCCGGGAAACGCTCGAAAAACAACTCGCGCAGTTGCAGCAGACCAACTCGGCCAAACTCGACGAAATGCGCCGGACGGTCGATGAAAAGCTGCAGGCCACACTGGAAACGCGGCTGGGTGAAAGCTTCAAACAGGTCGCCGACCGGCTTGAACAGGTCCACAAAGGCCTGGGCGAGATGCAGACGCTGGCGCAGGGCGTGGGCGACCTCAAGCACCTGCTGACCAACGTCAAGGCGCGCGGCATTTTCGGCGAGGCCCAGCTCTCGGCCTTGCTCGAGCAGGTCTTTTCGGTCGACCAGTACGCGGCCCAGGTGATTACGCGCCGGGGTGGCAAAAATCCGGTGGACTTTGCGATCCGGCTGCCGGGGCGCTCGGACAGCGGTGAGCCGGTGTGGCTGCCGATTGACGCGAAGTTTCCCAACGAAGACTACGAGCGCCTGCTCGATGCCCAGCAGCGCGCCGATGTGCTGGGTGCGGAAGTTGCCGGCAAGGCGCTGGAGGTTCGCATCCGCCTGGAGGCCAAGTCGATGGCGGAAAAATACATCGAGCCGCCTTACACCACCGATTTTGCGATTCTGTTTTTGCCGACCGAAGGTTTGTATGCGGAAGTGTTGCGCCGGCCCGGCTTGATGGAGGTGCTGCAGCGCGACTACCGTGTCACGCTGGCGGGGCCGACCACTTTGCTGGCGATGTTGAATTCGCTGCAGATGGGTTTTCGGACGCTGGCGCTGGAAAAACGCTCCAGTGAAGTCTGGCAGGTGCTGGGCGCGGTCAAAACCGAATTCGGCAAGTTTGGCGACATACTGGCCAAAGTCAAATCGCAAACCGAAACCGTGCTCAATACGCTGAGCGGTGCCGAGCAGCGCAGCCGCGTGATGGGCAAGGCCTTGCGCAACGTCGAGGCGCTGCCGGAGATTGATTCTGCCCGGCTGATTCCGATGGACAAAGGTGTCGACGAAGCCTGAGTGCCTGAACGCCGAGTACGGCGGCGCGGCGCCTACAACTGGTAAAAGGTTTTGATGGCGTCCCAGGCGACCTGCGGGTCGTCGACATACTGGAAAAGCGCCAGGTCTTCGAGCGTGATGGCGCCTTCTTCGACCAACACCTCGAAGTTGAACAGCCGCTTCCAGTAGTCCGAGCCGAACAGGATGATGGGCACCGGTTTGGCCTTGCGCGTCTGCACCAGCGTGATGACCTCGAACAATTCGTCGAGCGTGCCGAAACCGCCCGGAAAGGCCACCAGCGCCTTGGCTCGGATCATGAAATGCATTTTTCGCAAGGCGAAGTAGTGAAACTTGAAGCTCAGCGAGGGCGTCACATAGGGGTTGCAGCGCTGCTCGTGCGGCAGCGCAATGTTCAGGCCCACTGTCAATGCGCCCATCTCGTGCGCCCCCCGATTGGCCGCTTCCATGATGCCGGGTCCGCCGCCGGTGCAAATGAACAACTGCTCCTCGGGCGGACGGGCGTTGCTGTAGGCCGCCACCAGCCGTGCAAACAGCCGCGCCTGGTCGTAGTAGCCGGCGTTGCGCACATGCCGCTCGGCCAGAAAAAGTGCCTGCGCATCACCGAGCTCCCGAGCCCGCTTCAGGGCCTGCTCGGCCTGCTCCGGCGCCGGGAAACGGGCGCTGCCAAACACGACAATGGTGTTTTCAATGCCTTGGACCCGCTGATCCATATCCGGCTTGAGCATCTCCAGTTGAAAACGGATGCCGCGGGTCTCGCGGCGCAGTAAAAACTCGGGGTCGGCAAACGCCAGCCGGTAAGCATCGGCCTCCAGCGGATTGCCGTTGTCGGCTTGCGACTGCAGCTCAGCCCAGGCGTCAGCCAGCCGGTTTTCTTTCAGATCTTGAGTGGTTTGCATGGCTGCATTGTGAACGAACTTCAAAGCGCCGCCGCAAGCGCCAGCACGTCCAGGGAAATCTGTCAGACGGGTAAAGAAGAAGCGGCAAGATAAAAAAAGGCTCCACCGTGGAGCCTTTTTTTGGGGTCTCGCTGAACAGGGACCGGCTTAAACCCGTTTACGGTATTCGCCGGTGCGTGTGTCGATTTCGACCACGTCGCCCTGCGCGACAAAAATAGGCACCCCGATTTCAAAACCGGTCGCAATCTTGGCGGGTTTCAGAACCTTGCCCGAAGTGTCGCCCTTGACAGCGGGTTCGGTCCAGGTGATCTCGCGCTCGACGCTGGTCGGCACCTCGACCGAAATGGCCTTGCCGTCATAAAACACGACTTCAAGTTCCATGCCGTCCTGCAGGTAGTTCAGCGAGTCGCCCATGTTTTCGGCTTCGACTTCGTACTGGTTGAACTCGGAGTCCATGCAGATGTACATCGGATCGGCGAAGTAGGAGTAGGTGCAGTCTTTTTTGTCCAGAATGACCTGGTCGATCTTGTCATCGGCCTTGAAGACCTGTTCGGTGCCGAAGCTGCCAATCAGGCTTTTGAGCTTCATGCGCACGGTGGCGGAATTGCGCCCGCCGCGGCTGTATTCGGTCTTGAGCACCACCATCGGGTCTTTGCCGTGCATGATGACGTTACCAGCGCGTATTTCTTGAGCGATTTTCATAGCAGTTTCTAGTAGAGGGTTGGCCGCCAAATGCTTCTGTGGTGATGCAGGTCCGCGGCAGGGGTGCGGCATTGTCCAAACTGGAAAATGCAAAGCCCCGCATTTTAACGTCTTTTTGGGCAGTCCCCAAGCCGGCTTCTGACGGCCCTCCGGCACTATGCTGTTGGCGCCTTAAGGCTGGGTTAAGTGTCAATCCCGCATGCTGGCGCCTTCCCTGACTCCATGGAAGGCCCGCCCCGGGCCGCCGCCACACCCGCATGATGACCCCCTCCGCCGCCGCCGCGTTCACGCCGGCAGCCGCCAAACCCCTGAAACCGTGGCGGCAGCGTCCGGCCCTGCACACTGAAACCCTGGTGCTGCTGTGCGTCAGCTTCCTGCTGCTGGCCGGCAACGGGCCGTTCTGGCGCGCGGCGCTGGCAGGGCGCGGCTGGGAACTGGCGGCGACCTGGGGTTTCGCCGCGGCCCTGTTTTTCGCCTTCGCGGCATTTTATTTTACTTTCGTTGGGCTGCTGGCCACACGCCTGACGGTCAAGCCGCTGCTCAGCCTGCTGGTGCTGTGTACGGCCTTCGCATCCTGGTACATGGACCACTATGCCATCTACCTGGACCGGGCCATGCTGCGCAACGTGCTGGCCACCAATGTCCAGGAAGCCCGGGAATTGCTGGTCTGGGGCATGGCGCCGCACCTGCTGCTGATCGGTGTCCTGCCGACGGCGCTGCTATGGTGGCCGCGGCTGAAACAGCGCAGCCTGCCTCGCGCGCTGGCGCTGCGCCTGGCCTGGCTGGCGGCCGCGCTGGGCGTTGGCGTGGCATGCCTGCTGCTGGTGTTTGCCGACTTTGCCTCGCTGATGCGCAACCACCGCGAAGTACGCCACCTGCTGACGCCGGGCAATGTGGTGGTCTCACTGGCCGGCAATGCCTGGGGCAGCGTCAAACGCCCGTTGCAGGCCAGGTTGCCGGTGGGCGCGGATGCGCGGCTGGGTGCCGCCTGGCGCGGCCGCAGTCGGCCGGTGCTGTTCGTTCTGGTGGTCGGAGAGACCGCGCGCGCGCAGAATTTTTCGCTCAACGGGTATGCCCGCCGGACCAACCCGCAACTGGCGCAGCGCGACGTGATCAGCTTCCCGCACGCCAGCGCCTGCGGTACCTCGACCGAGGTCTCGCTGCCTTGCATGTTCTCCCCCTTTGGCCGTGCGCAGTACGACGAGGAAAAGATACGCTCGCACGAATCGCTGCTGCATGTGCTGGCGCGTGCCGGCTTCAAGGTGCTCTGGCGCGACAACCAGTCAGGCTGCAAGGGCGTTTGCGATGGCCTGCCCGCCGAGCAGTTGGACCATGCCGACATCGAGGCGCTTTGCGCCGAAGGACAGTGCCTGGACGAGGTGCTGCTGCAGGGCATGGAGGGCATCGCGCGCGATACGGCGGGCAACCTGTTTGTGGTCATGCACCAGCTCGGCAGCCACGGACCGGCTTACTTCAAGCGTTATCCGGCGGTGTTCAAGCAGTTCACCCCGGCCTGCGAGAACGAAGACCTGCGCGGCTGCTCTGCCGCTGAAATCCTCAACGCTTACGACAACTCGCTGCTGTACACCGACTTCTTTGTCTCCAGGGTGATCGACTTCCTGAACCGCTCGCAAAAACAGTACGACACGGCCATGCTGTATGTATCGGACCATGGCGAGTCGCTTGGCGACAATGGTCTTTACCTGCACGGCATGCCCTACCTGATCGCGCCCGATGTGCAAAAGCGCGTGCCGTTTGTGATGTGGCTGTCGCCCGGTTTTCGCCGCAGCTTCGGCATCGACCAGAACTGCCTGCGTTCGCGCGCCGGCGCCGAGGTCAGCCACGACAACCTGTTTCATTCCCTGCTGGGCGTGCTCGATGTCCAGACCCAGGCTTATAACGCTGCGCTCGACCTGTTTGCGCCATGCCGCCCGGCCCCAGCGCCCAGCCTGACGCTCAAGGTCATGGAGAAGGAAAGCTTACTGTGACGCGCAAACCGGTGCCGCCGGGCGCTTCGTCCAGGCGGATGCCGGCGCCGTGGCGTTCGGCGACAGCCTGCACGATGGCCAGGCCCAGGCCGCTGCCATTCGATGTCCCCGTGTCGCTGTATACATTCTGGCCGTTCTGGCCGCGGTAGAAGCGGTCGAATACCCGCTGCCGTTCGGACGCCGGTATTCCAGGCCCGCTGTCGGTCACCGTCAGGCAGGGGTGGCCATTTTCCACGCTCGCGCCCACATCGACGCGGCCGCCCGCCGGCGTGTGGCGCAAGGCGTTGGCCAGCAGATTGTTCAGCAAAATAGCCAGTTGCTGCGCGTCTGCGGCGACCATCGGCGCGCTTTCGACAACGGCCCCCAGGTCGATTTTCATGTCGTCGGCACGGGCGCTGAAACGGCTGACGCTGGTACGGACCAGGCCGGCCAGGTCCACCGGTTCGCGGCGCAGGGCCGGCGTTTCCGGTGCCAGCCGCGATAGTTGCAGCAATTGCTCGATCAGGCGCTGCGCCCGTTCGATGCCGGCGCGCAGTTCCGCCAGCGCGGCTTCGCGTTGCGCCGCATCGCCGGCGCGCTCGAGCAACTGCAATTGCAGCCGCAGCGCGGTGATCGGTGTGCGCAATTCGTGGGCTGCGTCGGCCAGGAAATGCCTTTGCAGCGCCAGCGCGCTACCCAGCCGGGCCATCAGGTCGTTGATCGCGCCTATCAGCAGGTGCAGCTCCGGCGGATGGGACGACAGCGTGATCGGGTGCAGTGCTTCGACGCTGCGCGCCGTGACCTCGCTGGCGGCCTGCGCCAGCGGGGCCAGCCCGCGCCGCAGCGCCAGCGTCAGCAGGGCCGCCAGCAGGGCCAGCATCAGCAGCGCGGGAACGATCAGCTTGGCGCCGGTTTCACGGGCCAGCGCCTGGCGGTCGCTGTCTCGCTGCGCGGCCTGGACAATGCCGTCCTCCAGCACGATGGTGTAGAGGTGCCATCGCTCCTGGCCGATAGTGACCACGCTCAGGCCGCTGCGCGACAGGAAAGGCAGCGTCGCAGCGGGGTCGGACATGTGCAGCAGGGTGCCGCTGCGCGTCCAGGCCGCGGTGACGAACTCGAAGCTGCCGTACTCCTCGTAGACTTTGGGCAACTGCTCGGCGATGCGCGGGGTGCGCGCCATGCCGTAGGTGCCGTGGTGGTTGGCAACCGCCAGCGCGACCTGCTTGAGGTTGTCCTCGAACACCTCGCCCATCTCGTGCGCCAGCGTCCAGTAGGAGCCGCCCACCAGCAGGCTGGCGCCCACCACCAGCGCGCCCATGGCCCAGACCAGAACCCGGCGGTGGATCGATTGCACAGGACGGGCCGTCATGGCGCCACCACCTTGTAGCCGACGCCGCGTACATTGCGTATGGTGTCGGCGCCGAGTTTGCGGCGCAGCTTGTGCAGGTGGACCTCGACGGCGTTGCTGCCGATTTCCTCGGTCCAGCCGTAGAGGGAGTCTTCCAGTTGCTCGCGCGAGAGCACGGCGCCGGGGCGCTGCATCAGGGTCTCCAGCAGCGAAAATTCGCGGGCGGACAGGTGGACGGTTTCCCCTTTCAGACTGACTTGTTTGCGGACTGGGTCCAGGATCAGTGGCCCGCATTGCAGCAGCGGTGAGCCACCGCCTGCATGGCGGCGCAGCAGGGCGCGCACGCGTGCGATCAGTTCGTCCAGGTCAAAAGGCTTGAGCACATAGTCGTCGGCACCCGCATTGAGCCCGGCAATGCGATCAGCGACCGCGTCCCGCGCCGTCACGATCAGCACCGGAACGGCGTTGCCGCGTCTGCGCAGGCCCTGTAGCACGGCCATGCCGTCCTGGCCCGGCAGACCCAGGTCGAGCAAGGCCAGGTCATAGACGCCGTTGTCCAGCGCCCGTTCGGCGGCGCGGCCATCCATGACCCAGTCCACGGTAAAACCGGCGTCGCCCAGGCCCTGCCGGACCGCGCGGCCAATCATGGTGTCGTCTTCTATCAGCAGCAGCCTCATGGTGTTTGCTGGCGATTGTGCATGACAAAGCCGATCAACTGTGTACACAGCGCGTCCTGATCCAGCAGGCGCTGCCTGGCCGTGCGGACGCAGGCGGACCAGGACTCGGGGTCCGGCGCCGGCAGTTCGTCCCGCAGGCCATTCCAGGCTTCGTGAAAACGCCGCAGCGAAGGCGGCGCTTGCAGCATGTCCAGAAACGCTTCGAGCTTGACCCGATGGGCCTGGTCGGCTTGCGGGTAGATCTGCCAGACGAAGGCCTGGGCCGCCCAGATGGCGCGCACGACCGAATCTTCGCCGCGCACAAAGTTCAGGTCGCAAGCCCAGAGCAGGTGGTCAAAATCGGTTTGGCTGAGCAGTGGAAGGTATGAAATTGACAACTGTTCGCCCCCATTCTGACCGGGCTGGGGCCATTTTTTATCATTAATCAGGGCCTTGACGGCGGACGCGGCGCGGCCCGCCGTCACCAGCAGCCGCACCGGCCCCGGGTGCGGGTTCCGCTGCGCCAGATGGTCGAGCAACCGCGCCAGCGCAGGCGGCTCGTAACAAAAGAGCGACACCAGCATCTCGCCCTTGTATGCAATGCCTTGCTGCGCCAGCCAGGCGCTGCGCTGAAAAGCCGCCTGGCGTGCCGCCAGTCCGTCCTCGCGCAGCAAGCCACCGGTACCCGGGGTAAAGCCCGGATAAAAAAACCACTTGGTCCAGCCCGCCGCCGGGCCGCTGTGTACCGGCGACGGCATCGCGTGGCAGCGTTCGACATAGGCTTCGGCGGACAGGTATTCCAGGTTGATCCATACAGGTTTTTGGCCTGTATCCATTGCATGGTCTGCGCAGGCAGCTATGAATTCAGGAGCAATTTCGCAGCCGAAGGCTTCCACCAGCACCTCGCAGGGCGCGCTGCCCAGGCGCAGGATGTTCATGCCCAGCGGTTCCAGCCAGGGCAGCACCGTGACACCGTCGCAGCCCTGCGGGGCCATCCAGCTCAAGGCGCAGGCATCGTCCACCCACAGCCGCACCCGCTGACCGCGTGAGGCGAGCTCAGCGCTGAGCCGCCAGCAGACACCGATGTCGCCATGGTTGTCGATGACTTTGCAAAAAATGTCCCACTGCAGGCTGTGATTCATTCCGGGATTGTCCACAATACGGGTACGCCAGACACAAGCATGACCCCAACTCACGAATTTGCCCCCCAACTGCTCAGCGAGGTCGCCGCGCTGCCGGCCATGCCGGGCGTGTACCGCTATTTCGATGCGGAAGGCGCGGTGCTGTATGTCGGCAAGGCGCGCAACCTGAAAAAGCGGGTGGCCGGCTACTTCCAGAAAAACCACGGCGGCACCCGCATCGGCCACATGGTGGGCAAGATAGCCCGCATGGAAACCACGGTGGTTCGCTCCGAGGCGGAGGCGCTGCTGCTGGAAAACAACCTGATCAAGACGTTGAACCCGAAGTACAACATCCTGTTTAGGGACGACAAAAGCTACCCCTACCTCAAGCTCGCCTCCCACACCTTCCCGCGTGTCGCCTACTACCGCGGCGCGGTCGAAAAAAAGCACCGCTACTTCGGACCCTACCCGAGCGCCTGGGCGGTGAAAGAAACGATTTTGCTGCTGCAAAAAGTCTTCAAGCTGCGCACCTGCGAAGACACGGTGTTCAGCAACCGCACGCGGCCCTGTCTGCTGTACCAGATCAAGCGCTGCTCCGCGCCCTGCGTCGGCCATGTCTCTCCCGAGCAGTATGCGCTGGACGTGGCCCATGCCGAGCGTTTCTTGCAGGGGCAGACGCAGGAAATCCTGACCGAGCTGGAAAAGCAGATGCGCGAGCTTGCCGGTAAGCTCGCGTTCGAGCAGGCGGCCGAGCTGCGCAACCAGATATCGGCCCTGTCCAAGGTGCTGCACCAGCAATCCATGGAAACCGGCGGCGACAAGGACGTCGATATCCTGGCGGTGAAGGTGCATGGCGGCAAAGCCTGCGTGAACCTGGCCATGGTGCGCGGCGGACGGCATCTGGGCGACAGACCTTATTTCCCGACCCATGTGGAGCACGCGGCTGATCTGGCGAGTCTGGAGGAAGAGGGCGCGGAGGGCAGCGAAACCAGACCGCCCGGTCAGGCCAAAAGCCTGCAAGCCCTGGTGCTCGAAGCCTTCATCGCCCAGCACTATGTGGGTGTGCCGGTGCCGCCGGTGCTGGTCTGCGGTACGCCGGTGGACAAGGACCTGATAGACGCGCTGGCCATGCAGGCCGGCCGCAAGGTGACCGCGATTTCCCAGCCGCGCGAGCAGCGGCGCATCTGGCTGGAGATGGCGCAGACCAATGCCGATCTCCAGTTGGCCCGCTTGCTGGCTGAGCAGGGCTCGCAGCAGGCGCGCACGCGGGCGCTGGCCGAAGCGCTGGACTTGCCGCTGGACAAGCTCGACGCGCTGCGCATCGAATGTTTTGACATCTCGCACACGGCCGGAGAATCGACCCAGGCCTCGTGCGTGGTGTTTCACGGACACAAGATGCAAAGCGCCGAATACCGCCGCTACAACATCGATGGCATCACGCCGGGCGACGACTACGCCGCAATGCGGCAGGTGCTGATGCGCCGCTACGGCAAGCTGGCCGAAGCGGCGCGCAACAACACGGCCAGGCTGCCCGATCTGGTGCTGATCGACGGCGGCAAAGGCCAGGTGTCCACGGCGCGCGTCGTGTTTGAAGAGCTGGGCCTGGACCTGGGCCTGATTGCCGGGGTGGAAAAGGGCGAGGGCCGCAAGGTGGGGCTGGAAGAGCTGGTCTTTGCCGACGGCCGCGAAAAGGTCTACCTCGGCAGGGACTCGGCCGCGCTGATGCTGATTGCACAAATTCGCGATGAAGCCCACCGCTTCGCCATCACCGGCATGCGTGCCAAACGGGCCAAGGTGCGCGTCGGCGCCAGCCGCCTGGAAGACATTGCCGGCATAGGCCCGAAGCGGCGCGCCAGTTTGCTGCAGCGCTTTGGCGGCATCCGCGGCATTGCCTCGGCCAGCGCCGAGGACATTGCCACCGTCGAAGGCATTTCCAGGGAGCTTGCTGAAGAAATCTACCGGGCTTTGCACTGAGAAACCCCGCCCCGCGCGGCTCATGCGAAAATCAGGCGATGTTTCTGACCATACCCACCTTGATGACCTGGACCCGCATTGTTGCGATTCCACTGATTGTGGGAGTTTTCTACCTCGACATTTCACTGGTCAGCCGCAACCTGATCGCGACCGTGATGTTCGTGGTCTTCGCCGCCACCGACTGGCTCGATGGTTTTCTGGCGCGCAAGCTGAACCAGACTTCTTCCTTCGGCGCGTTTCTCGATCCGGTGGCCGACAAGTTCCTGGTGTGCGCCTCTTTGCTGGTGCTGGTTCATCTGCAGCGCGCCGATGTGTTCGTGGCGCTCATCATCATCGGGCGCGAGATCGCCATTGCGGCGCTGCGCGAATGGATGGCGCTGATAGGCGCGACAAAAAGCGTGACAGTTCACATGCTGGGCAAGGTCAAGACCACAGTGCAGATGGTGGCCATTCCCTTCCTGCTGTTTGACGGCCTGCTGTTCGGCGTCATCAAGACCAATTTGTGGGGCACCTGGCTGATCTGGCTGTCCGCCATCCTGACGGTCTGGTCGATGATCTATTACCTGAAAAAAGCCATTCCCGAAATCCGCGCCCGCGCCAAATGAGTTCGCAGACCGGCAACTGTGCGCAGTGGCTGCCTCTGGGCGTGACCGGCAGGGCGATGGAGGCTGAGGTGGAACTGTTCGCCGCTGGCCCCTTGAGCCCCTTGAATACGGGGGGGGGCTGCGCATAGACGGCGAAAGCGTGAAAAAAAGACTAGAATCCGCCACCGCACGTTGTAAACATCCGATGTTGTATTGACACGATGGGAGTCCATGGCTCTAATTGGAACCCGCAGAAGACCTGCAC
>Ga0209343_10009365_pt1 | contig 11265 bp, 8 predicted proteins | sample RifCSPlowO2_02_FD_184026 | JGI IMG/M metagenome (GOLD analysis project Ga0209343, IMG submission 184026) | Groundwater microbial communities from Rifle, Colorado - Rifle CSP2_plank lowO2_0.2 (SPAdes) (version 2) | ecosystem: Environmental > Aquatic > Deep subsurface > Groundwater | place: Rifle... | reverse complement strand
GGGGCCATGGTCGCGCCGCCGGGCCGCCCCAAGGCGAAATGCGCCCCCTCGGGGGGCAGCGAAGTACGCGAAGCGACAAGCGTGGGGGCCTCTGTTTCACAGACCCCATCGCAGTCCAGCACCACCAGTCTTTCCATCACCAGTTGCCGCAGCACGCGCAGCGCCGCGCCGGTCTCCAGGCCGCTGGCCAGCAGCGCATCCAGGGCGAGCTGCATGGTGGAGCGCACCGGGGCGCCGTCGGGCAGCAGGCGCATCTGCTCGGCATAGCGGCGGCGAATGCGCTGGACAAATCGGGAATAAGCCGAGGCTGGCGACCCGGGGTCGGCGGGGGGTTCGGGGCGGGCGGTTGAAGCGACGGTCATCACACTAGTTCACAAAACTTCATGGTCTTCCACCGCGCGGCCGGGCGAACCACAGCACCGGCGGTCATAATTCTCATGTCAATGGAGTCCACCATACCCAGCCCGTCCGCCCCGCCAGTCTTGTCGTCCCGACGCCTGCGATGGATCGCTCTGGTCACGCGCTTCTCGCTGTGGCTGGTCGCGACGGCCTGGCTGCTCTTTGGCCTGAGCTGGTTGGTGTTGCATGGCTGGATTGTGCCGCGAATCGGAGAATTCCGTCCGCGGCTGGAACTAGAGGCCAGCAAGGCGCTGGGGGTGCCCGTGCGGATTGGCCAGATCACGGCCCACTCGCAGGGGATGATTCCCTCGTTTGAACTGCAGGGTGTGGTGCTGCTGGATGCGCAGGGGCGCGAGGCCTTGCGCCTGCCGCGCCTGCTGGGAACCCTGTCGCCGACTTCGCTGCTGGGGCTGGGTTTCGAGCAGCTTTACATTGACAAGCCCGAGCTGGAGATCCGGCGCACGGCCGACGGCAAGATCTACGTGGGCGGGCTGGACGTCTCCCGCGATCAGACGGCCGACAATCGTGCCATGGCCGACTGGTTTTTCTCCCAGACCGAGTTCGTCATGCGGGGTGGCACCGTGCGTTGGACTGACGAATTGCGCCAGGCCCCGCCGCTGGCCCTGACGCAGGTGGACTGGGTCATGAAAAACGCCCGGCACCGCCATCTGATGCGGCTGGACGCCACGCCGCCCGCCGGGTGGGGCGAGCGCTTTACCCTTCGGGGCATCTTCCGGCAGTCACTGTTGTCGCGCGACGCGGGCGACTTCAGTGCCTGGGCGGGGCAGCTGTATGCCGAGTCCGGCCGGGTCGACCTCTCGCGCCTCAAGCAGTATGCAGGCCTCGAATCGCTGGGCCTGGATTTGACACGGGGTCACGGCGCCCTTCGTGCCTGGGCCGATGTCAGCAAGGGGCAAATCACCGGCGGAACGGCCGATGTGGCCCTGCAGGACGTGGATGCCCGGCTGGGACGCAAACTTGAGCCGCTGGCGTTCGACGCGGTGGCCGGGCGCTTTGGCGGCGGGCGGCGGGTCAACGGCTTTGATTTCAACACCGAGGGTTTGCGCTTTCGCACCCGGGACGGCGTGCAGTGGCCGGGCGGCAACATGGCGCTGGTGCATACCGGCGCAGAAGCGGGGGCGCCGGCGCATAGCCAGCTCAAGGCCGACAAGCTGGACCTGGCCGCGCTGGCCCAGATTGCCAACCGCCTGCCGCTGGACAGCGCAACGCATGCGCTCATCGCGTCTTTTGCGCCGCGGGGACTGGTTGAAGCGGTGGAAGCCCGCTGGCAGGGGCCGCTGGAGGCGCCCGCCAGCTTTGCCGCGAAAGGCCGCGTGACAGGGCTGAGCCTTGACGCCTTGCCGGCAGCCGCTGGGCCGGCCGGCGGCGCGCTGTCGCCGGTGCCGGGCCGGCCCGGCATCAGTGGCGCTGCCGTCGACTTCGACCTGACGCACGAGGGCGGACAGGCCCGGGTGAAAATACGCCAGGGCGCGCTGGACCTGCCGGGCGTATTTGAGGAGTCGCTGGTGCAGCTGGACCAGCTGTCGGTGGATTCCCAGTGGAAATTCTCGGGCCCGAAAATCGACGTGCAATTGCGCAACCTGCAGTTTGCCAATGCGGATGCACAGGGCGAAGCGCAAGTGCATTGGCATACCGACGATGCGGCACCGCGCGCGGCAGCCGCGGGGACAGCGACTGGCACCGACCACCGGTTCCCGGGCGTGCTGGACCTGCAGGGCAGCCTGAGCCGTGGCGACGGCGCGCGGGTCCACCGGTATTTGCCGCTGGTGCTGTCCGCGCCGGTGCGCCACTATGTGCGGGATGCCGTGGTGCAGGGCCAGGTCAGCGATGTCAAATTCAAGGTCCGGGGGCCGCTCAATCACCTGCCGTTCGCCAATCCCGCCCAAGGAGACTTCCGGGTGTCCGCCAAGGTGCGCAATGGGCACTTTGCCTATGTGCCGAAGTCCCTGCAGGGGCCGAATGCGCCCGCCTGGCCGGCGCTCACCGAGCTCAATGGCGAACTGGTGTTCAACCGGGCGGCGCTGGAGGTGAACGGCGTCACCGGCCGGGTGGCCGGTCTGCCGGGACTGCAACTGGTCAAGGGCGCGGCGCGGATTCCCGACCTGATGAAAGACGCCACGGTCGAGGTGACCACCGATCTCAAGGGCGCCTTGTCCGACGCGCTGGGCTTTGTCAACACCTCACCCGTGGGTGGCATGACGGACCAGGTGCTGGCCAAGGCCACGGGAACCGGCGTGGGTGACTACCGCTTCCGCCTGAGCCTGCCCATCCATTCGATCGACAAATCGCGGGTAGAGGGCACCGTCATCCTGCCCGGCAATGACGTGCAGTTCTCGCCGGCCACGCCCCTGCTGACGAAACTCAAGGGCACGGTGACCGTGAGCGAACGCGGTTTCGCGGTGACGGGTGCCCAGGCTCGCCTGCTGGGCGGCGACATCCGCTTCGACGGTGGCACGCGGGGCGGCGCACGTCCTGCCCTGGGGAGTGCCGAGGCCGAAAGCGCTGTGACCTTCAAGGCCCAGGGCACGCTCTCGGCCGAGGGGCTGCGGCAGGCGCATGACCTGGGTTTTGTCTCACGCATGGCGGAAAATGCCAGTGGCGCAACGGCTTATTCCGCCTCACTGGGTTTCCGGCGAGGCGTCGCCGAGGTCGCGGTCTCCAGCAACCTGCAGGGCCTGGCCCTGAATTTGCCGGCACCTCTGGGCAAAGCGGCCGATGCCGAGTTGCCGCTGCGTTTTGAAAATGTCCTGCTGCGCGATTCCCTGAACCCGGGGCAAAAGCTGCAGGACCAGCTGTCAGTCACTATCGGGCGGCTCGCGTCCATCAGCTATGTGCGTGACTTGAGCGGCGCTGAGCCTCGCGTGATACGCGGCGCGATCGGTGTGGGGCTGGACGCCGGTGAAACGGCTCCCCTGCCGGACGTCGGCGTGCTGGCCAACATCAGCCTGGCCCGTGTCGATCTCGATGCCTGGCAGAAAATCCTGGCCAGCTCAGCCGGTGGCGGCGAGGCGGCGACTCCACCCACATCTACATCCACATCAGCCACGGGGACCGCCAATCAGGCTATCGGAAGTACCGGCCAGACCTACCTGCCCACCGTGATGGCGATACGCGCCAGGGAGCTGCTGGTGGAAGGTCGCAAGCTGAACAATGTGGTGGTGGGCGGGTCGCGCGAAGGCCTGACCTGGCGCGCCAATATCGATGCGTCCGAGCTCAATGGCTACGTCGAATACCGCCAGCCTGGCGGGGGTGGCCCGGGCCGTGTCTTTGCGCGGCTGGCGCGGCTGAGCCTGGCGCCGGGCACGGCCAGCGATGTGGAGGCCATCCTGAATGAGCAGCCGGCCAACATCCCGGCGCTGGATATCGTGGTGGAGGATCTGGAGCTGCGCGGCAAGAAGCTGGGACGGGTTGAAATTGATGCGGTCAACCGGGGAGCCTCCGCCGCAGTCCGCGACGGCACCCGTGAGTGGCGTTTGAACAAGTTCAATGTGACCCTGCCCGAAGCCGTGTTCACCGCGACAGGCAACTGGGCGGCGGTGAGCGCCCCGGCCGGCAGCGCCCCGACTGCGGCAGGCGCGCCGCGCGCCGCGCGGGCCAGCGCGGAGCGTCGCCGCACGGTGATGAACTTCAGGCTGGACATTGCCGATTCAGGTGAATTGCTCAAGCGCTTTGGCATGGGTGAAGTGATACGTCGCGGCAAGGGCAAGCTGGAAGGCCAGGTCGCCTGGATGGGCTCGCCGCTGAGCTTCGACTACCCGAGCATGAGCGGGCAGTTCAACGTGAATGTCGAGTCGGGACAGTTTGTCAAGGCGGATCCCGGCATTGCCAAGCTGCTGGGCGTGCTCAGCCTGCAGGCCCTGCCCCGGCGCCTGACACTGGATTTCCGCGATGTCTTCTCCGAAGGTTTTGCCTTTGACTTCCTCCGCGGCGATGTCACTATCAACCAGGGACTGGCCCATACCAACAACCTGCAGATGAGCGGTGTGAATGCCGCTGTGCTGATGGAGGGCAGCGCCGACATCGCCCGCGAGACGCAGGACATCAAGGTGGTCGTCGTGCCTGAAATCAACGCTGGCACGGCCTCGCTGATCGCCACGGCCATCAATCCGGCCATAGGCCTGGGCAGCTTCCTGGCGCAGATGTTCCTGCGCCGCCCGCTCATTCAGGCGGCCACCCAGGAATTCCACATCCACGGCACCTGGTCCGATCCCAAAATCACCAAGATTGAACGCAAGGCCGCGGCGGACAGCAAGGCTGGCGACACCTCCACGGAGACCCGCTGATCATGAAAGTCGCTGCGATCCAGATGGTTTCAGGTGTCAACGTGCAGGACAACCTGGACATGGCCGGCCAGTTGCTGGGCCAGGCCGCCGCACAGGGCGCCGAACTGGCGGTTCTGCCCGAATACTTCTGCATCATGGGCTTGAAGGACACCGACAAACTCCAGGTTCAGGAGACCGCCGGCCAGGGGCTGATCCAGGATTTCCTGAGCCATTCGGCGCGCGAACTCGGCATGTGGATCGTCGGTGGCACGCTTCCCATGGCGACCGCCGATCCGCGCCGTGCCCGCAACTGTTCGCTGGCTTACGCTCCCTCGGGGGAATGCGTGGCGCGCTACGACAAGATCCACCTGTTCCGTTTCGCGCAGGGCAAGGAAGACTACGACGAAACCCGTGTCCTCGAGCCGGGCACTGCCCCGGTCCGTTTTGAGCTGGCCTCGCGGGACGGCCATGCCTACACCATTGGCATGAGTGTTTGCTACGACCTGCGTTTTCCCGAGCTGTACCGGGCGCTGAAAGCGGATGTGCTGCTGGTGCCCAGTGCGTTCACCTACGTCACCGGGCAGGCGCACTGGGAGGTGCTGCTGCGCGCGCGCGCGATCGAGAATCAGGCGTATGTGGTGGCGGCGGCGCAGGGCGGCACGCACGGCAACGGTCGCCAGACCTGGGGCCACAGCATGGTGGTCGACCCGTGGGGCCAGGTTCTGGCCCAGCATTCCGAGGGCGCGGCCGTGGTGATGGCCGAGGTTCTCCGCGCCGGCCTGGAGGGCGTGCGCAGCCGCTTGCCCGCCTTGCGCCACGGCGTGTTGTGAAAGCGGCTGGCGTGAAACTTCCTCTTCTGAACGGTGTCAGCTGGGCCAGCCGGCGCTGGTCACTCTGGGCCCTGCTGCTGGCGCTGGTGGTGACGCTGCTGGCGATTTTGGTCTGGCTGTCGGGCCGCTACGAGTCCAGCATGGTGCAAAGCCGGCTGGAGCACGATGCGGGGGAGACCGTCACGGACATCCGTTCGGGGCTGACCCGCAACATCCAGGCGTTCCAGGCCTTGCAGTCCACGGAGCGCACGCCCGCCGCCTGGCATGCACCGGCCGCCGAGCTGCTGCGCGAGCATCGCGAGATCATGCGGCTGGAGTGGCGCGGCGAGACGCTGGAGGTGCTGGGATTTGTCGAGACGCCCTACCGGTCCTCGGTGTTCGAGCGCCTGGGCCGCCACGGCATGGAGGCCGATGTCAACCTGACCTGCACCACGGCCCGCCGCCTGAGCGGGTCGGCCTATTCCACCAGCTACTTCATGCCGCAAAACGATGGCCTGGGGCTGGAAGTCATGGACATGTGCTTGCCGATTGTGGCGGCGGGCCGGCTGATGGGCTATGTGGTGGCCACGTATTCCCTGCAGGACATTCTGGGCGAACTGGTGGGCAAACAGCTGGCCCGCGGCGTCGGCCTGTCCTTCACCGAGGCCGACGGCACGCGCCTGGCACTGCATGGCGTGGTGTCGCGCGGCAGCCGGATTTACGTCGCCCAGCAATTGCTCGACCTGCCGGGCAACACGCTGGTCGTCAGGATGGAAAGCCGGCTCGGCACCCCCGCGCTGTTCCCCAATGTGCTGACGGCGCTGGTCACGGCCATGTCGGTGGCCTTGCTGATCGTGCTGTTCCTGCTGGCCCGCGACATGCGGCGGCGCCTCAAGGTGGAGCACGACCTGGGCGAGGCCCTGGCCTTTCGCAAGGCCATGGAAGACTCGGTCCTGACGGGCCTGCGGGCGCGGGACCTGCAGGGGCGCATCACTTACGTCAATCCGGCGTTCTGCAAGATGGTGGGGGTGGACGCCAAGGACCTGCTCAACCAGAGCTTCCCCGCGCCCTACTGGCCGCCCGAGCTCGCAGCCGTGTACCAGCAGCGCCAGGAAATCCGCCTGTCCGGCAGCAACCTGCCGCGTGAGGGTCATGAGTCCGTGTTCATGCGGCAGGACGGCACACGGTTTCCGGTGCTCATCATGGAGGCGCCGCTGATCAACGCGGTTGGCAAGCACACCGGCTGGATGAGCGCCATTCTGGATGTCAGCGAGCAGCGCCGCATCGAAGAGCTCTCGCGCGCCAGCCAGGACCGCCTGCAGGCCACGGCGAGGCTGGCGATGGTGGGAGAGATGGCATCGCTGCTCAGCCACGAACTCAACCAGCCGCTGGCGGCCATTTCGAGCTATGCCACCGGCTCGCTCAACCTGCTGCAGGGCGAAATGGCGCCTGCCGCGAAGTCTTCCCCGGGCGGGCCGGAGGCAGGCCCGACGGCACCGCCCCTGTCCGAAGACCTGCAACTGGCGATGCGGCGCATTGCGGAGCAAGCCGAACGGGCCGGCAAGGTGATCAAGAGCGTGCACGATTTTGTCCGGCGGCGCGACCAGGTACGCGAAGCCGTGGAGCCGCGGGCCCTGCTGGACGCCATCATGCCGCTGGTCAGCCTGCAGGCCCGCAAGCTGGGCGTGCGCGTGGTGATCGAGGTGGACGAAAGCTGCGAGCCGGTGCTGTGCGACCGCACCATGGTCGAGCAGGTGCTGCTCAACCTGTCGCGCAACGGCATGCAGGCCATGCGGGGTACGGACGAAACGCAGGCGCCCAGCCAGCAGGCCAGAGTGCTCACCTTGCGCATCCGGCCGGCGGCCTCCAATGCGCACAGCCGCTGGGTTGAATTTGCGGTGATTGACCGCGGCGAAGGCATTTCCCGTGAGGTGGCGGACCGGCTTTTCACACCTTTCTTCACGACCAAGGAGGAGGGCATGGGCCTGGGCCTGAGCCTGTGCCGCACGGTGATAGAGCAGCATGGCGGATTCCTCGGGTTTGAAGCAGCGCAGCCGCGTGGCACGATTTTCAGCTTCACCCTGCCGGTGGCGCTGGCACCCGATGCCCATGCCGGTGCCGATGCCGCTGGCGCCGCCAGGGAAATGGCCTAGAGTACGCACCATGGAACCCATACACAATGCCACGGTTTATATCGTTGACGATGACGCCAGCGTGCGGGATGCGCTGGCCTGGCTGCTGCGGTCGCGTCGTCTGCCCAGTGAGACCTTCGACAGCGCCGAGGCCTTCGATGCGCGGGTGTCGCAGCAGTTTGAGGTGAAGTCGCCTTCCTGCGTCCTGCTGGACGTGCGGATGGCGGGCCTGAGCGGTCTGGCCATGTTTGAGAAACTGATTGGCTACGGCCTGCTGCCGACCCTGCCGGTGATTTTCCTGACGGGCCATGCGGATGTGCCGACGGCCGTCGATGCGGTCAAGCGCGGCGCCTTTGATTTCTGCGAGAAGCCGTTTTCGGACAACGCACTCGTCGACCGCATCGAGCAGGCGCTCAAGTTTTCCGGGGCGGCGCTGGCCCAGCACAGCGAATCGATCAGCCTGCAGGCGCGGCTGGACGGGCTGACCGACCGCGAGCGCGATGTGATGCGGCTGGTGGTGGGCGGCCTGCCCAACAAGCTGGTGGCCGACCAGCTCGACATCAGCGTGCGGACGGTGGAAGTTCACCGTGCCCGCGTCTTTGACAAAATGGGAGTCAAGTCGGCGGTAGAGCTGGCGAATTTGCTGCGAAACCTGTAGCGGGCCGGGTTTATTCCTTCTTTATTCCTTCTTTGTTAGCGCCGGCGTCTGATGCAGGGGGCACCGAATCGGCTTTCAGTTCGCCGTTTTTCCGGCCTGAAAACATCGTCCACCACACAATGAACACCAGCAGCAGCAACGCCCCCAGGGCTTCGAGCAAAAGTAGGGCCATGACATTTCCTTGGATTGCAAACACCGCAACCACCGCAACCACCGTTTCGCGGGAGCCGGTGCGATTCAGGTCAATTATCGCCATCGCCATCGCCGCCGCCATCACCATGCTGCTGGCGTCCTGTGCCAGTCCGCCCTACCGCACGCCGCCGCCCTCATCGCCCTCGCCCTCGCCCATGCCACCGGCCGCAGCGCCTGCCACTTCGGCCGCGGGGGCCCGTCCGGGCGATACCGGGGCGCTGCCGGAGCCGATGCTGCAGGGCAAAAGCCGCTGGGTTGCCGTTCGCTGGGCGGACCTGCCGGGGTTTGACGAGGACGCGCTGTTCGAGGCCTGGAACGCCTGGCTCAAAAGCTGCGAACGGCCGGGGCCGGTATTTGCTCCGCTGTGCGGCGAGGTGCGGCGCCTGAGCATTGCCCGGGCCGAAGACCAGCGCGCCTGGATGGTCGCTCGATTGCAGCCTTACCGGGTCGAAACCCTTCAGGGCGGTGCCGAAGGTTTGCTGACCAGTTATTACGAACCGGTGCTCAAGGCCAGCCGTCAGCCGGGCAGTGGCTACGAGGTGCCCTTGTACCGGGTGCCGGCGTCACTGGGCAGCCGCAAGCCCTGGTTCTCGCGGCAGGAAATCGACACGCTGCCGGAGGCCCGTTTTGCCCTGAAGGGCCGGGAAATTGCCTGGCTGGCAGATCCGATCGAGGCGATGTCGCTGCACATCCAGGGCTCGGGCCGGTTGAACATCACGGAAGCGGATGGTTCGCAGCGGGTCGTGCGGGTGGCGTATGCCGGATCCAACGAGCAACCCTTTCGCAGCGTGACCCAATGGCTCCAGGAGCAGGGCGAAGGCCGGATGACGGCGCCCTGGATAGAGTCCACCAAGGCGTGGGCGGCGCGAAATCCGCAGCGCGTGCAGCAGATGCTGTGGAGCAATCCGCGCTACACGTTTTTCCAGGAGCAGCCCCTGAGCGATCTGGACGCTGCATTCGGACCGAAGGGCGCCCAGGGTGTGGCGCTGACGCCGGGCCGCTCGATTGCGGTCGACCCGGGCAGCATTCCCTATGGCACACCGGTGTGGCTGGCATCCCGCGGCGCCGCGGCCAACCTGCAAAAGCTGGTGTTCGCGCAAGACACCGGGAGTGCCATCGTGGGTGCGGTGCGCGCCGACTATTTTGCGGGGACCGGCGCCGAAGCCGGCGAATTGGCTGCGCGGTTTAACCAGCCGCTGCGGCTTTGGGTGCTCTGGCCAAAATAGCCAGCACGCCGGGCGTACACAGATCACAGGGGCACAGGATGCGCATCATGAACAAGCGTGCAGGCAGGCGGGTCGCGGGGCTGATGGCGGTGGCTGGGCTGTCCGTGCTGACGGCCTGCGCGGGGCGGGGCTGGCAGTCGCCGGTGCCGCTGTACCGCTGCGAGCAAGGCATCGAGTTCACCGCCCGGTTCATTGACGACACGGCAGTGCTGGATGGCACGCGCGGCTATGACGTGCTGTACCGCGATGCCGGCGGCCAGAGTCCGCAGCAGACGGTCTACAGCAACCCGCGCATTCGGGCCGAGTTCGGGTTGGGCGCCAGCGGGCGCGAGGCCGTGCTGCACTATCCGCTGTTGCCGCTGGCCGCGCGCTGTGTGCGGGATTGAGCCCCAGGGCGCTTGACGTGGGGCGCGCCTAGCGCACGGAGACCCGCACCTCGACTGTCAGGGCCTCCCGGCCTGAGGTCTGCCCAGCGCCGGCCAGGCCGCTGCTGTTGGCCGTCGCCGCATCATCCGATTGCGCCACGGTGACCCATTCGCCCAGTGGCAGGGCCAGCGAGGTGCTGGCGGACGACGAAGACGGCATTGCCCCGGCCGTGCCAGGACGCGATTGCACGGCGGCCAGTTCAAGCTCCACGCTGCTGCCGCCGCGCCAGACGGGCCGTGCTGAAAAGCCGCTGTTGGTGTCGATCAGCACGGTGCTTCCCAGGTAGCGCAACACGCCGTTTTGCACCGAGGCCTGTGTCAGCCGCAGCGGCGTGGTGTTGCCCAGGTGGATGGCGACGGGACGGCCATTGAGCACCAGCACCCGCTGCACCAGGTCGCGCGCCTCGCTGCGCTGGCTGTTTTGCGCGGCGATGTTGACCGTGGCGCCGGAATGGCCCGGTTGCAGCAGCACGCCGCCTTGGGCGCCCACCATGCCCTGGGCCTGGCTGCCGCCCCGTACCTGACGCACCTCGATCTGCAGGTTGCGCATCGGCAGGGGATCCGGGTTCGCGTTTGAATGCCCCGCGGGCTGCGCCTGCAGGGCGGGGGCCAGCAGCATCAGGAACGCGAGGAAAAGCCGCCTGAGGAAGGCAGGCCGGGAAGGATGTGGGGCGTGGGTCATGTGAGTAGCGCTCTGAGTAGCGCTGCGGCGGGTTGGGGCGAGAAGGTGTCGGTTCAGGATGTTTTGCCATGAAATTGGTAGCTTCCGGCCGGGCCAATATAGGGGCTGGCGGGTATTTTTATGATGAAGGTGCCGTGCGTGCCAGATGCCCCAGCGGCAGCGAACTGCTGGCCTTGACCTCGCCCAGCGAAAAACTGGTGTGCAGGTCTTTCACATTGGGCAGGTTGATCAGGCTCTGCAGCGCAAACTTGCTGAAGGCCTCAAGGTCCTGCGCCACCACCTGCAGCTCGAAGGTGCCCGTGCCGCTGATGTAGTGGCAGGCAATGACTTCAGGCAGTTTCTTGATGGCTTCTTCCAGTTGCCGCGTGGCGTCCCCGCTGTTGCGGTCCGCGTCCAGCCGGACAAAGGCCAGCACGCCCAAGCCGATCTTGTGGCGGTTGATCTCGGCCCGGTAGCCGG
>Ga0209343_10009364_pt1 | contig 11266 bp, 9 predicted proteins | sample RifCSPlowO2_02_FD_184026 | JGI IMG/M metagenome (GOLD analysis project Ga0209343, IMG submission 184026) | Groundwater microbial communities from Rifle, Colorado - Rifle CSP2_plank lowO2_0.2 (SPAdes) (version 2) | ecosystem: Environmental > Aquatic > Deep subsurface > Groundwater | place: Rifle... | reverse complement strand
ATTGCGTGTCGCAGTGGGGGCATGATTTCCGCCCCGAATACCTGCAGCTGGGCCAGTTGGCCGAGCTGTTCCCTCACGTGCCGCGCATTGCTCTGACGGCCACGGCCGACATGCGTACCCGTGAGGAAATCGTTCAGCGCCTGCACCTGCAGAATGCCGAGCGTTTCCTGTCGAGCTTCGACCGGCCGAACATCTTCTACCGTATCGTGCCCAAGGAGCAGCCACGCAAGCAGCTGCTGAGCTTTTTGACTGCGCGCAAGGGCGATGCTGGCATCGTGTATTGCCTGTCGCGCAAGAAGGTAGAGGAAGTGGCCATGTTCCTCTCTGAGCAAGGCTTCCCCGCATTGCCTTATCACGCCGGCCTGGCCAACGAGTTGCGCGCCTATCACCAGAAGCGCTTTCTCAATGAGGAAGGGCTGATCATGGTGGCGACCATCGCCTTCGGCATGGGCATCGATAAACCCAACGTGCGCTTTGTCGCCCACCTTGATCTGCCGAAATCCCTGGAAGCTTATTATCAGGAAACCGGTCGCGCCGGCCGTGATGGCCTGCCCGCAGATGCCTGGATGGCTTACGGTCTGCAGGATGTGATCTTCCTCAAGCAGATGCTCAACAACTCCGAAGGCGACGAGCGGCATAAGCGCGTCGAGCAGCACAAGCTCGATGCCATGCTGGCGCTGTGCGAGGAAACCCGCTGTCGGCGGCAGGCGCTGCTGGCTTATTTCGACGAAGACATGCCGCAGCCCTGCGGCCATTGCGACAACTGCATCGACGGTGTGCAGACCTGGGATGCCACCGAGCCGGCGCGTCAGGCGCTGTCGGCGATCTATCGCACCGGCCAGCGTTATGGTGTGGGTCATCTGGTTGATGTGTTGCTCGGGCGCGATAACGAGAAAATTCGCACCGTGGGTCATCAGCATTTGGCCGTGTTTGGTATCGGTAAGGCGCTGGCCGAGGGTGAGTGGCGTTCGCTGTTTCGTCAGTTGGTGGCGCGCGGTTTGGCGGATGTTGATTTGGACGGTTTTGGTGGGCTGCGCCTTTCTGACAGTTGCCGGCCTTTGCTCAAGGGAGAGGTCAGCCTGCAGCTACGCCGTGATCTGAAACCCCAGCAAAGCGCCAAAGCCTCCAGCAGCGCCGCCAGCCAGCTGGTGCGTGGCGAGGAGCGTGGCCAGTGGGAAGCGCTGCGCGCCTTGCGCCGTAAACTGGCAGAAGAGCATGGCGTGCCGCCGTATGTGATCTTCCCGGATGCCACCTTGCTGGAGATGCTGCGTAGCCAGCCCAGCACCCTGGCTGAAATGGCGCGGGTCAGTGGCGTCGGTGCGCGCAAGCTGGAACGCTATGGTGAGGCCTTCCTGGCGGTGCTCGGTGCGGATGATGAAGCACCGCGTGCAGTGGTCGACTTGCGTCACGAGCTGGTCAGCCTCGCCCGTGCCGGCATGACACCCGCGCAGATTGCCAGCCAGCTGAGTTGCAGCGAGAAGAATGTTTACGGCCTGCTGGCCGAAGCCATTGGTCGGCAGCAGCTGTCCCTGGAGCAGGCGCTGGATGTGCCTGAGGGATTGCTCGGCGAAATTCAGGATGCCTTCCTCGATGGCGAAGGTGAGTTGCCACCGGTAGCGGCGATCAGTGAGCAGTTTGCCGGGCGGGTTGAGCTGGGCATCCTGCACTGCGTACGTGCTGCCTTGCAGGCTGAATTCGAGGCCTGACACGCCTCGCGTGGCTGTTATCCCCGCGGATGGTTCGGCTTGTGGCACCCGGTATGAGCGGCTAAGGTGGTTTCAGCCACTCCGCTGCAGAGGTTCCGGTGCCGCTTTCCCATGCCTGGCTAGACGATGTTCGCCCCAGCCCCTATGCCGATCAGCTCGCCTTAGGTTTTCGGCTGCTGCGTTTCTCTCGGCCGCTGGAGCAGGAGTACCGCAACTATGTGCGTGACGACACCTTCGATCTCAAGCGCATTGCCCTGGTTGTGGGCATTTTGGTGTGGCTGGCGTTTGCCGCGTTCGATTTCGTCCTGATTCGGGCGCCCGAGGTGTGGTGGATGCTGGCCATCCGTCTCGCCGTCTTACTGTTGCTGTGTCTGTTTGGTGTATTGCTGATTCAGCGCAAGCACGTTCATTTGCTGCAACCGCTTAGTTGGGTCAGCCTGCTGGCGCTTGGCGCTGCAGCATCTCTGGTGGTGGGCATTGCCCATCGAGTAGACCCTAGTTACCCCTATGAAGGGCTGCTGTTGGTCTGTATGGCCGCCTACTTTCTGGCCGGGTTACGCCTGATCGAGGCGTTGTGCTGCTCTTTGCTGGTGCTGTTGGTATACGTCTGTGTCGAGCTACTGGTCGCCGATTTACCCATGCCTCGGTTGATCAACAACACCCTGTTTCTACTGTTTGGCAACTTGATGGGCGCGGTAGGGTGTTACTTGCTGGAGTTCAAGTCGCGCGAGCATTTTCTGATCAGCCGGTTGATGCGCGTACTAGCCGATCACGACAGCCTGACCGGTTTGCACAACCGCCGCAGTTTCAACCGCCAGTTCGAGCGCCTCTGGCGTCAGGCGCAGCGCGAACAGCGCAGCCTGGCGCTGTTGCTCTGCGATGTTGATCACTTCAAAGCCTACAACGACCACTACGGTCACCAAGCCGGCGACAACGTGTTGCAGCGCATAGGCAGCCTGCTGCAGGACGCAGCACGGCGCCCACTGGACATTGCTGTGCGTCTGGGCGGTGAAGAGTTTGCCGTGTTGCTTTACGACATCGGTGAAGCCGAAGCGCGGCATCACGCCGAAGCCCTGCGTCAGACTCTGCAGACCTTGAACATCCAACATGCCGGCTCGGATACGGCAAGCATGCTGACCATGTCGATCGGTATTTCCTGCATCCAGCCTGCCGCGGGAGGGGCGTTGGCGCAGCTCTATGAGCATGCTGATCGCGCACTTTATGAAGCCAAGGCGTTTGGCCGTAATCAGGTCGTAGCCTGAGAGTCTAGGGGCGAGATGGCCGATTTTGCCGCTGTGCTTGGCGCCTGTGGTGAATGCTCGGAGCAAAGTCGCGGTGCTAGCATCGCTGAGGTTTTTTTCTTGAGTGATTGCTCCGATGGATCGACTGATTCAGGCCGACGGCCAGCCGCATTACGGCATCTTTCCCGCCGCGCCGGGGCTGATCAACTACCGCGATTTTGATTTCCGCTCGCCTATGGGGCGCAAGTTGGGTGCGTTAGCCAAATGGCGGCGTTTTCATCAATTCCAGTATTTCGGCCTGATCAGCGATGAGCTGATTGGCGGCTGCGCGCTGGCCAACCTCAGCCTGTTGGGCGTGGGATTTGTCTATCTGTTCCACCCGGCCAGCGGGCGCATGATCGAGCGTCAGTTCAAGCTGGCGCTGGGCTTTGGCAGCCAGTTCTCGCAGACCCCAGATCAGGGCGTGTGCGAGGTGCGTAGCGGCGGCAATCTGCTGCGCTTGGAGAACAGCTCTGTATCGAAGGAAAAGCGTCTGCTGGTGGAACTGGATGATGGCACTCGCATCGACGCCTGTTTCTCTGAGGCAGAACCTGCTTTTCAGCCGATGTGCATCAACACGCCGACGGCGGTCAATGGCTGGGTCTATGCACAGAAAGTGGCGGGGGTACGCTGCACCGGGCAAGTGCGCAGTGCGCTGGGGGATTTCGACCTGGCGCAGATCGGCGCATTTGCCCACCACGACTGGTCGGCCGGTTATATGCGCCCGGAGACCCATTGGAACTGGGCCTGCTTATCCGGTCCGGCCGGGGAGCAGCGGGTCGGGCTTAACCTGTCCTGCGGGGTCAATGAAAGTAGCTTTACCGAGAACTGCTTCTGGCTGGATGGCGAGCTGCTCAAGGTCGATACCGTGCGCTTTGCCTTTGATCGTGATCAGCCGCTGCAGCCTTGGTTGATCAACTCCTATGACGGCCAGGTGGAGCTGCGCTTCGAGGGACGTGGCCTGCACAAGGAGCGATTGAACGTAGGGCTGCTGGCGAGCAACTTCAAACAGATATTTGGCCAGTTCACCGGCGTACTGCGCCCGACTGGCCGGCCCGAAGTGCGCATCGACAACCTCTGGGGCTTTGTTGAAGATCAGTATGTAAAGTGGTGAAACGGTTGTAAGCCTTCTGCAGGCTTGCCTCATGAAAAGGGTTATGGTTAGCTGGCTAATAATTAGTTTTTTATAGTTAAGAGCCGTTGTCCATGTCGCATACCGATCAACACCGTTTTGCCATGCAAGTTGCCCAGCTTTCCCGTGCCTGGCGCGCCGAATTGGATCGCCGCCTGGTCGGCCTGGGGCTTTCCCAGGCCCGCTGGCTGGTGCTGCTGCACCTGGGACGCTTTGCCGAATTGCCGACCCAGCGCGAGTTGGCGCAGAGCGTCGGTGTCGAAGGGCCGACCTTGGCGCGTCTGCTTGACAGTCTGGAAGCCCAAGGCCTGGTCAGCCGCCAGGCGGTGCCCGAAGACCGCCGCGCGAAGAAGATTGCCCTCAGCCCGCAGGCCCGCCCACTGATTGAAAAGATCGAAGCGATCTCTGCGCAACTGCGCCAGGAAGTGTTCGCTGGCATTGATGAAGACGAATTGCGCCGCTGCCAGAAGGTTCATGCCCAGGTGTTGAGTAACCTGGAAAAACGCTGATGCGTGACGACCTGCAGGCCCTGCAGCAACGTTTCGGTCCGCGCTACCCGCAGTGGCTGCTAGCGTTGCTGATGGTCGGCAGCATGGCCATGGTCTTGGCCTCTACCAGTATCAACGTCGCCTTGCCGGCAATCATGGCGGACTTCGCCATTGGCCGGCCGCTGGCGCAGTGGCTGTCCACCGGTTTTCTCGCGGCCATGACCGCTGGCCTTCTGCTGGCCGCCTGGGCGCAGGCGCGCTTTGGTGCGCGGCGTACGGCGCAGTTTGGTCTGCTGCTGTTTATCCTCAGTTCACTGGTGGCGTTGGTGGCTCATGCCGCTTGGCAGCTGATTGCCTTGCGCATTGTGCAGGGTCTCTGTGCGGGTATTGTGCAGCCGCTGGCGATGGTGCTGATTTTTCGGGTGTTCGCCGATGGCGGCCGCGGCATGGCGCTGGGCATATATGGCCTGGGGGTGATGCTGGCGCCGTCGCTGGGGCCGGGAATCGGCGGTTACCTGGTCGATCATTTCGGTTGGCCGTCGATTTTCTGGATGCCGCTGCCGATGTGCCTGCTGGCCGTGCTCGCTGGGCAGTGGTTGTTGCCCAGTGAACGTGCGGCCAGCACCCCGCGTCTGGATATTCAGGCCTTTGCCTGGCTGTGTGTGGCGATATTTGCAGCGTTGGGCTTTCTTGCCGAGGCGCAGCGTTTTGCCTGGACTGCGCCGAGGGTCTGGTTACCGGGTTGCCTCGCACTGCTGGCCGGTATGGCGTTTATCCTGCGCAGCCGGCGCGCTGCTCAGCCGCTGTTGCCGCTTGCCTTGTGGCGGCATGCCGGGTTCCGCAGTGCCAGTTGGGTCGCCTTGACCCTGGGGTTGGGCTTGTATGGTTCCACTTACCTGATTCCGCTGTATTTGCAGACCGTTGAAGGCTTCAGCGCCGGACGCTCGGGTCTGCTGCTGTTGCCGGCGGGAATCTTGATGGGCATGGCGTCCTTTCTCGGCGGCTGGCTCAGTGATCGGCTGTCTGCGGCAGTGCTGCTGAGTGGCGGGCTGTTGATCTTTGCCTTGTCGGCGGCGGGGATGGCTTGGGTTGAGCAGGGCGCCTCATTTATTCAACTGTGTTTCTGGGCCTGTGTCGGGCGTATTGGTCTGGGCGTGTTGCTGCCGGCCTTGAGTACCGGTTCGCTGGATATCCTCAGCCCTGAGGAACTGGCTCAAGGCGCTGGCGCCATCACCTTCGTGCGTCAGCTCGGCGGCGCGTTCGGGGTCAACCTGCTGACCTTCTTTCTGGAGTGGCGGCACAGCGCGGAAGGCGGCGATCATTTAGCGGAGATGCTCGCCTTCAAGCAGAGTTTCTGGTTGGTGGCTGGCGTCTTCGCGATCACGGTTTTGTCGGCCTGGGGCGTCAAATCGACCAGGCGCTGACAGCTAAACGGTTGTGTGACGGAGTTGTCGTTTTCTTGGCTAAACGCCTATGCTTGCATCTGTAATGGCTTTTTGCCGAGCGGCGTCGGTTATTCGTCTATTCAGTGCGCCGTATTTATGGCCATGCACCAGCCGGGTTAAACACGGAACGTACTTCCCAAGGCAACATTTGCCGATTCCTACTCTGTCGCAAGCGCTGGAAGCGCACGTCCCGGACGTGAAGTGGCGAGGGATTAGGGGGCGGAGTCACGGGAGCGTTTTTTATGGCAAAGGTTCGTCAGTTACTACTAGGTTTGGCGTCAAGTTCAGCATTGTATTCAGGCTTAGTCCCTGCACTCGGCTTGGGCGAAATCACCTTGCATTCGACGCTTAGTCAGCCGCTGGATGCCGAAATCGAATTGTTTGATGTGGGCGATCTGACCGCTGAAGACATGCGCGTGCGCCTGGCGCCTGCCGAAGTGTTCAGCCGTTCCGGCGTCGACCGTCTGTATTTCTTTAATGACCTGCGTTTTACCCCGTTGTTGCGGGGCGGCAAGAGTGTGATTCGCGTGGTATCGACGCAGCCGGTGCGTGAGCCTTACCTGAATTTTATTGTTGAAGTGGCCAGGCCCACCGGCCAGTTGTACCGCGAGTACACCGTATTGCTTGACCCACCCAGCTCTGCGGCTTACCGCAGCCTAGCGGCGTCTGCTGCATCTACATTACCTGTATCAGCACCGACTGTGACTCGTGCCGAGGCTGTTGAGCCTACACGGCCAGCGGTATTGCCCGCCGCGGAGCAGGGAAATCGCTACAGCGTGGTCAGCGGCGACAGCTTGTGGAAGATTGCCGAGCGTCTGGCCGCCGAGACAGGGCAGGTAACACCTCAGTCGCTGATGCGTGATCTGTACACGCTTAATCCGCAAGCCTTTATTAACGGTGATATCAATCGCCTGCGTGCCGGTGCGCAATTGCTCTTGCCCGATAGTGTCGCGGGTGTGCCGTCTGCATTAGTTGAGCCGGCAGTAGCGGCAACTGCTGCGCCCGAGACTGTGGCTGCGCCTAGTGCTCAGCTGCCGGTCGACCCGCCAGCCGAGCTGCTGATTCAGGAGCAGGCTCGCGTCGAGCAGGAGCTGGCCAGCCAGATTAGTGAGACCCTGCAATTGCAACAGAGCCTGGCGCAGCTGGGCCTGCAGGTTCAGCAGCTGCAGGAACAGATGGAAGCGCGTGATCAGCAGATTGCTGGCCTGCAGGCCGAGTTGGCCGCGCGTCGTGCGAGCGCCGAAGCAAGTGCCGCGCCTGTGCCTGCTCCGGTCGCGGTAACCGCGCCAGTTACGGCAGAATCAGGTAGCAACTGGCTGGCGATTATTGCCGGTCTGTTGGCGCTATTACTGGCCGGTGTCGTGGGGCTGTTCTGGCGCAGCAGAAAACCCGTTGAGCCAGCCCCTGTTGCGGTCGCCGCTGCCGTAATGCCGGTCATGCAGACAGTACCCAGTTCTGCTCCAGCGGCAGCCGTAACGCCGGCCGCTGCAGTGGCGCTGAATATGCGCGAGGTACCGCGTGGTGGGCCGGTTTGGCCAGCAGCGGGTGAGGATGCGCTGCAAAGTGCCAACGTGTATATCGCTTATGGCCGCCTGAATGAGGCCGCCAGCACGTTACGCAAGGCCTGGGAGGCCCAGCCACAGCGCAGTGATATCGGTTTCCGCTTGCTGGAAGTGCTGGCGTTGTTGGGGGATGCCCAAGGTTTTATCGACCATGAAGCCGTGGTGCGGGCATCCGGCTTTACTCCGGCGCGGATCGACGAGTTGAAGGCGCGGCATGCCGAGCTGTTCAGCGCGCCGCCGGCCAGTTTGCTGGACGATGTAGTGCTGGAACTGGATGAAGTCGAGGCGCAGCCGTTGGTGGATGCTGCCAATGATGGCCAGCTCAATCTGGACGATATGTCGCTGGATGCCGACTGGGATCTGGTCAGCCCCTTCGCCCCAACTGCGCCGAACAAAGTGGCGGACAAGACCGGCAGCAGCATAGCGGCCAAGCGTAAGACTTCGGATATCTTCGAACTGTCTAGCAGCCGTGATGCCCGCAGCCCGTTTGCCGAGTCCATGCTGGTGGAAGAAACATCCAATGACGGTTGGGGGGGTGACGTCCTCGATGTGGAACTGCTGGATGATTTTGATGAGCTGGCCAGCAACCGCGAAAACCTGTCCAAACTGAACATGGCCCTGGCCTATATCGAGCAGGGCAGCCTGGACAGCGCCTGCCAGATCCTCAATGAAGTAATCAACGAAGGCGATGAAGAGCAGAAGCAGGAGGCGCGTCAGCTGCTGGCTAAAATCGCCTGATTCAGAACGCAGTTGCTCAACGCCCGCTAGCTTGCGCTAAGCGGGCGTTTTTCTTCTGCGGGCGTATGGCAGCTGCGCGTTATCATCGGTTTTTCATCCGCCGTGAGCCTGCCAATGTCCAACCCCAAAGTCGAAGTAGTCATCACCTATTGCACGCAATGCCAGTGGCTGTTGCGCGCTGCCTGGCTAGCGCAGGAACTGCTGTCGACGTTTACCGATGATTTATCCAGGGTTTGCCTGGAGCCCGGTACAGGCGGGGTATTTCGCATCACCTGTGATGGTGTGCAGATCTGGGAGCGCAAGGCCGATGGCGGTTTTCCCGAGGCCAAGGTGCTCAAGCAGCGCTTGCGCGATCAGATCGATCCGGCGCGGGATTTGGGTCATAACGACCGCAGTCATTGATCACTTGGCCATCCGCGCCGATAGAAAAATCGCGCTGACAATCAGCAGCCCGCCCGCCAGCATGCGCAGGGTTGGCACCTCACTGAAAAGCAGCCAGGCGAAGGCAATGCCGTAGATCGGCTCCAGGGCGAAAATCACCGCCGTAGTGCGTGCCTTGAGTACCCGCAGGCTGGCGACGAACAGGCTGTGCGCCAGGCCCGTGCAGAAGATCCCAAGCATGGCCATCCACAACCAGTCCTGTGCCTGCACGCTGGGCAGGGTTGGCCAGGCCAGCGGCAGGAATACCAGTAGCACGGTGAGGTTCTGGTACAGCGCCGCCTGGACTGGCTCGATGCCACGGGTGCTGGCGCGGTTGAGCAGCGACAGCAGGGCGAATAGCAGGCCGGAAAGTACTGCCCAGAGCAGGCCGCTGGTGGCCTGGCTGCTCAGGTCGAAATGCGGGGTGACCAGCACCAGGCCCAGGCACACCAGCGCCACCATGGCGTATTCGACGGGTCGGGTGCGCTCGCGGAACAGCAAACCTTCGAGCAGTACGGTAAAGGCCGGGAAACTGGCGAAGCCGAGGGTGGCGATGGCCACGCCGGAGATATGCACGGACTCGAAGAAGCTCCACCAATGGCCACCAAGCAGCAAGCCACCGAGGGCCAGTAGGCTGGTTTGGCGCAAGCCGAGGCGGACCAGACGCGCGTTGCTGATCAGTTTGGCGAACAGCAGCAGGGCCGCCACGGCGAAGATGGCGCGGCCGGCGGAGATCATCTGCGGCGTGGTATTCGCCAGCTTGCCGAAGATGCCGGATAGGCCAAACAGCAGGGCGCCCAGATGGATCGCCCAGAGTGCATTGCGTTGATTCATGCCAGGCGAGCGCCGTTGGGGAGTGGTTTGTCAAAGCCGGCTAACACGACCTTGTTGTCGGCGTCATAGACGCCGGTCACCAGCACTTCGGAGTGCACGCCGGCGATGCGCTTGGCGGCGAAGTTGCACACGCTCAGCACTTGGCGGCCGACTAGCTGCTCGCAGCTGTAATGGGCGGTGAGCTGGGCGCTGGAGGTCTTGATACCCAGCTCGCCGAGATCCACTTCCAGCACATAGGCGGGTTTGGTGGCTTTTTCATTAGGTCGGGCGTTACGAATGGTGCCGACGCGCAGCTCCACTTTTTCAAAATCCTGCCATTCGATGTTTTGCATAGGCGACTCCTCGATTCTGCCGGGCAGTCTAGGTGCCTATCTGCGCCGTTGTCTGTCGCGGGAATCGTGGGTTTTGTCGCCAGGCTCTCGCAAGAGAGTGCCGGCAAATTAGTCAGTGCGGCGCAGTTGCCGAGGCGTAACCCCAAGATGCCGTGACAGGGCGGCGCTAAAGGCACTTTGCGAGCTATAGCCGACCCGCGCAGCAATCTCGCCAATTGCCAGGTTGCTGCCTTGGAGCAGTTGACGTGCTAGCTGCAGGCGACGGCTGCGCACGTAATCCATCGGTGTTTGCCCGGTCTCGGCGAGAAAGCGCGTATGAAAACGTGCTGCCGACAGGCCGGCCAGGCGCGCCAGATCGGCTACCTGCAAAGGGTGCGCGGCATGCTGGTCGATATGCGCATCCAGCGCAGCCAGCGGCAGGCGACTGGCTGCGTGGGCAGTAATCTCGGCATTGGCCAGGCTGGCCAAAAGCAAAGCAGCGCCTTGCTGGGCGATCACCGGGTCATTGATCGGGCTAGCGGCCAGCCAGCTGACCAGCTGACTTTGTGCGGGGTTGAGGCTGACGGCGGCAGGTTTGTCCAGCAGACGACGGGTGGCATCCAGGTGTCGGCCCAGCTGTTGTTGCAGCCAGTCCTCGCACGGTACGTCGAGTACCAGGCAGTGGCTGCCGTTCTTACTGCCGCAGGCGTGCTGCGCATCACTGGGTACCACAGCCAGTGTCTGGCGCTTTACCTGGCTGCCATGGCCGGCCACTTCGAACTCCAGCAAGCCGCTCAGGCCGAAGACCAGCTGCGCATGCTCATGGCTGTGGCTGAGCAGTTCGTGGCTGTAGTGACGCAGCGAGAGCAGCGAGGACATGGTGGGCTCCTTGTTCGGCCAGTCAGTTTATACCCTTTAGGGGTTGTCACCGAATTGCCATGGCGCTGTCATGCACCTTTCACCCCGACTGCGCAGACTCGAGCAAACCCAGCCGGAGGTCGTCCATGACCAGCGCTCAGCTCGCCAAGCCCAGCCGCAAGCAACGTGTCCGTACCCTGTGGATTTCCGATGTGCACCTGGGCACCCGGGATTGTCAGGCCGAACACCTGGCAGCGTTTCTCAAGCGCTACCAGACCGACAAGATTTACCTGGTCGGCGACATCATCGACGGCTGGAAGCTGCGTAGCGGGGTGTATTGGCCGCAGTCGCACAGCAACGTGATCCGCCGCCTACTGACCATGAGCAAACGCGGCACCGAGGTGATTTACGTTACCGGCAACCATGATGAATTTCTGCGCCGCTATTCCAGCTTGATGCTCGGCAATATCCAGTTGGTCGATGAGGCCGAGC
>Ga0209343_10009363_pt1 | contig 11267 bp, 11 predicted proteins | sample RifCSPlowO2_02_FD_184026 | JGI IMG/M metagenome (GOLD analysis project Ga0209343, IMG submission 184026) | Groundwater microbial communities from Rifle, Colorado - Rifle CSP2_plank lowO2_0.2 (SPAdes) (version 2) | ecosystem: Environmental > Aquatic > Deep subsurface > Groundwater | place... | reverse complement strand
TGCTCGCGATCGACGCGTTTTCCGGGGATGCGATTCCGACGCACCTGCTTTCGGCCGAGGCCATGGACCTGTATTTGCGCCACGTTCGGCCCGATGGAGCGATAGTGTTTCACGTCACCAACCGCTACCTTAGTCTCGCCCCCGTCGTGGCCAAGATCGCTGCATCACGGGGTCTGCGCGTCGGGCTGATCGAATACGAACCGACTGACGAGGAAGAGGGGCTGTACCACTCGAGCTCCGACTGGGTGGTGGTCACGCGCAACGCGGCGCTGCTGGCGCATCCGGACGTGACGAAGGTCGTCAAGCCGATCGAGGTCGGCGAATCAACCCCGCTATGGACGGACGACTTCAACAACCTACTGCGGATTTTGAAGTAGTATTCCTACTTAGGTATAATCGCGTGATGGGCGAAGGAACTCCCGCCAAACCGAGGCGGCTGGAATGGATTGGAAGCGCCAAGAAAGATATTGAGGCGCTGCCGAAGGAAGTCGTCCATGTCTTTGGCTACGCGCTCTACCTGGCGCAGATTGGCCAGAAGCATGAACAAGCCAAGCCGTTGCGAGGCTTCGGATCCGCTGGTGTGCTCGAGGTCGTCGAGGACTGGCGCGGCGATAGTTACCGCGCCGTGTACACAGTCCGTTATGCCGTGCGCGTGTTCGTGCTGCATGTGTTTCAGAAGAAATCCAGGTCCGGATTTGCGACACCGAAACCGGATATGGATCTGATCAGGAACAGACTGAAAGTGGCCGACAGACGCGCCAAGGAGCTGGACGATGAGCAAACGCAAGATCGCTGAACGGGTCGAAATTCACGAAGGCAGTGGAAACGTGTACCGGGATCTCGGGTTTCCGGACGCTGAGGAAATGCTGGTCAAAGCGCAGCTCGTCTACAAGATCAGCGAGATCATTCGCAGCAAGGGTTTGAAGCAGGTGGAAGCGGCCAAAATGCTCGGGCTTACGCAACCGAAGTTGTCCGGCATCCTTCGCGGACAATTCCGGGGGGTTTCGGAGAGGAAACTCATCGATTGCCTGACGAGCCTGGGGCGAGACGTCGAGATTGTCGTGAGGGCTGCCCCGCGGCGCCGCGCCGGTGGCAAGCTGACGGTAGTGTTCGCGTAAGTCGAGCTCCGACCGGGACGCCATGCTTCAAAAGAGTCCTCCCGACTTATTAGAAAACATATTGCACCGCCTCGAACAGGATGAACACGCGTAACCCGCAAACGCTCATCGAGAAGCTGAAGAGTCTGCCACCTGAGCGGGTGGCAGAAGTCGAGGACTTTGTCGATTTCCTGCGTACGCGCGACGAAGAGCGCGCACTTGAGCGCGCCCTCACGCGCGCGGCCGAACCCGCGTTCGCCAAGGTCTGGAACAACGACGACAATGCCGCCTACGAGCGGCTATAGCTTCGGCGACCAAGCGCCGGCCCGGCGTCACCGTCAGCAACGAGCGCTATAACCGCGAGCGACCCGACGTCATCATTATGGCGATCACCAGCCAGGCCCAGCCGGCGGGTTCGCTCGGCGAAGTGCAGGTGAAGGACTGGCCGGCCGCGGGCCTCATCAAGGCTTCGGTCGTCAAACCGCTTATCACTACCATCGAGCAGCCGTTCGTCCTGCGGCGCCTCGGGCGGCTAAAGGAAGGCGATCAGGCTGCGCTCAGACGGGCAATCGCCGCAATCCTCGGATAGTTCTTGGGAATGACTGCCTCCCGCGGCCTGCGCGCGTTACCGATCTCCGACGAACCGACCGACGAGCAGGAGGACGACCTGTACCATTTCAACTCGGACTGGGTGGTGGGCACGCGGCCGTCCAAGAAGAGCCTTCAGCGCATCGTGGGAGCGATTCGGAAGACCATCGACCGTCGGGTTCTGTGGCTGGAGGCCGACGATCTGGTGAAGACACACGATCGCAAGCTGGTGGGCTGGGCCAATTACTTCTGTTTAGGTCCGGTCAGCAAGGCGTATCACGCGATCGACACCGACACCGCGCGTAGGCTGCGCTAGTAGCTGTGCCAGAATCACAAGGCAGCCAGCACGGGGACGACACGCTATCGCGACGAGTACCTGCATGATGATCTTGGGCTCGTCTGGCTCTACCGTCGCCCGGGCGAATCTGAGATACTTCCTTACCCGCAAGGGTGTAGATCCAGATACCCATGGTGCTCCACCAACGGGGAGTTGCTGGAGAATCTGCTGGTGATGTACCTGCAGGGAGCTGGCGAATGAGATTTACAACAAGATTTACAGCATATTTTGTGTGCATGCTTCTTTTGGTCGCAAGTGGTGCTTACGGTCAGGAAAAGCAGAAAAAGTCTTCAATTGCAAAAGCTGCAAGAACAAAAGAGATAGTTGCTCCATCTGTTGCTTTGTCTGTTATATCGGGACAAGTTTTTATTGTCACGAAAGGGCGGGCAAACATTAAATTGGCGCTTGTTGAAGTCAGTGCAATTTCAGAAAAGGATTTGAGTCAATACCTCAAAGCCCAACACAGCAATGGAATTGATCAACAAAGACTCCTATTGCCTCAAAGAACGGCATCAAAAAATGAAGTTAGCATCGCGGCCGCAGACGTTGCGCAAGCAAAACTGGTCCTTCAGACTTCTCTATGGGTAGGTAGTACGCTGTCGCGCATGGCCTGCAAGGAGGACATGCGATGGACAGCGTGGAGTTGTACCGGCAATTGCTTGGGCTGACGCCGCCTTGGACGGTGGAGCGAGTTGAATTGGATGTGGCGCGGCAACATGTCGAGGTTTATGTCGGGCATCCGGCGGGTCAACGCTTTGGCTGTCCGGAGTGCGGGCGCGAGCTTGGCGCTTATGACCACTTGGCTGAACGGGTGTGGCGTCACCTGGATAGTTGCCAGTTTCTCACCTACCTGCATGCCCGAGCACCGCGCGTGTCGTGTCCGGAGCACGGGGTACATCAAGTGATACTGCCTTGGGCGCAGGTGGGAAGTCGCTTTACGAACCTGTTCGAGGTATTGGCCATTGACGTTCTCTTGGCAGCGAACGTGAAGAAGGCGGCCGAGATTCTGCGCATTACTTGGGACGAAGCCTGGCACCTGATGGAGCGAGCGGTCATCCGGGGCCGGGCGGCCAAGGGCACGGAGATGCCCGGACAGATGGGCATCGATGAGAAAGCCATTGCAAAGGGCCACCGCTACATGACGCTGGTGTGCGATCTGGAAGAAGCGACCGTTGAGTACATCGGCGAGGGGCGCAAGGAAGAGAGTCTTTCTGCCTACTTTGACGCCTTCCCGAAGGAAAACCGGGAGAAGGTCGAGGCGATCAGCCTGGACATGTGGCCAGCGTACATCAACGCCTGTCGCGACAAGGTGCCCGGCGCCGACGACAAGATGGTCTTCGACCGTTTCCACATCATGCGTCACGTCGTCGATGCGGTGGATAAGGTCAGGAAACGGGAGCACAAGGCACTGATGGAGGCGGGCGACGCCACTTTGACCAAGAGCAAGTACCTGTGGTTGACCAATCCGGAGAACATGACCGACAAGGCCAGAGATCGCTTCGACGAGTTGAAGTCCACCGAACTCAAGACGGGCCGGGCATGGGCGCTCAAGGAGGCATTGCGCGAGCTGTGGAGCTACACCTCCGTGGCGTGGGCGACGAAATTCTGGAAACGCTGGTATTTCTGGGCGACGCATAGCCGCCTGGCACCCATGATCGAGGCCGCCAAACTGATCGCGCGTCACTTGCAAAATGTGCTGACCTACTTCACGCATCGCATTACGAATGCCGTCGCCGAAGGCCTCAACTCGAAGATCGCCACCGTCCAAAAGCGGGCTTGTGGCTATCGCAATCCCGACCACTTCAAGATCGCCGTCTATTTCCACTGCGGTGGTCTCAATCTATACCCAACCCGGCTGCCATGACCCACACCAAAGCCGGATGAACGGCAAAACTTAATGACGCACAAATACACAAGGACATTAAGACATTGGGGTGGCAATCGGCTGATAGTATGAGATTGAAGGCTAGCAGTGATACTTTACTAGGGCTTCTGGATGTCGCAATTGCAAAGCATGATGAGTATGCAAAACTCCTTAAGCAATCGGATTATTTTGACAGTGCTCAATTTTACTTCGAGGGGCTGCCCACCCCGGTAGGCACCAGCAAGACAGACGCAGATGGGAAATTTGCCTTGTCCGTACCTGCGGGAAAGTATGTGATAGCGGCAAACTCCAGTAGAGATGTTGGCAAGGATACGGAGAGCTACTTCTGGCTCGTTCTGGTTGATACAACATCACGCCCCAATCAATCGGTAATGTTGAGTAACGACAATATGTTTGAAACAAAATGCAAAGAATGTGTGCAACCCTAAAGGGTTCCTGACCGCTACCGGTTCATGGACATCGACCACGAATACGAAGTCATCAATGCTTTCTTCAGTCGTGGCGCAGCGTGGGTCGCCGCTGAGTCTGACAATGCAGAAGCCCGCCTCTCTTCTTCTGAGGAGCACACCGACGAGTTCGTGGAAGAGTTGTTATTTCATCCAGATGGTCCTGGGTCACTTGAAGACATTCTATGTCGTGCCACACTCAACGAGCTCAATGCGCTGATCGAGGCGGCACTTCAGGAGGCCCTAATCGAAATCTCAGGAAGCTTGTGCATCGATGACAAGGGCTTGATTGTCGGCGCACGGCGCGGCGAATTAGAGAAAGCCTTGGCACGATATGGCCTTCAAGTCACAGCCTTATCGGAACACTCCAACGTTCATCAGATTAAGGAACTTGCTGAAGGTTTCAAGCATCGGCAAGGATTTCGACCGTTGCCGAAATGGAACAATGCGCAAAAGACATTAGACTATCAATTGAGTGTCGTCGCCGGTTTCGTGCACGAAACCATTCACGGGTACGACGTTCGCATTGTAAACGTACGTGATTACCTTCGATCAGCAAAAGTGTTTCTTGATCAGTTGCGCAAGAGGAGCAGGGGGGTATGAGTTGACGGATCGCGTCGAAGACGGCCTTGAATTTGGCGTCGGTCTTCGATTCCAGATGATCGAGCGGGCGCGCAATCTCCTTGTTCGAGGCGAGGAGGAGGCGGAGCCGCACGAAGGCACGCATGATCTCGATATTCACGGCGATGGCGCGCGGGCTTCTGAGCACGGTGGAGAGCATGGCCACGCCCTGCTCGGTGAATGCGTAGGGAGCGGTGCGCCGACCGCCCCAACTTGAGGTCACAAATTGTGACCTCAAGTTTGCAACTTCTTGTTTTGTCGGGGGTGTATTGAGCGCCTACACCACCTCGAACAGCCCCGCCGCCCCCATGCCCCCGGCGATGCACATCGTGACGACCACGTGCTTGACACCGCGGCGCTTGCCTTCAATGAGCGCGTGTCCGACCAGGCGGCTCCCGGTCATGCCGTAGGGGTGGCCCACGGCAATCGCGCCGCCGTTGACGTTGAGGCGGTCGTTGGGAATGCCGAGCTTGTCGCGGCAGTAGATGGCCACCACGGCGAACGCTTCGTTCAGCTCCCACAGGCCGATATCGTCCATCGAGACGCCGGTGCGGTCGAAAAGCCTTTTCACCGCGAATACCGGACCGATGCCCATTTCGTCGGGCTCGCAACCGCACACCGCATAGCCGCGAAAGATTCCCATCGGCTTTGCGCCGTGTTTTGCGGCCGCTTTGTCGCTCATCACCACGCAGGCCGAGGCTCCGTCCGAGAACTGGCTCGAGTTGCCGGCCGAGATGACGCCGCCTTCGACGGCGGGCTTGATCTGCGAGACGCCCTCGTAGGTTGTGTCGGGGCGGATGCCCTCGTCGCGCTCCGAGGTCACCTCTTTCATGGTCTCGGCGCCGGTCGCCTTGTCCACGACTTTCATCTTCACCCTGATCGGAACGATCTCGTCCGTGAACTTGCCGGCGGCGAGCGCCGCAGCAGCGCGGACCTGGCTCTGCACGCCATATTCGTCCTGGCGTTCGCGGCTGATGCCGTAGCGCCTGGCGAGCATCTCCGCGGTCTGCAGCATGGGCCAGTAGATCTCGGGCTTGTGCCGGTGCAGCCATTCATCCTGAAAATGCTGTCGGTTCAGCTCGTTCTGCACGCAGGAAATGGACTCGACCCCGCCGGCGACGTAAGCGTCGCCTTCTCCGGCGAGGATGCGCTGCGACGCGGTCGCAATCGCCTGCAGGCCCGAGCCGCAGAAACGGCTCACGGTCAGCCCCGAAGTGGTGACGGGGCAACCGGCGCGTATCGCGATCTGGCGCGCGATGTTCCATCCGGTCGCGCCCTCTGGCAGGGCGCAGCCCATGATCACGTCCTCCACTTCCTGCGGTTCGAGGTGCGCCCGCTGCATCGCGTGCCTCACGGCGTGTCCGCCCATTTTCGCGCCGTGGGTCATGTTGAGCGCCCCGCGCCAGGACTTGGTGAGCGGCGTGCGGGCGGTGGATACGATCACTGCGAGTGTCATGGGGGTCTCCGGATCAGTTGAATGTCTTTCCCTCGGCGGCGAGCTTGACAAGCAGCGGCGAGGGTGCCCATGTGTCGCCCTGGTAGCCTTTGCGGAAGCGCTCGATCGCGGCGAGCACGGTCGGGAGGCCCAGCGTGTCGGCGTAGAACATCGGACCGCCGCGATAGGGCGGGAATCCGTAACCGGTGAGGTAGACCATGTCCACATCCGAGGCGCGCAGCGCGATGCCTTCGTCGATGATGTTCGCGCCTTCATTGGCCAGCGCGAACACGCAGCGCTGGACGATCTCCTCCTCGGTGAACGTGCGCGGGGTGATGCCGATCTCCTTGCGGTAGGCCGCGATCAGCTGCTCGACCTCGGGGTCGGGAATCGGCTTGCGGCTGCCCGGCTCGTATCGGTACCAGCCCTTGCCGGTTTTCTGACCGAAGCGTCCCTGCTCGCACAGCCTGTCCGCGACCTTGGAGTACACGAACTGCGGGCGCTCCACGGCGCGGCGCTTGCGCACTTCCCAGCCGATGTCGTTGCCGGCCATGTCGTACATGGTGAACGGCCCCATCGCCATGCCCCATTTCTGCACCGCGCCGTCTATCTGCTGAGGCGTCGCGCCCTCGTCGAGCAGGAACAGGCTCTGCCGGAAGTATTGCTCCAGCATGCGATTGCCGATGAAGCCGTCGCAGACGCCGGAGACGATAGCGACCTTGCGCAGCAGTTTGCCGAGCTTCATGGTCGTGGCGAGCACGTCCTTCGCCGTCTTCGCCCCGCGCACGACCTCCAGCAGCCGCATGACGTTGGCCGGCGAAAAGAAGTGGGTGCCGATCACGTCCTGCGGCCGGGTGACCGATGCGGCGATCTTGTCGACATCGAGCGTCGATGTATTGGTGGCGAGTATGGCGCCGGGTTTGGCGATCGCGTCGATCTTCTTCAGCACGTCCAGTTTGACGTCCATGCGCTCGAACACCGCCTCGATGACGATGTCGGCATCCTTGATCGAGTTGAAGTCGAGCGTCGCCGAGATGAGGGCCATGCGTTTGTCCATGTCCTCCTGCTTGAGCCGCCCTTTGGATACCGTGGCCGCGTAGTTCTTGCGGATCGTTTCCAGTCCCCGGCCGACCGCCTCCTGCTTGGCGTCGATGAGGGTGACCGGAATGCCCGCGTTGGCAAAGCACATCGCGATGCCCCCGCCCATGGTGCCCGCGCCGATGATCGCCGCGCGCTTGATCGCACGCACGGGCGTGTCTTCGGGCACGTCGGGGATCTTCGTCGTCTGGCGCTCCGCGAAGAACATGTGGCGCATCGCCTTGGATTCGGTGGTGTCGACCAGGTACTCGAAGCGCCCGCGCTCCACCTTGATGCCTTCGTCGAACGGCTTGGATACTGCCGCTTCCACGGCGGTGACGATCGCCAGAGGTGCCGGGTAACCGCGGGAGACCTTCGCGGTCTCGACGCGCGCCTGCTCGAAGAACTGCGCGGCGTTGTCGAGGCGCGCGGTCATGTCCCGTATGCGGCGCGGTCCCTTGCCCTCGGCGAGCAGCCGCTTGGCGTAGGCGAGCGCCCCGGCAAGCAGGTCGTCCCCGGCGATCTCGTCCACGAGGCCTAGGGCCTTGCCCTTTTCGCTCGGGACCGGGTCGCCGGTGGTGATCATCCTGAGCGCCTCGGCCACGGGAATGAGCCGCGGCAGGCGCTGGGTGCCGCCTCCGCCTGGCAGGATGCCGAGCTTCACCTCGGGCAGGGCGAGCTGAGCGCGCGGCGCGGCGACCCGGTAGTGGCACGCCAGGGCGAGTTCGAGACCGCCGCCCATGGCGAAGCCGCCGATGGCCGCCACGACGGGTTTCTGCATTCCGTCGAGCGTGGCGATGATCTGGTGCAGCGTGGGCGCCGCCGTGGACTTCGGCGTATTGAATTCACGGATGTCGGCGCCGCCGGAAAAGGCCTTGGCCGAGCCGATGATGAGCACGGCTTTGACCGCGCTGTCCTTGGCGGCTTTGTCCAGCCCGGCCATGATGCCGGTGCGCAGGTCGTGCCCGAGGCCGTTGACGGGCGGGTTGTTCAGCGTGATGACGGCGACGTTGGCGTGCAGAGAATAGTCGGCGGAACTCATGTGGACTCCTTAGCGCGAAAACCTTGGGCGAGGGATGAATGAGGGGATAGAGAACGGCGGGAATTCCGTGCTGATTCGTGTTCTCTAGATGAGAGCCAGGTTGGTAACTGCAGGCTCAAACCTCGAGCCGTTCATTGCGGATTGTACTATCTTGCCGCCGGTCCCGCGCCGGGCCATCGAACATGCCGCGGCGACAATCATTGACCCGGGCGGCCGCCTTGTGCATTATCGGGGACGGTGTAGATTTGAAAGCAGGCGACGCATGAGCAACGATGCATGGCAGATATTCGCGCTCGATGAACTTGCCAGGAAGGTCGAAGGCAAGACACCCCGGATCTACGAGTTCCTGCGCGTCCCGGCGCTGAGTTGCGCAGTCTATCGGCTGCCGGCCGGCGCCCGCGACATGCAGGCGCCCCACATGGAGGACGAGGTGTACTTTGTCGTAAGCGGCCGCGCCAAAATGCGGGTCGCGGGCCAGGAGCGCGAGGTCACGCCAGGCAATATCCTCTATGTGCGGGCGACCTCCACGCATTCCTTCTTCGACATCGAGGAAGACCTGACGCTCATCGCCGTGTTCGGCGCGGCTCATTCGCCCTGAGAAGACCTGTAGGGCTGACCGAAGATGCGGCGGCGGATCGTGAAGAACTTTGCGCTCGAACGACCGGAAAGCGAGCCGTAACGGGCAAGCGATACCGGGGCTCAACCGGAAAACTCTGCCCTGAACTCCGCACGGACAGGGAATCTTCGGCATACTCAGGATGTTGTCAGATCCATCTCCGCGTTGAACTCGGATCCAGCCCGTTTCAGTTTGAATCCGATCTTGCGCGAAACGCGCTGCATCGCAACGTTGCCGTCGAGAATGGTAGCGACGATACGTTTGAGCTTTTCATCGCGCCCGATCTGCACCAGGCGGCGCAACAGCTCGACGCCGAATCCGCGTCCCTGGTAGGCATCGCTGACCAGAATTGCGAACTCGGCTTCCCCAGTCTGGTGCAGTTTGCTCAGGCGCCCGATCGCGAGAATGGCGTACTCGCCCGTTTTCGGGTCCTTGCGCTCCACTACTAGCGCCATCTCGCGATCGTAGTCAATGAAGCACAGGCGCGTAAGGCGCTCGTGCGCGATGCGCTGGTTGTACTGGATATAGTGGAAGTAGCGCATGTATACGCTTTCCTCCGACAGCGTCGCATGGAACTTCACCATCAGCGGTTCGTCTTCCGGGCGAATGGGCCTTATGGTGACCGGCATGCCATCCTTCGAGGCCCATTCCGAGGCATATTGTGCCGGGTAAGGGCGAATGGCGAGATCGGGCAGTTGATCTTCGCCGACCTCCGGTCCGTGCAAGACTATGCGCGCATCCAGCGCGACCAGCCCTCCTGCGCTTGGCTCTCCTCCTGCCGCGCCGGTTGCCCCCGCTGCGGTTACCCCCGAGAGTCCGGCCGCGAGCAGCGGGTTGATGTCGATCTCCTTGATCCAGCGCTGCTCGACGACCAGCTGGCTGAACTGCACCAGCAATCGCGCCAGCGCCGCGAGGTCCACCGGCGCGCGGCCGCGCACGCCTTTGAGCGCCTTGAAGATGGTCGTCTGCTCCATCATGCGGAGCGCCAGCGTGGTGTTGAGCGGCGGCAGGGCGAGTGCGCGGTCCCGGAACACCTCGACCAGCTGCCCGCCTGCGCCGAATAACAGCACCGGACCGAATTGCGCATCGATGCTGCAGCCGACAATCAGTTCGTAGCCATCCAGCTTGATCATCGGCTGCACGGTTACACCAAGAAAGTGTTTGATCCCGGACGCCGGCGCTTCGCGCACCGCCTTTACCGCCGATTCAATCGCGCGATAGGCGCGCCGCACCGCATCCGCATCGGAGAGGTTCAACTGCACGCCGCCGACGTCGGTCTTGTGCGTAATCGTCTGCGAATGCAGCTTCAGCACGACGGGAAAGCCGATCGCGCCCGCGCATTGCACCGCCTCGCCCTCGCTGCCGGCAATGCGCGTATGCACGGTCGGAATTCGATAAGCGGCGAGCAGCTGCTTTGATTCGAACTCGGTCAGCAGGGTGCGGCCGGATTTGCGCGCCTCCAGGAGGAGCTGCTGCACCCGTGCGCGGTCCGGCACCGCATCCGTCGCGGCCTCCACGAGTGTCGGCGTTTCGTACAGGCCGCTCAGGTTATAAGCGTAGCGATACATCAGCATGAACGTGCGCGCCGCGGTGTCTGGATAACCAAAGGTCGGAATATTCGCCTGATTGAGAATCGCCTCGCCGGCGACGACCTCCTTGCCCCCCATCCAGCTCGCGAGCACCGGTTTGCCCGGGGTCGTGGCGAACGCGGTCAAGCGCCGGGCCGTTTCGGTCGGATCGGTCATCGCCTGCGGCGTGAGGGCCACCAGCAGCCCATCGCTGTTCGAATCCTTTGCAGCGATCGCCAGCGCCTGCGCGTAGCGCTCCGGATCGGCATCGCCCAGGATGTCTATCGGGTTGCCATGGCTCCAGTGCGGCGGCAACACCTTGTTGAGCGCCTCCATCGACTCCGTGGACAACTCGGCCAGTTCGCCCCCGAGGGCGATCAAGGTGTCGGTAGCAAGCACGCCCGGCCCGCCGGCGTTGGTGACGATGGTAAGACGCGGGCCGGACGGGCGCGGCTGCTTTGCCAGCACCTCGGCCATGTGGAACAGATCGGAGATGGAGTTGACGCGCAACACGCCGCAGCGGCGGAACACCGCATCGAGCACCTCGTCGCTGCC
>Ga0209343_10009362_pt1 | contig 11268 bp, 10 predicted proteins | sample RifCSPlowO2_02_FD_184026 | JGI IMG/M metagenome (GOLD analysis project Ga0209343, IMG submission 184026) | Groundwater microbial communities from Rifle, Colorado - Rifle CSP2_plank lowO2_0.2 (SPAdes) (version 2) | ecosystem: Environmental > Aquatic > Deep subsurface > Groundwater | place... | reverse complement strand
TTGCTCTCCGTGGCTGGCAACACTTATCTTGATTCCAATTTAATTACTTATTCTTCCTCAACCGCCGCGAATCTTACCATTTCATACCAGCGCGCGGCGACGACGACGATTCCACAAAGTAGAAATGCTTTTGCCATCGGAACCACCACCGGACTAACCGCTCCAATTTTTTCAATTGATGGTCTAAATGGAAGAGTCGGCATCGGGACGGCGGCGCCAAGCGCTACTCTTACCGTGCTTGGATCAGGCACCCTGCTTTCGCTCCAAAGTGGTGGTGGGGTGGCGTTTAGCGTTTCTACTTCTCAAATGCTTTTTGATGCTGATAATCAGCCTTTTGCTATTGGTGAAAATGCAGATTATTCACTTGGACATAATTCAACCACAGATAATTTTGAGATAGTTGATGGAAGTACAATAGGAACAAACGTTAGGATGGTTATAAGTAGCTCCGGCAACGTCGGCATCGGGACGACGAGTCCGGCTGCCACACTCTCCGTAACTGGCAACACTTATCTAGATTCAAACTTAATTACTTATTCTTCCTCAACCGCCGCGAATCTTACCATTTCATACCAGCGCGCGGCGACGACGACGATTCCCAATCTCGCCATCAACGCCTGGAGCATTGCCACCTCAACTTCCAATACTCCCGTCTTTACCATCTCTTCCACTTCTTCTCCCTTCGGACTGATAGGCATAGGCACCTCTTCTCCTTCTTACACCCTCTCAATTGCAGGAAACGAATACCTTACAGGAGGACTTGGAGTCGGCAAAGCCACCACAACCGCAGGAGTCATTGAATCTTCGGGACTCATACTCTCCGGAGGAGTCTTTGCGGCTTTGGGAACTGCAACCTCAACATTCTCGGGAGATATCAATCTTCCTACAGGCAAGTGCTACCAGGTGAATGGAACTTGCACTCTCATGAGCGCCATTACATCTCTTAACGGACTTACTGGAACAACACAGACATTTGCTTCAAACGACTTAATTAGCATTGTTTCTCCCGCCGCCGGCACTGTACACAACTTCTACGGCTCAACAACTCCCACTTTTGGATGGCTGCATGCAACGTCTTCAACAGCTTCGTTCTTTACAGGAGCTTTGGGTATCGGGACGACGAGTCCGTGGGGATTGCTTTCAGTAAATCCAGATGGCATCTCCGGCCCCGCTTTCGTAGTCGGGTCTTCAACAGCAACTAATTTCATAGTAACCAACGGCGGCAACGTCGGCATCGGGACGGCGGCACCTACTGCCGGACTCATGTTAGATATTAGGGGCGATATGTCTGTGAACAATGATGGTTACTATGCTTTTGCCGAAGATAAGGTTAACTGGAGCATACACGGAAGGACCACTGACTCTACGACCATGTTAGGTTCGGCACTCAAAACAACGATTATCCCCGGTTCCGGTACGACCGAAGGCTTTGCTATTGCTGGTGCTGGCCTAGCGAGTTCTTTTGAAGCAAGAAACGATGGACAAATATACATGAAAGGCAACGTCGGCATCGGGACGACGAGTCCGGCTACCACACTCTCCGTAGCAGGAAACACTTATTTAGATTCCAATTTAATTACTTATTCTTCCTCAACCGCTGCGAATCTTACCGTTTCCTACCAAAGAGCGGCGACGACGACGATTCCAATAAATACCGTCTATGCTTGGTCTATCGCGACCTCCACCACCGCATCTCCTCTTTTTACTTTCAATACGAACGGGCCCTACGCGACTACTTCCATAAATGGCGGATTTGTTTTGAATAACGGCGCAGTTAATTACGATTCATCAAGCGGCATAATTTCCGCGGATTCAATTCAGACCGGGCCCATGGGTTTTGACACCGACGCCGGAATTGTTTCCTGGATTGACATGCCAAGCTCTACCACCACCGCAAATATTGTAAACAGCTATTCCGCTATGCTGGATAGCACAGCAATCCTCACGATTTACGGCACAACCACAACTTCAGGAAATATAACTTACGGTCATGTCGGCATCGGGACGACCAGCCCAACCATTGCTCGCCTTTCCGTTCAAGGCAACATCGCCGCTTTTGGCTGCATACGCTCCGCCACTTCTACTTATTCCATCGGGCCCGCAAGTTGTGTAGACATCGCCGAAACATACCCTATATCGGAAGATGCCTCGGCTGGGGACATTATGATGGTAGGTCCGGATGGAAAATTAAAAAAAGCCACGGATCGCGCGGGGCTAATTGGCGTTGTGTCAAGCGAGCCGGCAATATTATTGGAAGGGCCTGTGGCGTTTTTCGGAAGCCAAATTAACAATCAAACACTAGAGCATAAAACTGGCTCTATGGCGCCCATTGCTTTAGCCGGAAGGGTCCCTGTAAAAGTTTCGGCAGAAGGCGGCCCAATAAAACCGGGAGATAGAATAACAATTTCTTCGGCGCCCGGAGTCGGAATGAAAGCTACCACCTCCGGCCAGACCGTTGGGATCGCTTTAGAGCCGTACGACAGCGGAGAAATCGGTAAAATAATTGTTTTTATAAATCTTGGTTATTCAAAACTGGATTCAGGATTATCTCAAGCGCTGGATGGAAATGGGGGATTAATTGTTGATCAGGCAAGCGGCAAAATGAAATCTTCTTACACTTTGGATATGGACAATAACGACATTATAAACGCGCGGAAAATTCTCTCTGCCTCCGGGCTTTGGTCAATTGACGAGAACGGGAAGCTAATCGTTCAGGAAATTGAAACCAAAAAACTCACTGTAACAGGACAGCAGGGGATTACTATTTACGACCGCGTTACAGGACAACCCGTTTGTGTTTATTCCGAAAACGGAGTTTTGAAGTCGGAAGATGGGGAGTGTTGGGCCGCCGAAACTGGCGGGAAAACATCCGATGTTTCCGCCGAAGGCGGATCCGCCTCTGGCGGAGAGGAGCTAGTTTCGGATACTGACCCTCCAACAATCTCAATTTTGGGCAACAATCCTTCCGCCATTAATGTAGGCGGAACCTATTCTGACATGGGGGTCACGGTAACTGATAATATTGATCAAAATTTGGGATACACGGCTTCTTTAGATGGCGGGCTTGAACTTTTGCAGGGAGATGGACTTCAAATTGATACCTCAAAGGCTGGCGAACATATAATTATTTACACGGCAGCGGATTCGGCAGGGAATACCGCTTCGTCCACAAGAACAGTAGAAGTAGTAGAAATTTATGGAAATCAGTAGAAACTTATGGAAATTGATTTTGATTGCGGCGCTGATTTTGGGTGCGGCGAGTTTCTATAAGTTTCAATTTATTTCCACAAGTTTCAATGATTCCAATGGCTCTCAACCAGTTTCAACCAATTTCAACGAATATCGCAACGCAGATTTCAAATTTTCTTTTCAGTATCCTAAAAACCTAACTCTCCAGGAATTTGATGATGAAAGGGGACATGTGATTTTGTTTGAGGCGAGCGGGAAAACATCCGATGTTGAATCCCCAAAAACATCGGATGTTGAGGAGCTCGCCGGCTTCCAAATTTTCATAGCTCCTTTCGACGAAGAAGGCCCAATAACTCCCGAACGCATAAAAAAAGACTTGCTTAATATTGTCGTGGAAAATCCAACTCCGACAAAAGTCGGCCCTTCGACAGGCTCAGGGCAAGCTGACGCTTTGAGTTTTGTCGGAGAAGGGGACCCGCCTACCGGCGAGGCAGGCGGCTTTAAAACCGCCGAGGTCTGGTTTGTTTATCCCCCCGAACCCTACCCCAACGGAAATTATCTTTATCAAGTCACCGCGAAGCTGGAGGACGCAACTTTAATAGAAGAGATTTTGAAAACATGGAGATTTAGCCGCTGATACTTCGCTGATTACTACGCAGATAAAACGCTGATCTATGAAAAACAAAGTAAAATATTTTTTATACGAGAGGGAGTCCTACCTTATACGAGGGGCGTGTTTTGAGGTATGGAAAGAATTTAAAGGTATGTTTAAAGAATCGGTAATAGACCGCGCTCTAAACATCGCGCTTGAATCACGCGGCTTAAAAGTTGAATCGCAGAAGAGAATTGATATCTACTTTAAAGATAAAAAGGTGGGCACTTATGTTCCCGATAAAATTGTTGAAGGCAAGATTCTGCTCGAGTTAAAAGCAAAACCATTTATTACTAAACAAGATATTGAACAATTTTGGAAGTACCTTAAGGGCTCACAATACAAACTTGGGTTTCTTATAAATTTTTCACCCACGAGATTACAAATTAAACGCGTCGTATATGATACTGCCCGTAAATCAGCGTAAAATCAGCGTTTTTATCAGCATGATATCAGCGGTCGTTGTAGCCGCCTTTCTTTTTATCGTATCACCCAATAGTGCGGCGGCCGCCTTACTCATAAATCGCCCCTTATATATCGGCTTAAATAGCGGCCTCGTCGGCTACTGGTCTTTTGATGGCCCGGATATGGCGAACGTCACCGCTTACGACCGCTCGGGTAACGCGAACAACGGCACTCTCACCAACGGCCCCACTCGAGCAGTAGGCAGAATCGGCCAGGCGCTGGAGTTTGACGGGGCAGATGACAGAGTTGATATCAGCTCCCCCAGTTTTAATGGCGCAGAACCATTTACAATCAGCGTATGGATAAAACCTGCGAGTTTGGGGGAAGGAAGTTTGGGACGCATTATGTCGTTTAATAATGCCACTACTGATGACTTAAGAATGGGTGTCGGTCCATTAGTAAATTTTTCCCCCAATGGTGGTGCGGGAGGGGATTGTGACTCTAACAATATTACTCTTAATGTTTGGGTTCATGTGGTGTTTACGCTTTCAAGCACAGGTGTTTGTACATTTTACATTGATGGAGTGAATCAAACTTTTGATAGTTCTGGTCAAACAATCGGGGCTTCAACAAGTTTTTCCATAGGAAATTTGGTAGGTGGCGTAACTAGAACTTTCGACGGTCCCATTGACGAATTCCGTTTCTACAATCGCATCCTCTCCCCAGACGAAATAAAACGCCTCTATAAAATCGGGGCGACGCTGAAAGTCAATAAACCCAACTATGTGGGGTTGGATAACGGCCTCGTCGGCTATTGGTCTTTTGACGGGCCGGATATGGCGGGGAACACCGCGTACGATAGAAGCGGGCAAAACAACCACGTCTCTTCTACCGGGTCAAATATGCCTACTCGCTCGGCTGGAAAAATAGGGCAGGGACTGAAGTTCGACAATGCCAATGATTATATTGAGATTACTTCCTTTGCGCGCGGAGGCAACTTTACCTGGGCGGGATGGATTTTCCCCATAACCACCGGTGGGGGAGATAAAGGCAGACTATTCAATAATGGCATCACAGGGGCTATACAGGTTGGTTTGTATGTAAGCGGATCGCCTACACCATATATAGAATTAACAACCAATACTGGAGTATGGAGAAGCCCAAGTGGGAGCATAGAACTGAATAAATGGCAACATGTAGCAGTTGTTTTTGATTCCACCTCTACGAATAACGATCCTGTTTTCTATATCAATGGATCTTTAGTATCAACATCGGAGTTTACTACGCCCACGAATACGCCATCGGACAATGTTTTGCTTACTATTGGAAATAATCCTAATACCGAGCTTACTAGGACCTTTGACGGAACTCTTGATGAAATGCGTGCCTACAACCGCGCGCTGTCGGCGGACGAAATCAAACGCCTCTACAAAATCGGGGCGACGCTGAAAGTAAATAAACCTAACTACGTGGGCTTAAATAGCGGCCTCGTCGGCTACTGGTCTTTTGACGGCCCGGATATGTACAACAACACCGCGCTTGACCGCTCCGGTCAGGGCAACAACGGCACGCTCACAAACGGCCCCACGCGCAAAGTTGGCCGCATCGGCCAGGGGCTGGAGTTTGATGGGAGTAATGATTATGTGGATATTGCCAACGAAAGTAACTTTGATTTTGAGCGTACCCAACCATTTTCATATTCTCTATGGACAAAACCTAAGGCTGGGGATACCAGTATTTCCTTAGCGCTTGGAAAAATTTTAGATTCTGGAAATTTCACTGGATGGGCACTTCTTACAAATTACGATTATAGTTCTAACACCGAAGTAGCCGGCAGATTAGCTGTAGCACTTGTCAATATCTCCGGTACCACAAATGCTATTGGTATTGAGGCTGATTCAAAGATCAATGATGGAGGATGGCATCATTATACTGTTACATATGATGGTTCAAGCTTTGCAAGTGGTATAAAAATCTATGAAGATGGTATATCACTTGCTCTTAATGTTGCTTCTGATAGCCTTACCGGTTCGATACTTAATAACGTTAATGTAGAAATCGGTGATAGAGATAGTGGTGCGAGTTCCTTAAACTATCCCGGCCTTATCGACGAAGTCCGCATCTACAACCGCGCGCTTTCCGGCGATGAAATCAAGCGGCTCTATAATTTGGGACGGTAGATTTTTGTTGGGAAATATGCTATAATGAACAAATGTATAACTGGTCAACCGATATAAAAAACCTTAAAAAACACCCGGAAAAATATAAAATCTGGAGGCTTGAACAGATGATAAATTTTGGTTTGAATGGTAAAAAATTGAAAGAATTTGAGCTTAATAAATATTTTAACAAACTCAAAATCGATCCGTATCGTCGTAAATTTTTAAAACTACTTTTGAATGGAAAGTAAAATTTTAGACGAAAGGCAAATTAAATTTTTAGAAGAATTTCAAAAAATACCATTTTTGAAAGATAATTTTTATCTTACCGGAGGGACGGCTCTTGCGGCTTTTTATCTCAAACATCGTTATTCGGAAGATTTGGATTTTTTTTCGGAAAAAGAAATAGATCTTTTAAATTTAGACACGTCGTTAAAAAAACTTCAGAAAACATTAAAGCCGAATAAGGTTGATTTTCAGCAAAGCTATAATCGCAACTTATTTTTTTTGAGTTTCGGAAAACATATTTTAAAAACCGAATTTACTTATTTCCCATTCCTGAGAATAGACAGCAAGGTTTCAAAAAAAGGCATTTCTGTAGATAGCTTGATAGATATCGCGGTAAATAAGCTTTTTACCATATATCAGAGGGTTGCCGCGCGGGACTATATAGATTTGTATTTTATAATTGAGCGAGAAGACTTTAAAATTAACGACTTGATTTTGAAAGCTAAAGCAAAATTTGATTGGAATGTAGATCCTATACAGTTGGGGGCGCAATTTGTTAAATCCGGAGAAGCCGAAGATTTTCCAAGAATGATTGAGAAAATCAAAACAGCTGTTTGGAGAAAATTTTTTATTGATGAAGCGAAAAAACTAAAGAGAAAAATTATTTAATGGCCTCATCGACGATGTCCGCGTCTACAACAGGGCGCTTAATGGGAACGAGATTAAGAGATTGTATAATTTGGGGAGATAGATTTTTACTCAAATGCATGCTATAATAAGGGCATGATTCCATCCAACATTAAGCGGTATTTTTGGGAAGTAGATACGGAAAAACTTAATCCCAAGAAGCGTCCGGAATATATTATTTCGCGGCTATTAGAATACGGCAGGCCCGACGCGATCCGCTGGGCATGGAGGTCTTTTTCTAAAAAAGAATGGGGAAAGGCGTTAAAATTACGTGAGGTGTCAAGGAAAAGCAAAAATTTTTGGTTGCCGTTTTTGTCTAATAAACAATGAATTTTTCTTTGGAAAATATCAGGCCCAATGTCAGGGCTCTGGCGGAAAAATTAAGCGCCAAAAGTTTTATTAGTAAGTTTTATTTGGCGGGCGGAACTGCTATCGCACTATTTTTTAATCATAGGCGTTCTGACGATTTAGACTTTTTTTCGGAAAAAATGTTTAAAGGAGTGGCTTTGATAAACAATTTAAAAAAAACAGGTAAATTCGAAACACTCAAAACAGACGAAAACACCTTAATCGGCAAATTAAATGGCGTCAAAAGTCTTGCTTATTTTAATGACGCAGAATACGATGAAATGCCAGAAATGTATATTGATATTAAATGGCGGGAGGTAAAAAATTTTTTCTTGAAACAAAAGTTGGTTTTAGCCAAAAAGTTCTTCGGAATTTAATTGTGCGAGAATCAAGCGGCTTTATAATCTCGGCCGTTAGACAAATATGAAATTTGCGTTAAAAATCATATTTATATTTCTGATTTTTGTGGCCATTCTTATTTTACTTGCTCCGGCAAAACAGAAACTTTCTTACGGAGTCACTTTTTCGCAAAAATTTTCAGAAGAGTTTGGGTTTGAATCTGCAAACGGTATGGCGGGTTGGAAGCGGAATTATCTCGCGCTTCTGGACGATTTGAAAGTTAAAGATTTGCGTCTCGTAGCATATTGGGATTTGGTAGAACCCGCCGAAAGCCAATTTAATTTTAAAGATTTGGATTGGCAAATTACCGAAGCTGAAAAACGCGGAGCAAAAATTATTTTAGTAGTAGGCAGAAAAGTGCCAAGATGGCCGGAATGTCACATTCCATCATGGGCGCGCTTTTCAACGCCACCCGGGAAGAAGTCCGACTTCTTTGGGGTTTCGAAGTCCGACTTCGAGGAGGGCGGCGTTTTCCAGCGCGCCCAATTACTAAATTACATTAAAACAACCATAGAACACTACCGCTCCAACCCCGCTATCATTGCTTGGCAGGTTGAAAACGAACCCCTGTTTCCGTTCGGCGAGTGCGGCACAATTCCAGTTTCGCTTTTAAATCAGGAAATTAAATTGGTGAAATCGTTGAGCAATAAGCCGGTTATTTTAACCGATTCCGGCGAGTTGGGGTTCGCTTGGCCGTACCTTGCCGCAAAATCCGACATCTTCGGCACTACATTATATAGATATATAAACAACAGATTTTTAGGCGATATCCGTTATTCGCTTATTCCGGCTTATTATTTTAGAATTAAAGCGCGGTGGGCTGGCAAGATTTTAGGGAAACAAATAATAATTTCTGAGCTGCAAGCCGAACCGTGGTCGCAAGTTTCCCTTGCCGAGACTTCTTTTGATGACCAAGCTAAAAGTATGAGTCCGGAAAAATTCAGAGAAATTATTGATTACGCCGAACGAAGCGGTTTTCCTAAGGCCTATCTTTGGGGCGCGGAATGGTGGTATTGGATGAAAGAAAAACAAGGGAGGCCGGAGATGTGGGAAGCGGCACGGAGCGCAATTAATAACCCGCCTGCCGGACGGGCAGGTTTCTAATTTCTAATATCTAATTTCTAATGCAGTACAAATTTCCAAAAAATTTTTTGTGGGGGGCGGCGACTGCCGCTCATCAAGTTGAGGGTTGGAATCATAATGATTGGAGTGAATGGGAAAAAGAAAATGCTAGTCGTTTAGCAGAAAATACCGAAAACAATATATCATCTTACACTAGACGCTGGAAATTGCCAGATTATATAAAAAATTCTTACCCATCGCCGTTTAGCCCAGAAAATTACATTTCCGGTCGGGCTTGTGACCATTATAATCGCTTCCGCGAGGACTTTGATATCGCTAAGTCTCTTGGCCACAATTCCCACCGTTTCTCTATTGAATGGTCTAGAATTGAACCGGAGGAGGGGAGATGGGATGAAAAAGAAATCGCTCATTATCAGGAAGTGATCAATGCGCTTAGAGAACGAGGGATTGAGCCGTTCGTGACACTTTGGCATTGGACATTGCCTGTTTGGGTCGCCAAACAAGGCGGTTGGGAAAACAAGAAAACAATAGGTAATTTCGCACGCTACGCAGAAAAAATTGTTGAATCTTATCCTGAAGTAAAGTTTTGGATTACGCTAAATGAACCGGAAATTTATACAATGAATAGTTATTTGCGCGGGAAACGGCCCCCGCAGAAAAAATCGTTTTTTAAATTCTTGAAAGTTTATAGAAACTTGGCAGAGGCGCATAAAAAAGTTTACATCATAATTCATCCCACTTGGGTGTCGGACACCCAAGTGGGAATTGCCAAAAACAACTCTTATTTTGAGGGCTGGCTCGCGCCGATTTTAAATTATCTTTGGAATAATTGGTTTTTGAACAAAATCAAAAATCATCAGGATTTTATCGGGCTAAACTATTATTTCCATAATCGCATTAAGGGTTTTAAATACAATCAAAATGAAAACAAGTGGGTATCCGATCCCGTGTGGGACGGTAATTTTTGGGAAATTTATCCGGAAGGGATTTATCATGTTTTGAAAGATTTAAAAAAACATAACAAGCCGATTTATATTACCGAAAACGGGGTTGCGGACGCGCGCGATGTTTATCGCGAAAAATTCATAAAAGAACATTTGCGCTGGGTTCACAAGGCTATTTCCGAAGGCACAGACGTGCGTGGATATTTTTATTGGTCGCTTTTGGACAATTTTGAGTGGGATAGCGGTTTTGCGCCGCGATTTGGATTGGTTGAAATGAATTACCGCACAATGGAGCGCCAGATTAGACAAAGCGCCTACGCTTATGCTAAGATAGCGAGAGAAAATTCAGTGACGGCATGATAAAAGGAATCATTTTTGATCTTGATATGTGCATATGCGATACTTTGACTGTTCCAAAAAGCGCTTTGGATCCTGCTTTAAAAATATTGCGTAACTCCGCGTTGTCGCCGCAATTGGTGGCAGAGGTTGAGACCGCTCTATGGAATACCAGCTGGGATGATATTATTCAGATTTATTCAATTCCGGAGCCAATTGCCAGCGAACTGGGAAACGCGTATGCCAACCTGGAAACGCCTGACGGAGTGAAAACCTACGGAGACGAAAACTTTATTGAAAAAATTAAACTCTACAAGATTCTCGTCACAAGCGGCTACACGCGATTCCAGGAAACCAAGATCAAAAAACTCGGAATTGCTCATCTGTTTGCCGAGATTATTATCAACGCCTCTGATCTAAAAGAAAAGCAAAAAGGGAAATTAACAATTTTCAAAGAGTTCCTGGAACGGAAAAAGTTTTCGCCGGAAGAAGTCTTAGTTGTCGGTGATAATCCCGTTTCCGAATTAGGAGCGGCCAAAAAACTTGGAATAAAAACAGTTCAAACGCTCCGCCCGACTGTAAAAAAATGGGATGGCGCCGACTATCATATTGCTTTTCTAAGCGAACTGCATAAGGCCAGATACATATTGCACTCCGTAAAGCCTCCCGCCTAAGGCGGACAAGTGAGCTTTATGGAGTTTTTTCATCACATAACATCAGATATCAAAGGAGTAAGAGGCTTTATGACCGTCTACCAAGATGCGTTACGCTACCGGTATATGATTACGGAAAAAGCTCTTAAGAAAACCAAGATTGTAATTTTCTTGGAAAAACACGG
>Ga0209343_10009361_pt1 | contig 11268 bp, 11 predicted proteins | sample RifCSPlowO2_02_FD_184026 | JGI IMG/M metagenome (GOLD analysis project Ga0209343, IMG submission 184026) | Groundwater microbial communities from Rifle, Colorado - Rifle CSP2_plank lowO2_0.2 (SPAdes) (version 2) | ecosystem: Environmental > Aquatic > Deep subsurface > Groundwater | place... | reverse complement strand
CAAGCCCCTCATAGCGCCCTTGGGATGCTTACGCCGGCACAGTTCTATGAGGATTGGAAGCTAAAAAGCAGGTTAAAAGTGGTACAGATTTGACTGGGGCAGTCCAAAAAAATAGAATACCTACAAAAACAGTTTTCTTAATCATAAAAGAAGTATACTGTAAAATTGGGAAATTTAAAGGGTAAAAAATTGTTTTTTTAATGGGAATTTTTTGCCCTTGATTCCTATCAATCTTTCCGCACGGTGTAAATATTAGGAAGTATTGGGGGACGTGTCACTTTGGCAAGGTCCCTCCGCGGAGGGAGACACTCCCCTTCAATAATTCCCTTATCCTCGGAGGGCAGGCGACAAAATGGCCGGGCCTTACTTCCTTTAACGGCGGCTCCTCTGTCCTGCATTGCGGTTCAGCATAAGGGCAGCGCGGATGGAATTTACAGCCCGCGGGAGGAGAGACAGGCGAAGGCAGCTCACCTTTCACGACCATCTTTTTATTCTTGCGCTCCGGACCTATGGATATCGCCGAGAATAGCGCCTCGGTGTAAGGGTGTATTGGAAATGAATAAAGCTCATCTGTAGAGGCGTATTCAAATGCCTTGCCCAGGTACATCACCAGGACCGAATCGGATATCGATTCTATCACCCGCAGGTCGTGCGAGATGAAAAGATACGATAAGCCCAATTCCTCCTGAAGGCCCGTAAGTAATTCCAATATCTGCGCCTGGATCGAGAGGTCGAGCGACGAGACCGGCTCGTCGCAGACGATAAGTTTTGGCTCGGTCGCGAGCGCCCGCGCTATCCCTATTCTCTGGCGCTCCCCGCCGCTGAACTGATGCGGATAACGTTTCGCGTGGTCCGCCTGCAATCCCACCTTCGAAAGGAGCTCTGATACTTTCAGGCGGCGCCCTTTGGCATCGCCTATGCCGTGGACCAATAGCGGCTCGCTTAAGATCTCGCCTATCCTCATCCTCGGGTTCAGCGAATTATACGGGTCCTGGAAGACGACCTGTAATCTTTTCCTTAACGGCCGCATCTTATCCTGCGAGAGACTTGTTATATCCTGCCCTTCGAACGAGACCTTCCCCCCTGTAGGGTTGAGGAGATTGAGTATTATGCGGGCGAGTGTCGTCTTCCCGCAACCAGATTCCCCGACGAGACCTAACGTCTTTCCGGCCTCGACATCGAATGATATCCCGTCGACGGCCTTGACCTCGCCTATGATGCGGCGGGTAAAGCCCCTCGCGACCGGGAAATATTTTTTTACGCTGCTGACAGAGAGTATCGGCTGCATTCTATCTCCGGCTCATTTTAGGTATGCAATCTATGAGTTTTTTCGTATAAGGATGCGACGGCTTCCTGTATATAAGGTCAGTATCGCCGTATTCGACGATCTTTCCTTCCTGCATGACTGCGGTCTTCGCCGCGACCTGCGCTACTATTGAAAGATCGTGGGTTATCAGAAGGACTGTGAGATTAAGCTCCTCCCTCAGTTTTTCGAGAAGTTCGAGGATCTGCGCCTGGATAGTCACATCGAGCGCGGTCGTCGGCTCGTCCGCGATCAGAAGCTTTGGTTTGCACGATACCGCCATAGCTATCATCACCCTCTGCTTCATGCCTCCTGACAGTTGATGCGGATAAGAGAACATCATCTCTTTTGACGAAGGCATCCCGACATCCTTTAGCAGATCGACAGCGATATCGAACGCGTCGCCCTGCTTCGATCCATGATGGAGCCGTATCGTCTCTATCAATTGCTCGCCTATAGTAAAAACCGGGTTGAGGGAAGTCGCGGGATCCTGAAATACGTAGGAGATTTGCGCTCCCCTTATTCTCCGGAGTTGTTCTTCGGATAATTTCAGGATCTCCCTGCCATCGAATAGTATCTCGCCCCTCTCTATCTCCGCCGATGCAGGAAGTAGCCTTGTCACGGAAAGCGCGGTCACGGATTTTCCGGAACCCGATTCGCCTACTAAGCCGAGTATCTCGCCCTCGAGAACTTTAAGGTCCGCGCCCCTGACGGCCTCTACGGTCTTTCCGTCCTGCCTGAAATCGACGTGAAGATCCTTTATCTCTAAAAGCGGCTCGTCCTTCATCCTTTTCTATGGGGGTTGAAGCGTTCGCGCAACCCCTCTCCTAACAGATTATATCCCAATACCGTGACCAGGATCGCCAATCCGGGAAATACCGTGATCCACCACGCGATGCCCAAGGTCGATTTCGCTTCGGTAAGTATATTGCCCCAGCTTGCCGTCGGCGGCTGGACGCCGAGGCCGAGGAAACTCAACGCCGCCTCAACGAGGATAGCGCCCGCGATGCCCAACACCACGCTGACCAGGACAGGGCCGATGCCGTTGGGGATCAGATGGCGGACTATGATCCTGAAATCGCTTGCCCCGGTAGCCCGCGCCGCTTCGACGAATTCGCGTTCCTTTAAACTTAAGATCTCGGCACGGATTAGGCGCGCCACTCCCGTCCAGCTGGTCAGCCCTATGACGACCATGACATTAAAGATATTCGGCCCCACCATCGCTATGACCGAGAGCATCAGGAAAAATGCGGGAAAACAGAGCATTATATCGATAAACCGGCAGATCACGCTGTCTATCCAACCGCCGTAGTAACCGGCCAGAGAACCAAGGACCAGGCCGATCACGACCGCTATCCCGACCGCGACAAAACCGACCGAGAGAGATACCCTCCCGCCGTAAATCATCCTCGTGAAGAGATCACGGCCGAGAGAATCGGTCCCCATGATATGCGCGGGTGAAGGCGGCATTAACGCATTTTCCAGATTCACGCCGGCCGGATCATATTTGCTGATCGCCGGAGCGAAAATAGCTGAGACGCACATTGTCCCGACTATCAGCGACCCAAACACGATGAATTTGTTGATCTTCATTTATTTCCGCTCGCGCGTATTCTCGGATCTACGACAGCGTACATCACATCCGCCAATAGATTTCCCAATAAAGTCAAGACGGCGACAAATAACAGTTCTCCCATAATGAGGGGATAGTCCCTCGCCATCACGGCCTCAAAGAACAGCTTTCCGACGCCCGGGATAGAAAATATGGATTCGAATATTACGCTGCCGCCTATAAGCCCGGGTATCGACAGGCCTATTATCGTGATGAACGGCAGGAGGGCATTCCTTAACGCGTGCTTATAAATTACGGCCTTTTCGGATAATCCTTTGGCCCTCGCGGTCCTTATAAAATCCTTATTGAGGACCTCGAGCATGCTGGTGCGCATGTAACGGGACATACCCGCAAGTCCGCCGAACGCCGAAATGAATATGGGCAGCATCAAATGCCGTCCCAGATCGAATATTTTTTCAATAAAATTAAATTCTTCAAAATCGACCGATTTGATCCCCGATATGGGCAGCCACCCGAGATAGACGCCGAAGAGGCTCATCAATAAAAGGGCGAGCCAAAAATCCGGGGTCGCGAAGCCCGTGAACACAAAGATCGTGGAGATCCTGTCAAAAATCGAATTTTCCTTTACGGCGCTAATGATGCCTATCGGGACGGCAACTAAAAAGATTACCAATATGGCCAGGAGATTTATCGAAATGGTGATCGGGAGACGCTCAGCTATCTTATCCCAGACAGGCCTGTCATCAGTGAATGACCTCCCCAGATTAAAATGGGCCAGCCTCTTTATCCAGTCCGTGTATTGGACGTAAACAGGCTTATCCAGACCGAGAAGTCTCTCTATCTTTTCCCGGGCGTCTAAGGTCATCCTCGGCGACATCTCGGCCTGGAGGCGGGTCGGTTTCCCCGGAGAGAGATGTATCACGAAAAAAGTGATCACCGTTATCCCGAATAATACCGGTATCATCCCAAGAAGCCGTCTTAAAATGTAGTTTACCATCTGGTATATCTCTGTTCCTCTTTAGGCACATGCCACTTTATGAAATTATAACCTATCCCCGCCGGCGCCGGCTCGATCCCCTTAAATCTCGCGTGGACGACAGGCAGAGCATCCGGGACGAACAAGAAAATACATGGATGGTCGTCAAATATCATCTGATGTATCTTATTATATATCTCTTTCCTTTTCCCCTGATCAAATTCCCGGCGGCCGGCATCGAGCAGCGAATCCACTTCCCTGTTTTCGTAACCGATAAAATTGAATTCTCCCGGCCTCTGCTTGGAGGAATGCCAGATATCGTAGCAGTCCGGGTCGCGCGAGAGGCCCCACCCCATGACCACAGCGTCGAATTTACGCTTGTCGATAAATTCCGAGAGGAACGTAGCCCACTCTATTATCCTTATCTCGACGTCAATCCCTATCTCCTTTAATCTCCTTTGGATTATCTCGGCGCACATTTTGCGCGTATCGTTACCCTGGTTGGCCATAAGGACGAATTTGAACCTCTTACCGTCCTTATCGAGCCAACCGTCTCTGTCATGGTCTTCCCACCCCGCTTCTTTCAACAACTCCCTGGCTTTCTTTGGGTCGTACGAAACCGGCTTTACCTCCTTATTGTAGGCCCACGACTCGGGCGGGAACGGCCCTGTCGAGACCCTGCCCAGCCCCAAAAGCACACCTTTTATTATCTCATCCTTGTCGATAGCGTAATCGATCGCGAGCCTGACGCGCTTATCCGCGAATTTCGGGTCTTTCAGATTAAAACCCAGATAGGTATAACCGAACGAAGGATATCTGTATTTTCTGTAATATTTTTTGAAGAACGGCGTGTCTGTCTGCCTTGCGTACTGCAGCGGTGTCAGGCCGACCTCGTCAACACCCTGAGTCTGCAGTTCAAGAAATGTGGTAGCCTGGTCCGGGATAATCCTGTAGATATACCTGTTGATATACGGCCTTCCCTCGTAATAATCACGGTTAGAGACGAGGACTATCTTCTCTCCGGTCTTCCATTCCTTGAACTTGTATGGGCCAGTGCCGACGGGATTTCGGGAAAACCTGGTATTGCCGAAATCTTCATTCTCGAGGATATGCTTCGGCATTATCCACATGCCCCAGCTGGAGAAACCGGGAGAGAACGGCTCTTTATAAGTTACCTTGACGGTATGATCGTCGAGGATTTCCAAGGATTTGACCCGCTCGAAATCTCCGCTGTACGGGGTCTTCACGTTGGGGTCGATAAGTTTACGGTAGGTAAATTCCACATCGCGCGCGGTGAAGGGCCGGCCGTCATGCCATCTTACGTTCTTGCGCAGATGGAAGATTATGACAAGGCCGCTCTCCCCTATCTCCCAACTTTCGGCCAGTTCGCCTTCCAGATTTAAATTCTTATCATAACGGACTAACCCGTTAAATACCAATCCGCATATATCCTGGGAAGACGAATCCGAGGCAAGGATGGGGACGAGCGTCGATGCGTCGCCGATAGAGGCGGTGACGATAGCGTCGCCATAATCAGGAGTCTGGGGACACCCTGCAGCATATAGGGCAGGGTGTCCCCACAAGAGTACTATCAAAAAAAATATCCCGACGCATCGGGATATTTTTTTAAGCATATATCTCCCCCTGGTTTACCTACTAGGAACGGTCGCAGCCGGAATGGCCTTCTCTTCTTTCGTGACTTCTCTTTCTACTATCGACCCGCTTCTCTGCGTGCTCATAAGCGCGAGTGTCATAGAAGTCGCCAGAAAAAGGACAGCGCATGCAGCCGTCGCCTTAGTCAGAAATGACGACGCCTTCGTCCCCAGCATCTGCTGCAGGCCGCCGCTCCCGCCGAACGTCTCGGATATCCCGCCGCCCTTACCCGCTTGAAGCAGTATCACCATTATCAAAACCAGGCACGATATTACATGCAACGTTATCAATAAAGCGAACATTTAATTATCACTCCTTTTTTACCCTTAGCGAAGCTAAGGGTTTGCTTGTTTTACTATCTCGGCGAAATCCTTGACCTTAAGGCTCGCCCCGCCAACCAGGGCGCCGTCGACATCGCAACCGGCCATGATGCTTTTTATGTTATCCGGTTTTACGCTTCCGCCGTATTGTATCCTTACTTTCGACGAGACATCCTCGCCGTAAGCTTTTTTCAAAAGGCCGCGGATAAACTTATGCACTTCCTGCGCCTGTTCCGGCGTGGCGTTCCTTCCTGTACCGATCGCCCAGACAGGTTCATAGGCGACCACTATTCCGGCGACATCCTCTTTCGAGAGGCCGGCTAATCCGCCCTCGACATGATCTTTTACCACATCAAAAGTCTTTCCGGAATCACGCTCTTCGAGACGCTCGCCTACGCACATTATCGGCGTCAGGCCGTGCCTTAAAGCGGCTTTGACCTTCTTGTTCACCGTCTCATTAGTCTCGTGAAAATACGTCCTGCGCTCGGAATGGCCGATTATGCAGAATTTGCAGCCGAGATCCGTGAGCATCTTCGACGCGATCTCACCGGTATACGCACCATCTGCTTCCCAATATATATCCTGGGCGCCATATCCTATGTTCGAGCCCTTGAGCGCTTCCGCGACTTTAGATATTGCGGTAAACGGAGGGCAGACGACTATGTCCACTGCCGATTCGCCTTTAAGCTCGTCTTTTAGACCATTAACGAGGTCCAATGCTTCGCCGACGGTCTTATACATCTTCCAGTTGCCTGCTATTATAGGTCTTCTCATATTATTTATCTGTCAATGCCTTTATGCCGGGCAGGACTTTGCCTTCGAGATATTCTAGCGAGGCGCCGCCGCCTGTTGAGATATGGGTCATCTTATCTTCAAGTTTGAACTTCGCGATAGCGGCCGCTGTGTCGCCGCCGCCGATTATAGATATCACTTTAAGCGAGGCGATATATTTAGCGACCTCCTCGGTCCCCTTGGCGAATTTATCCATCTCGAAGACGCCGAGCGGGCCGTTCCAGACGATCGTCTTCGCGCTCTTCAAGACATCCTTGAATACCTCGACCGTCTTCGGGCCGACATCGAGCCCCATCCAGCCGTCAGGGATCTGGTCGCTGACTACTTTCGTGTTTGCGTTTGCGTCGAATTTGTCCGCGATCACGTTATCGACCGGAAGTACTATGTTTACCTTCTTCTGTTTCGCCTTTTCGAGAAGCGACTTCGCGATCTCTATCTTATCCTTCTCGACCTTTGAGGCGCCTATTGATTTGCCCTGGGCTGCATAGAAAGTATAAGCCATCCCTCCGCCGATCAGGATCGAGTCGGCCTTGTCCAAGAGGTTCTCGATGACGCCTATCTTATCGGAGACCTTCGCGCCGCCGAGTATCGTCACGAACGGCTTGGCCGGATCCATGACCTTGTCTTCAAGATACTCTATCTCTTTTTCAAGCAGGAATCCCGCCGCCGATTTAAGATACTTTGTCACGCCTTCGGTCGAGGCGTGCGCCCTGTGTGCGGTCCCGAAAGCGTCGTTAACGTAGACGTCGCCGAGGCCCGCGAGCTCCTTCGCGAAGTTCGCGTCATTCGCCTCTTCTTCAGCGTGAAATCGCAAGTTCTCAAGAAGCAGGCACTCGCCCGGCTTTAAACCCTCTGCCGTAGCCTTGACCTCTGGACCTATGCAGTCATTCGCCGCCTTAACCGGCTTTCCCAGCAATTCGTTGAGCCTGGCCGCGCACGGCGCGAGGCTGAATTTCGCGATGACCTTTCCGTCCGGCCTTCCCAGATGGCTCATGAGGATGAGCTTCGCGCCTTTATCGAGCGCGTATCTTATCGTCGGCAAAGTCGCCTTTATCCTCGTATCGTCGGTTATGTTGAGTTTATCATCAAGCGGGACATTAAAGTCGACGCGCATCAGGATACGCTTTCCATTTAAATCAAGGTCTTTTATAGTGAGTTTATTCATATATTAAAGGCCTTTGTTCACTATATATTCGCAGAGGTCGACGACCCTGTTCGAATATCCCCATTCGTTGTCATACCATGAAAGGACCTTTACGAAATCGTCGCCGATGACCTTCGTGTTCTTCGCATCGATAATGGAACTTAAAGCGCAATGATTGAAGTCAACCGAAACAACCGGGTCCTCGGTATAACCGAGGATCCCTTTCAGCTTGCCTTCGGCAGCTTCCTTGAGCGCGGCGTTTATCTCTTCGACCGTGGCTTTCTTGGCGAGTGAGGCGGTAAGGTCGACGACGGAGACGTTAGCGACCGGGACCCTCATCGAGAAACCGTCAAGTTTGCCTTTGAGTTCAGGTATGACCAGCGAAATGGCCTTTGCGGCGCCTGTCGATGTAGGTATCATAGATAACGCGGCCGCGCGGGACCTTCTGAGGTCCGAGTGGGCTTGGTCCTGGACCCTCTGGTCGTTCGTATAAGCGTGTATAGTCGTCATGAGTCCTTTGACTATGCCCCATTTGTCATTTAATATCTTCGCCAGCGGAGCAATGCTGTTTGTCGTACATGACGCGTTTGAAATTACATTATGCGCCTTAGGGTCATACTTGTCTTCGTTCACGCCCAGGACTATCGTTATGTCCTCGCCTTCGGCCGGAGCGGAGATTATTACCTTCTTGGCGCCGCCTTTAGTTATGTGGTTCTCAGCTCCCTTTACCTCCTTACCTTTCTTATTTATGCCGTCTTTCTTGATCGTGAAAAGACCCGTCGATTCGACGACGATCTGGACGCCGAGGTCCTTCCAGGGAAGTTCAGAAGGGTCCCTCTTTGCGAGGACTTTTATGATCTTGCCTTCTACGGAGATACTGTCCTCGGATACCGCCTTCACTTCTCCGGGGAACCTGCCGTGGACAGAATCATATTTTAAGAGATATGCGTTAGTCTTTGCGTCGGTTATGTCGTTTACCGCGACCAATTCAAGATCCTTGCTCTTCTTCTCGAGTACCGCCCTCGCCACAAGGCGACCTATCCTTCCAAAACCGTTGATTCCAACCTTTACTGCCATTTCAAGCCTCCATTTTTTTGTTTTGTTTAAAGAGATACTTCTCTCAGCGCCCAAGCGGCTATCTCGGGCGGAGTCTGGTTAAGATAAAAACCCGTCCCCCACTCGAAGCCTGCCGTCCTGCCCAGCCTGGGCATGACCTCTATATGCCAGTGGTAATCAGCTTCCTCGCGGTAATCTATAGGAGAGGTATGTATTATAAAATTATATGACGTATCCTTCAAGGCCAATTTCATGCGAAGTAACGTCTCCTTTAAAATCCGCGCGAGGTCCACGACCTCCTCCTTCTGTATATAGCTGAACTCGGCGCCGTGAATTTTCGGGAATATGGAGAACTCAAACGGGAACCTTGAGACGAACGGCGCGAACGCTATGAAGCTCTTGTTCTCCGCGATGATCCTCTCCCTTTCTTCGATCTCCTGATGGATCATGTCGCAGAATACGCATCTTCCCCTGTATTCGTAATACCTCTCTGCCCATCGCAGCTCCTCGCCAACTCTCTTGGGTATGATCGGAAGCGCGATAAGCTGCGAATGCGGGTGCTCAAGCGTTGCTCCGGCCGAGGCGCCGTAGTTTTTGAATATCAGTATATATTTGAACCTCTTGTCACCCTTGAGGTCGAGGCTTCTGTTGCGGTATGCCCATATTACTTTCTCGACTTCATGGTCCGTGAGGTCGCAGAGTTCCCTGTTATGGTCGGGATTTTCTATTATGACTTCATGCGCCCCGATGCCGTTCATCATGTCGTACATCCCTAAACCGACCCTGTCGATATCACCCTCGACCCTTAAGGCCGGGAACTTATTGGGAATAACGCGCGTCTGCCATCCGGGGAGATTAGGTTTTGTCTCGCCCTCGCGGTGCGCGAATATCTCAGGCGGAGTCATGTGTTCGTTACCGGGACAGAACGGGCAAATACCGCCCTTTCTGACATGGGGCTCGGCCTCGTAGTCGGAAGGGTTCTTGACCTTATCGATCTCTATTATGACCCATCTGCCGGTTATGGAATCCCTGCGCAATTCACCCATCTCTCACTCCATCTCGCTTAAATATTTGGCCGCGTCCTCAGGAGGGGTCGGATTGATGTAGAACCCGCTTCCCCATTCGAAACCGGCTACCCTTGTAAGTCTCGGCATTATTTCCAAATGCCAGTGGAAATCTTCGTCTATACTCTTCCAATATCCCGCCTTCGGTATCCTGAAAGGCGCGGTATGAAGGATTATATTATAAGGCGGATCGACAAGCGCCCTTTTCAGTTTAGTGAGGACGAGCTTGAGTATCCTTGCCAGATCGGCTCTCTTGTCTTTGGTGAGATTCGCGAAATCCGCGCTGTGTTTCTTCGGGAGGACCCACATCTCAAACGGGAACCTTGAGGCGAAAGGGGCGAAGGCCAGGAAACCGTCCACATCAGCGATGATCCTCTTTCCCGTGCCCATCTCCTGTTTTATGATATCGCAGAATATGCAGCGTTCCTTATATTCGAAATACTGGCGCGCGCCCACCAATTCATCCTTAAGGCGGATCGGGTTTACCGGCATGGCGATGAGCTGCGAATGTGCGTGCCTTACCCTTCCCGAACCCGCGGCGGCGCCGTAGTTCTTAAAAAGGAGGGCGTACTTAAAGCGCGCGTCCCTGCCGAGATCCGTCATGCGCTCTATGTAGGCCGTTATAGAGTCTGTGATCTGTTCTTCCGAAAGATCGGCCATATTGTAGATGTGCTGCGGCGTCTCGACGATTATCTCATGAGCGCCGATACCGTTTATGACATCGTAAATGCCCCTTCCGTGCCTTTCGATCTTACCTTCTATTTTGAGGACAGGCGAGACTGATGGCACGACCCTGACCCGCCATCCCGGCGTATTGGGTTTTGTGCCTGGGTTGCGGACCGCGAATATCTCCGGCGGGGGCGTCTGGTCTTCCCTGCCCTCGCAGAACGGACAGGGAGGCTCGGCTATTTTCTCCTCGGATACGGAATGAGGGATAAAATCGGTAGGCCTCCGCGCCCTTTCGGTCGCGACTATAACCCACCTTCCGATTATGGGATCTTTTCTGAATTCAGGCATCTACTTCTGCCTCCCGTTTTCCATCATTAGCTTGATCAGGTCGTGGAGCGATATGACGCCCTGCACGGCATTGCATTCGTCCTGTATTACCAGGAACTCAGCGCCGGCAGCCTTCATCTTCTCCACCGCTTCCTTTAGAGGTATACCCGATTTTACTACTATCGCCGGCCGCTTAAGAAAGCTGTTTACCGGCATCTCAAGCCCTTTCATGACCGTATCGGATGTCACTACGGCCTGGAGGTTCTTGAGTGCCGCCACCTTGTTGCGTATGTAAACGTAAAATTCCGTAGATAAAGTCCTGTTAAAACTTATGAGCATGGGAAAATACGGCTTCTTATCTATGAAATTAAGATGGCTTTGAAGCGCGCAT
>Ga0209343_10009360_pt1 | contig 11268 bp, 6 predicted proteins | sample RifCSPlowO2_02_FD_184026 | JGI IMG/M metagenome (GOLD analysis project Ga0209343, IMG submission 184026) | Groundwater microbial communities from Rifle, Colorado - Rifle CSP2_plank lowO2_0.2 (SPAdes) (version 2) | ecosystem: Environmental > Aquatic > Deep subsurface > Groundwater | place: Rifle... | reverse complement strand
CTCCATCTATGACCACCTTGCTGCCGTCAACTCGTGCTTTGCTTCTAAGTTCAGTCACCGCCGAGCCCGCTTCAGCCTCAGATATGGCAATGCCGATCTTTTTTCCGTCCCGGCAGAAGGCAGGAAGATATTTTCTCTTGAGACTTTCGGTACCGATCTCCGCAATGATCCTCGGAGGACCCGTGAGAGTCAACACCGAGGCTGTGTCCGGGCAAACCCGTCCAACTTCTTCCAGAATCAGCAACTCTTCCACTAACGTGAGGCCTCCGCCACCATATTCCTGCGGCAAGCTAACGCCGTAAAAACCTTGCTCGCGCAAGATCTTCTCATTGGCTGCGGCGTACTCACCCTTCCACTTGAAGGCGGATGGTCGAAAACACTCTTCAGCGAGTTTGCGCGCTGTGCTCTTTAAGAGCGCTTGTTCTGCGGTGAGACGGAAATCCATAGCGTCAATGCAAAGTGCAAATTGAAAAATGCAAAATGAAAGAGAGGGGCAGAGACCAGCGTATGGCTCCAACTATATGCCATAAGCTATCAGCCATTTGCGAAGCGTCCCTCGAATTTTGACTTTTATATTTTGCAATTTTCATTTTTCATTCTTTAGCCCGGTCCCTGATCGAGCGGCTCAAGTCTCAGCGTTACACCATTCTTCTCCAGCTCTCTGTAATACTCCTTTTTGATCGCCGGATCTTCTTTATCGTAGCGCAGCTTGAATGCAAAACCGTGAGGATTATCACTCCGCGCGGCGCCTACCGGATCGTAATCTCCCCGACTGGTGGTCGTGGAAAGTCTTTGATCCCATCCTTTGAAGGCAAGCTGTCTGAACCGGCCGTTGCCGGTATTGAAGTGCTGATGGAACTCATTCATCCGGGGCGCAACCACGCCGTAAGGTTTAATCGGGACTTTGCGTCGCTTTTCTGCATTCGTCTCGCCGCCGGGCATAAATAAGAGTTCATACCCCTCACCTTCGATAAGAATCACATGCGCTCCCGCGCCGTGCCTGTGTGCTGTTACATACGTCCCTTCGCCGACATCCAAGATGTGAATCTGCGAACCGGAATTCCCCATGTAGAGACGCATGATGGACGTGCGAGTGCCTCTCTCCTCCCACGTGTCGAGGGCAAAGTTTCTGATGTCCGCGATGAAATTGGTTTGAAAAAGTCTCTTGGTCCAGTGCTTGGCCTTGTCTCTGTAATCGCCGTCGCTAGCGTAACTGTACCGCTCTTTGAAGACAAAGGGATTGTTAAAAACGAAATCGAGATTGTGGTACAGATTGATCACCTGCGACATGTTCGTGCCAAAGAAAATGCGACACGGTTTGTCGGCAGAGCTATTAAACTCTTGGTGCCAGGCATTGAGCGGGATGGCGAGCAGCGCTCCCTCCCCCCATTCGATAGTCCGTTTAGGTTCTCCCTCCTGCCAGATCGTGGTCGCTCCGGTTCCGCTCATCACGTACATAACGGCTTCATACATATGGCGATCGGGCTTCAGCTCGCCTTTCGGCGGGATTTCAACGACCTGAAGATTGACGACATCCTGATCGCCGAGGCGCGTGTATGCGGCCTTCCCTCCCCGTCTTTCCCAATCGCCCAGCGGCAAGGTGGCGAGATTTTCGAGATAGCTGTCCTCATACAAGGGCACACCCTCGCGTTCAACAAACCGCCGGTAGTGGCTTCCGGCCCACCATTCTTCAAATGTTTTCGGGGCAGTAGACATTTAATGCTCCTCCTTACAAATGGTGCATTGCGACGGGAGACCGGAGACAGACGACGGTCCCCGGTCCTCGGTCCTCGGCCGTTGGTCCTCGGTCGTCATTGGAACCCAAGAATCCGCTGCGCATTCTTGTAAAACACTTTTTCCAGCACTTCGGGTTTAAGGCCCAAGGAATCCCAATCCTTGAACAGGCGATCGTGTGTCAGGGCCGGGTAATCCGAGCCGAACATAAACTTGTCTTGCAATCTGCCGCCGATCTCTTTTTTCAACGCATCGCTGAAATACTTTGGCGACCACCCGGAAAGCTCATTGTAGACATTGGCCTTGTGGATTAGCACCGCGATCATCTCGTCCTGCCAAGGCCATGAGGGATGGCAGGCGATGATCGTAAGCTCTGGAAAGTCGGCGGCCACTGCGTCGAGAAGCAGGGGCTTGCAATATTCGAGCTTGATTCCCATCCCGCCTGGAAGACCTGCGCCGATGCCGGTGGTTCCGGTATGAAACTGCACGGGAATTTTCAATTCCGCACACTTCTCCCACAGAGGATAGAAGTGACGATCGTTGGGGTAGAAGGCCTGGAGCGCAGGTTGAAATTTCAATCCCATCAATCCAAGCTCTTTGATAGCTCGTTCGGTCTCTTTGATCGCCATCTCTCCTTTCCAAGGATCCACACCGGCAAAGCCGCCAATGAAGGCATCGGGGAAGCTTTTGACGATCTGCGCTAAGCTTTCGTTGGCCAACTTGGGGAGACCCGAGCCGCTTTCGGCGTCCCACCCCATAAGGATCCCCTTGACATCCGCCTGGATAAAATCCCTGGCCATTTCTTCAGGGGTGTTTGTCTTAAGATCGAACTTGTAATACTTCTGCATCGCCTCGTTGTATTTCCCTAGCGAGACTTCCATCATTTCTTTCGTGTTTAGGTGGGCATGCACGTCAATCGCTTTCACTGCCTTCTCCTCTCTAGCAGGCCACTGAAAAGGCCTCATCTGCTTCCTGTCTGCGTGCAACGCACAGGCAGGCGTTGCGCTCAATCGCCTCGCAGCAGTTTGGCTTATAGCGTATGGCTCATGGCGTATGGTTCCTTCGTTCCATCTATATGCCATAAGCTATCAGCCATATGCCCGCCTCGCATCTGATCTCTTTCTGACAGCCTGAAAACAGATTTTTTCAGCACACTCCTGTCATTTACACGCCTAATTTTCGTTCCCTTTGCAGCGCCTTGAAGCCGAAAAGAACCCGATCGGGGGATATGGGGAGACTCTTCATCCTCACTCCCGTAGCGTTGTAGACGGCATTGGCCACGGCCGCAATGGCCGCGGTGGCAGCCCCCTCGCCGGCCTCCTTCGCGCCGAAAGGCCCCGAGGGATCATTGGTTATGACATTAATGTGGCCGACATTCTCGATCTTCGGCAGATCCGTCGCCAGAGGCATTTTATAATCGCGAAAGGACGGGTTCATGACTTTGCCGTCGATGCGAATCAGATTCTCGTAGAGTGTCTGTCCGATACACATGACGGTTGCTCCCAGCACCTGACCTTTTACGAGCATGGGATTCAGCGGGAAACCGCAGTCGTGGGCCCCCCAGATACCGGTCACCGTCACCTGTCCAGTCTCCGCGTCCACCTCGACCTCGACGACACACGCCGAGGGCGTGTAGGCCGGGGACATATTTCCATGGCCGGTGCGAAAGTCAATAAGCTGCTCCCCGCTGGTGTAGGTGCCTCTCCCCATGATTATCCGCCCCGATCGATATTCACCCCGGCGCACGACTTCCCCAAAGCTCAAGCCACGTTGCGGTTCCTGCCGGGGATAGACCCGGCGATCGCGAAAGACCAACTCTTGGGGATCTACGCCCAGCTTTTGGGCCGCAATCTGTGCAAGCTGCTGCCGCGCATCTTCTGCGGCGAGCTTTACGGCATTGCCGGTCCAGAAGGTAACGCGCGAGCCAAAGGTTCCCGGATCTACCGGCGTCAAGTCTGTGTCGATCATGGCGAAGCGAATATCGTCAAGCGCAACTCCAAGTACCTCCGCGGCAATCATAGACAGAACAGTATCGGCTCCCTGCCCGACATCCGTCGAACCGGTAGCCAACAGCACGGTCCCATCTTCCTGGACCCTGACCTCTGCCGCCGATGCGGAGTGACCCATGAGGCGCGCACCACTCACTAAAGAGCCACAGCCGATGCCGATACCGCGGTATTTCGGCAGCTTCCCATGCTTCTTCCGCCAGCCTGAAGCTTCCACCGCTTTTTCTATGCATTCGTTAAAGCCAAACGTGGTCAGGCGAAAACCGTTTGCTGTGACGTCACCCGGCTGAGCGGCATTTCGTAGTCTCATCTCAATAGGATCGAGTCGCAGCTCCTCGGCGATTGTGTCGATCTGAGCCTCGCGACCAAAACAGATCTGGGGGATCGTATGGCCTCTCAGCGCACCGCAAAAACCGTTGTTCGTGTAGACCCGGTATGCTTCGTACTTTACGTTCGGAAGACGATAAGGCAGGTTGAGCATGGCTCCGGGAATGTACATGCTCAGCTGGCCAATGCTGGAATAGGCGCCGCCGTTTGCGATAATCTTGCAATACTCCGCCAAGAGCGTGCCATCCTTCTTGACTCCCGTTTTGAGCCAGATTTTCATCGGATGGCGCATGTGGCCGATGGTCAACACCTCGTCCATGGCGTGAACGAATTTCACCGGCCGGCCGCTCTTCTTGGACAGCAGCACCGCGCAAAAATCCATCGGCATGGCTTCCTGCTTGCCGCCGGAAAAACCGCCGCCGACAAAGGTTTGGATAAGGCGTATTTTATTTGGCTCGATGCCGAGGCCCATGGCGAGCTGTCGCCAGACTACGTATGGACTCTGCTTGGAGGCCCAAAGAGTTATTTTCCCGGTGTTGTCCCACAGACCAATACAAGCATGGGGTTCAAGCATTCCTTGCTTGATCGGTTGGGTCTCAAAGATATCTTCGCGGATGTAATCGGAATCAGCGAATCCTTTATCGACATCGCCAAAATGAAAAGCGCTTTGTGAGGAAATGTTGGACGGCGCGTGTTCGTGGAGTTGAGGAGCGCCAGGCAGCATGGCTTCTTCGGGATCGAACACGGCCGGCAGAAGCTCGTACTCTACGCGAATGAGATCCAAAGCCTCTTCGGCAATGTCCTCATCAATGGCCGCTACCGCCGCGACTTCCTCGCCGATATAGCGGACCTTGTCGATGGCGAGGGGCAGATAGTCTCGGGTTTGCGGCATGTTGCCATACCTGATGCCGGGAAAATCTTTTCCCGTGACGACGGCCCGAACTCCAGGTAATTTGGCGACTGAACTTACATCGATGTGCGCTATCTTGGCGTGCGGATGCGGGCTACGCAACAACTTGCCGTGAAGCATCCCGTGGAGAAAGAGATCGTCGGCATACTTCGCTTCGCCGGTGGCCTTGAGCCAGGCATCTTTCTTCGGCACGGGCGTGCCGATGATACTGTAGTCGTGCTGAGTCTCGGCTCCCATTTGTTAGCTCGGATCGTTTAGCCGTGACCGCGATCGAGGGGCAAGCTCTCCAGAGTGAAGGCAATGGACCTGTGCCTTGGAGCGGCCTGCAAACGGAGTTGCTGGAGCGAACGCCAGAGAAAAACGCGAGCGGCGAGCCAAGCCCAAGGACGTTATTGAAACTGTTCGTTTGTGTGCCTTCACTCTTCCAGGCTCACCCCTCGATCGACAAAGTGTCGCAGATTTTCCTCTGACCATAATCCGGGCTTAGCCCCTCCCCTCCACCGCCATCTCGCCGGCTGCGCCAAGAATCGCCTCCACGATTTGAACATAGCCCGTACAACGGCATAGATGGCCCACAACGGCCTTGCGGATCTCATCTTCGCTGGGGTTCGGGTTTTGATCGAGAAGCGCTACCGTGGCCAGCACCAGCCCCGGGGTACAGAAGCCGCATTGGATCGCGCCTTTTTCCACGAAGGCTTTCTGAACGGGGTGGAGACCGCCGGTGCTTCTGCTGAGTCCCTCAATCGTCAGGATTTCCTTGCCCTGAGCTTCAACCGCAAGATAGAGACAAGAGTTGATGGGTTTGCCGTCAAGAAGAACAGTGCAAGCGCCGCACTGGCCCTCCTGGCATGAGCGCTTGGTTCCGGTCAGACAAAGATTCTCCCGCAGAACCTCCAGCAGCGTGCGCCAAGGCGGAATCAGGAGTTCGTAAGGCTCGCCGTTGACCCGCAGGGAAACAGGCAACCCCAGTACCACGGACTTACTTCCGTGGCTTTGGGGCCCTTCCCTTCGGGAAAATTCAGAACATTCATCCCCGCACTGGTGCGTGAGGGGTTCTGTGGTCCGGGGCAAGGAATTCTTCACGCGTTTCTCCCGTTAGATGACGCCAGAGCTTTTTTCCATGCGCCATCGATGGCCCGTTTAGTCAAAGTCTTGATCAGCTCCAAACGGAAAGCCTTGCTGGCGCGCCACGAGTCACGGGGATCAGCCTCTGCGCAGACGAGGGAAGCTGTTTCTTCGAGGACTTCCTCGCTAAAATCCCGACCTCGCAGAGCGGATTCTGCTTTCTTGGCTCTTAGCGGCACAGGAGCGCTGCTACCCAGCGCTATTTTAACGTCGCGAAACGAACGGCGCTCAGTGTCGGTAGTTATAAATGCGGCCACTCCCGTTGTCGTCATGTCCATGGAATGGCGATCATGGAAGTTGAGGTAAACGCCGCCGCTAAAAGGAGACGGGGCGGCAAGATGGATTTCCGTGAGCAGTTCGTCACGACGCGCAGCGGTTCGCTCGAATCTTAGAAAAAAGTCTTCGAGAGGCACCATCCTTTCTCCCTGTTGGCTCTGAAGCTTCAGCTTCGCCCCAAGAACCATCAGGGCCGGAGGGAAGTCGGCACAGGGAAGGGCTCCAGCTAGGTTGCCGCCGATAGTGGCCACCTGGCGGATCTCAGGGCTTCCTATTTCAGCAGCAGTCTCCGCAAGGATCCCGTACCGCTTTCGAATGACCGGCGAAGACATGATAGCTTCGATTGTCGTCATGGCGCCAATGATAACGCTGCCGCCTGCCTCTTCGCGGACGCAAGCCAACTCAGTAACGCCCTTCAAGCCAATAATATAGCGGGGCGCTATCTCTCGCCGGCGCATTTGCAGAACAAGGTCAGTGCCGCCACCGAGCAGCCTTGCTTCATCCGCATGCCCGGCTAGCAGAGCACAGACCTCTCCAATCGTGCGGGGAGCAAGATACTCGAACTTGGGCAAGCGCCTGAGGTAGCTCATGCGTCAGTCCGGACTGAATGCAAAGTTCGAATTGCCAGCTGTCGATTTATTATTTTTCAATTTGCACTTTGCATTTCGCAGCGGCTTAGATACTTACCTTAGGAAATGTTGAACAGAACGACTTCAGGAAAATTTATCCCGCCAAGACGCCAAGGCGCAAAGTGACGGGTCGAGGGCCGTCATCCCGAGCCAATGCGAGGGATCTAAGAAAGATTTCTCTCTTCGTTCGAAATGACAATGCTCGTCCTTTGCGCCTTTGCGGGAGACATGGCTTTTCCGATCTCGTCTTCGCTTCCGAATTTCAAATACTTTTGGCTAGCCTTTGACAATCCGCGGCGTTTTCGTCTCGAGGCGCGGGAAAGTTCCAGCCGGATGGACTTCAACCGGCAAGGTCACTGTAGCCTTTAGCCTGATGTCCTCTTGCAGCTTGCGCGCAAGCTCAGGGTATTCCTTCTCCGGCACAGTGGGCTCTGCTTCGACCAGCACCGCTACCTGCTCATTCTTTTTTTGAAGCCGGTATTCCACTCCTAGCCCAGGGAGACTGCGGACCGATGTCTCCACCAACGAAGGATAAAGCTTAATCCCCTTCACAAAGAGGGCATCATCCGCCCTGCCGGCCACCCCGCCGACAGCCAGAGGAAGCGTCCGCCCGCAGGGACAGTTAGGACGCTCCTCGATGTGAATGTGGTCGCCAACGAGGAAGCGAACCGCAGGCATGCCGTAACGCCCTAGCGCGGTCACGCAGGTGGTTCCCGGGCTGCCGCTGGGCACAGGCTCGAGCGTATCCGGGTCGAGCAGCTCCACAATAAAGTAATCGATAGCGATGTGGTCCGAGACCGGGGTCGCTACCGCCTGGTCCTGGCAAGTAAAGAGAATGGGGCCGCTGGTTTCCGTGGCACCCAGGATATCGTGAATCTTTGCATTCCAACCCTGGGAGAGAAGCCGATTCGTGGCCGGGACGCAGGCTCCCGGCTCGGCCGCGAGCGAGAGGATGTTCATTCCTAGAGTGGTCGGATCGATCCCCAACTCTCTTGCCGCCTCCATTTGACGGATGGCAAAAGTCGGCGTTGAGCATAGGAACGATGGCGCGGTGCCGGCAATATTTTTCATTAGCTGAAGCCATGCCGCCGTGGGAAGTGTTCCCTTGGGCACCACCTGACAGCCCATGGCTTCTGTGGCCGCAAAGCACAGCCAGAAGCCGATGAAGGGCGGAAAACCAAAAGCAAAAAATCCACGCCAGCCGGGCTTCACACCGTGACCATAAAGGGAACGGGTGTAAAGCAAGATGCCGTTTTCCCAGTCCTGCCGGGTGTCCAGCCAAATTCTGGGCCGCGCCGTCGTGCCGGAGGTTTGCCAGTACTTGAGTTGCTCATTGGGGCGGATCGTGGGGGCGGTGCCAAACGGAGGATGGGCCGCCTGATCTTTTTCAAAATCGTACTTGGTTACGACCGGAAGCTTGGGCAAATCTGCGAGGCTTTTGATGTCCGAGGGCCGGACCTTCTTGCTATCCCAAAGCTCGCGGTAAAACTGCGAACGCTCGTAGGTGAAAGAAAGCAGAAACTTCAGCCGCTGGAGCTGGATATCCCTAAGCCGTTCAAGGGGAAGAGTCTCCACTCTGCTCCATACGGTATCGGATGCCGGCTTCGCCCGATCTCCTTCTTCTGAGATTTCAAGCCCAACGCGTTCGCCCACCATCGCATCGGTCCAAAGATATTTGACTTGTGCACTCATGAGATCTCCTCTCTAGAAGCGAAGCGCTCTTTACGCTACGTGCCCGAGAAATTTTCGCCCAAGGGGCTGATTAAATGTTCCCCGTTCTTTTTCCCCAACACCATGCAGACTTTGGCATGGTCCTCCGTAATGTTCGTGAGTGCCCTACTTATACAGTCTCACCTCGACGCAATGATCCAGTGCCGTGGATATCTTGTCGATGTGCTCCAGGTCTGTAGGTAACAGCTGGTTGAAGTTAATTCCTTTGCCTTTAGCGATGGGCATGCCAGGTGACCAATGACCGAAGTGTCCCGCCACCCCCACGACCTGGGGATGAATGCACTGAGTGAGCTTAGCTGTGACGCGCACCTTGGTTGCGGGCGATTCCAACCACACCTCTTCGCCGTCGCTAATTCCTTTTGCTTTAGCCACGTCTTCGTTGACGAGGACATTGTAAGCCATCGTAGTGCGCTCGCAAATTTCGTTGATCCAGGGGTTGTCGTTGCCGAAACTGCCGTAAACGTAAGGCAGTTTATAGTGGACCGCGATGAGGTCGTATTGGCCTTTCTTAATCGCGTCGTATGAGGGGCAAGGCATCCACTCAGAAAGCGGCTTATAATCCGAGAGGTCCCAGTCCAAACCCATTTGGCTGACCACCCCTTGAAGCTCATCGCCTCGCTGGAGGAAATGTTCCAGATATATAGGCAACCTGGCGTCAAGGAAAGGGCCGATATAAGCTTCGTCGACGTCCTTTGGAATGCGGATCACACCATGCTCATTGAACCATGCGAGATCGTGTTCATCGCCAAACCAACAGCGCGTCATCCGATCGATGACCTCGTTGATCGAGTAGCGCTGGCCGGGTTGTAAAGCATAAGCATCTTTGAGCCGGAAAGTATGATTGAGGAGGCGGTAGAAATCTCCCAGGATGCCGACTCTATCGGCAAGCTCCATGAGAACCTCCTGGGGCTGCCTCAGTCCGGGCGCTGGCTCCACCACAGGCTGCCGTATCTGCCAGAGCCAGTCGTCTTTCCCGCAGTGGGGCATCAGCAGGTTGGTCCCGGAGACAAAATCAGCGCGCTCGAGATAGCTCGGAAAAGGAAGAACGATATCGTCAAATAGGTTTGTCTCGTTGATCTCTACGCCGAAGCCGGCAATGAATGGAATCGACTGGTAAAAGCTCTCGACCAGCTTGATGTCCCCGAAGGAGCCGATCAGGGAATTGGTCGGCATATGGAATAGCATTTCAATGCCGTAGGTGAGACCGAAGCGCTCTTTTTGCTGCGCCGTGATCGGCAGTAGAGTGTGAAAATGTGGAGCCAGTGGAAACAGCTCGGCCAGGTCGATGCGGAACGGCTTGGTCGGCGTGCGGCCCGGAAAAGCCTTGGGATGAGGCAAGGGTAATATATGCCCGCCTTCCTCCAGCATTCCGTCGGTTCCCCCTTCGGGCCACCAGCGGTGCGGCCTTTTTCCCGCTGCGGCCGTGCTCAGAATTCCTCCGGGAACGTTGACCGCCCCCATGACAATGTTCAAAAGCTTGAGCGGCCAGGACTGGTGAAAACCATGGGCATGGCCCTGGGGCCCTTTCGCCCAATCAACGCATACCGGCCGAAACGGGAGCGTGACGCCATCGATGGTGATGGTACCGCCGATGTTGGCTGCCTCGCCGAATTCCCGGGCGATCCGCCTGAGGGTCGCGGCGGGAATAGTCGTGATCTCTTCCGTCTTCTCAGGCGGATATTTGGCGACATGCTCCTTGAGAAGCTCGAAGGTGGGACGGCCACCCTCCCCTCCTCCGGTGATTGCCGGATCACGGAGTGTTGGATCGTCATAGGGTTTGATTTGCTTATCCGCCGCATCGTAAATCAATGGCTTATTGGAGCCGGGCTCACGGCGGTACCGGCCGTCCGGTCCTGTAAGATACGGCGCATTGGTTTTGTGTTTAAGAAAATTGACGTCGTAAAGTCCCAACTCGTTCAACAGCACATGAAGCATGCTCAGCGCAAAAGCCGTGTCAGTTCCCGGCCGGATCGGAATCCATTCGTTAGCTTTGCTGCCGGCGTGAGAAGCTACGGGATCGACCGAGACCACCTTCATACCGCGAGCGCGGGCGTCAGCCATATCCATAGTGATGTGGTTGAAAGCTCCTCTTGCTCCAAGGCCGAATTGAGTTCCTACCAGAATGGCGTATTTGCAGTAGTGGAGATCGGGCTGTTGATGAAAGCCGCCGCCGGAAAAAAACTCCACCGGATGAATCACCTTGCCGCAGGTGGCGGAAGCGTTCCCCATGAGGTGGGGAGTGCCGAAAGCGCTGCCAAAAGCGATTGACCAGTAGAAGCAATCACCGGTGATCTCCCAGGCCTGGACGTAGAGCTTTTGCGGCTCGTCACGGATTGCGTCGAGCTTGGCTGCTATGGTGTCTAGCGCTTCATCCCAGGAAATCTCTTCCCAGCCGGGATCTTCGTACATTCCCTTCTTCGGATTGGTGCGCTTGAGGGGAACCTTGATGCGATGGGGATTATAAAGGTTCATGATTCCGGACTTGCCTTTGGCGCACATCACCCCTTGGTTCTGCGGATTGTTCGGGTCG
>Ga0209343_10009359_pt1 | contig 11268 bp, 9 predicted proteins | sample RifCSPlowO2_02_FD_184026 | JGI IMG/M metagenome (GOLD analysis project Ga0209343, IMG submission 184026) | Groundwater microbial communities from Rifle, Colorado - Rifle CSP2_plank lowO2_0.2 (SPAdes) (version 2) | ecosystem: Environmental > Aquatic > Deep subsurface > Groundwater | place: Rifle... | reverse complement strand
GAGTCCGTATTGAAGCCCCACGCACTGCCCGAATACTTGGAGGGCAGAACCCCGAAAGAAAAACACCCTTTCCTTTTTCAAGAAAAAATCCACCCCCGCCAAACCAGAAATGTAAGGAGTGTTTTTTCTTTCGGGGTTGCTGGCGTACTCGCCAGTGCGTGGGGATTTCTCCGAATCATTTGTTTTGAAAGTAGGTTCGAGCTTGGTACAATAAACACACCACTTCGCTCGTAGATTACTACGAGCTACGCGGTGCAAGCATACAGTTATAAAATTAAAAACAATGTTTATTGTCGGACTTGTGCGACACCGAGTGTCGCACAAATTATCAAAGTTATCACTTTTGACGCTATAGCGTAATTTTTGATAACTTTTTTAAATTATATTTTTTCTTATCCCTTCATCTCTCTTCTCATCTCTCGCTCCGTGTCCCGCTTTTTTATTTTTTCTTTTTTTTCAAATTTTTTCTTGCCGCGGGCGAGGCCGATTTCGGCTTTGATTTTTTTGCCCGACTCGTGGATATTGAGCGGGATTATCGTCAGGCCTTTTTCTTCTGCTTTGCCTCCTAGATAATTTATTTCTTTTTTGGTCAGCAGAAGTTTTACTGTTCTTTGCTCCGCAATTTCTCCCGGCCTGTTTTTGGTTTGGTAAGGCGTGATAGTCATTCCCACTAAATACGCTTCTCCGTCTCTTGTGAGAGCCCTTGAACCGGCCAAAGAACCTTGCTTATTCCGCAAAGATTTTACCTCTCGGCCCAGCAATTCCAAACCGGCTTCCAGTTTTTCCAGAATCTCGTAATCAAAATGGGCTTTTTTATTTTCCAATAAAATCATTATTTCATTATAATTTGATTTTGAACATTTACATAGTATAATCCAGTTATCTTATGAAATTATTTTCCAAAAACATCTTGTTTATCCTGCTGATTATGATGGTTATGGCGGGCGTTTATTCGCTTTTGGCCGGCCAAATGGAAGTCAAAAACGAAATTCCAATCTCTCAAATAGTTTCCGAAATAAACGGCGGCAACGTCAAATCCATCGGCGTGAAAGGGGACAATTTGGAAGTTATTTTTGCCGACGGCAAAATCGCCCAATCTAAAAAAGAAGCGGAAACGTCTCTGACCGACACTTTGATGAACTACGGCGTTTCAGCCGAACAGCTGGTCAAAGTGAGCATTGACATAAAAAGCCCATCCGGATCTTCAATCTGGCTGGGCACCGTTCTGCCTCTGGCTTTGCCCATTATTATCATTGTTTTATTTTTCTGGCTGGCGGCCAGGCAGGTTAAAAAATCAAACTTTCAATCTCTCACCTTCGGCAAGACGCAAGCCAGGGTCATTGAGCCGGACGACAAAAAAGAAAAAGTAACCTTTAAGGATGTGGCCGGCGCGCACGAAGCAAAAGAAGAACTCCAGGAAATAGTGGAATTTTTAAAAAACCCGAAAAAATTTCTGGACATCGGGGCCAGAATCCCCAAAGGAGTTTTACTGATGGGACCGCCGGGAAGCGGCAAGACTTTGTTGGCCCGGGCGGTGGCGGGGGAAAGCAATGTCCCATTTTTCCATGTTTCCGGTTCGGAATTCGTGGAGCTTTTTGTCGGCATTGGCGCTAGCCGCGTCCGAGATTTGTTTAAAGTGGCCAAAACCGCCGCGCCGGCCATTATTTTCATTGACGAAATAGATGCTGTCGGACGGCACAGAGGAACCGGCTTGGGCGGAGGAAACGACGAAAGGGAGCAGACTCTCAATCAGATTTTGGTGGAAATGGACGGTTTTGAGCCGCACGAAAAAGTCATAGTTATCGCGGCGACCAACAGGCCGGATGTCCTTGACCCGGCGCTGCTTCGGCCGGGAAGATTTGACCGAAGAGTGTTTTTGGATTTGCCGGACATCAGGGGCAGGAAAGATATATTGAATATCCACGCCAAAGGCAAGCCGTTGGCGGAAGATGTCGTTTTGGACTTGATTGCCGAGAGGACGCCCGGGTTTTCCGGCGCCGATTTGCAGAACTTGATGAACGAAGCGGCGATATTGGCGGCTAGAGAAGAAAGAAAAAAAGTCAGCCAGTTTGACTTGATTAGGTCTATTGAGAAAGTTTTGCTCGGTCCGGAAAGAAAGAGCCACTTGTTAACAATTGAAGAAAAGAAAATCGCTTCTTACCACGAGGCCGGACACGCTTTGATTTCTTCCGTTCTAAAACACGCCGATCCGGTGCACAAAGTTTCCGTCGTTTCCAGGGGCCGGGCGGCCGGATACACCTTGAAGCTTCCTTTGGAAGAAAGGCATCTTTACTCCAAAGCCCATTTCTTGGACGAAATTTCCGTGGCTTTGGGCGGATATTTGGCGGAAAAAATGATTTTTGGCGATATTACGACAGGAGCTTCCGACGACTTGAGACACGCGATGGAAATCGCCCGGGCGCTGGTGATGAAATACGGAATGTCGGAAACTATCGGCCCGGTGGCTTGGGGAGGCCGAAGCGAACCGATATTTCTTGGTAAAGATTTTATGGCGGAAAAAAATTATTCGGAAGCGGTGGCCAAAGAAATAGACGCTGAAATAACGAAGATAATAAACGCTTCCCAAGAGGCGGCCAAAGATGTTTTGCTTAAACACAAGGAACTTTTAAGCGACATCGCCAACACGCTTATAGAAAAAGAAACGATTGAAAATGAGGAATTTAATGCTATAATTTCCAAGCGCGGAATAAAGCCGAAGAAACTGGAAGTAATCTAGCGCGCGGGCGCATAGCTCAGTTGGTAGAGCGCCAAGCTTATACCTTGGTGGTCCTAGGTTCGAGTCCTAGTGCGCCCAAATAAAAAAACTCTATTCAAAATGAATTTGTTTGACTCTGTTTTTTAGCGCTTGAGCGAGCGGGGGATATTTTTCTAGGCCGGGGCTTTCGGCGATAATTTTTTGAGATTCGGTTCGAGCCGCCTCAACCATTTTTATATTCCTTAACGCTTCCATGCCTATATCGGATATTCCCCATTGTTTTCCGCCGCTCAGTTCGCCCGCGCCCCGTATCTTCAAATCATATTCCGCCAGTTCAAAGCCGTTTTTGGCGGTGGTTAGCGCTTTCAGTCTTTCTATTGTTTTTTGCGATTTTGATTCGGCAAAAACAAAACAGTAAGGCTGATAAGAGCTTCTGATAACCCGCCCTCTTAATTGATGAAGTTGAGCCAAGCCAAATCTTTCCGCTCCTTCAATTATGATAACGGTGGCATTGGGCGCATTGATACCCACTTCCACCACCGAAGTGGCGACAAGAATTTGGATTTTATTTTCTTTAAAATCGGATAAAACATTTTCTTTTTCTGGCGGCGTCATTTTGCCGTGCAGAATTCCAATCTCCCATTCCGGAAAAATTTCTTTTTTCAGTCGCTTGGCTTCTTCTTTGACCGACTTGGCAAGGATGGCCATTTCCTTCTCTGGATCAGGTTCATCTATTCTTGGGCAGATAATATAAGCTTGCCGGCCTTTGTTTATTTCTTCCCTTATCATAGAGTAAGCCGTTTCTCGCTCTTCCGGATTTATTATTTTCGTGACAGGCGGCTTTCTGCCCGCGGGCAATTCATCCAAAAGAGACAAGTCCAAGTCGCCGTAAATGGTCAAGGCCAGTGTTCTGGGAATCGGCGTGGCCGTCATTGACAGCAGGTGGGGCGCGTTTTCCGATTTATTTATCGCCAAAGACGCTCTTTGCCTGGCGCCGAAACGGTGTTGTTCGTCTATTATCACCAACGCCAGATTTTTAAACTTAACGCTGTTTTGAATCAAAGAATGAGTGCCGATAAGAATGGGGATTTCTCCGCCAGCCACCCATTTTAAAAGCTGGGCTTTAGAAATTTTTGTCGCTTCGCCCGGGTTGACCTTGGAAGGGAATTTTTGGCAGCCGGAAGAAGTGATCAGGCCTATTTTTGGCGCCAATCTCAACTCGGAAAAATATTCAATAAACGATTGAAAGTGCTGCCCGGCTAGAATTTCCGTGGGCGCCATATAGGCGACTTGATAGTCGGCGGATATCGCCAGATAAGCGGCCGCTATGGCTACGGCCGTTTTGCCCGAGCCGACATCGCCTTCCAACAGACGGGACATTGGGAAGTTTTTTCTCATATCTTCGGCGACGGCGGAAATGGCGTTTTTTTGGGCGCCGGTCAGCTTAAAAGGAAAGGAAGACAGAAATTTTTCCAGCTCTTCTTGGTCAAAATTTATTTTTAGAGAATGATGTTTTTCCCGCTCTTTTCTTTGCTTGAGCCGTTCCAGTTGAATAAAAAATATTTCTTCAAAGGCCAGCCTTTTTCTGGCTGCTTCAGCGTCTTTAATTTTCTGTGGCTTATGAATAAATATCAAGGAAGACTTTAGCGATGGCAAGTGGTATTTTTTCAATATTTCTTCCGGAATCGGGTCGGCGACGTCTTCTTCCAGCGAGTTTAAAATTTTTTGGATGGCAAATCTCATCCAGCGCGAAGTAACACCTGATGTTTCAGAATAAACAGGCAGAAGCATAGAACCCGCGCCTAAGGCTTCGTACCGGCTTATCTTTTCAAAATCGGGATTGCTAATAAAAATACCCGATTTGTTTCTGGAAATTTTGCCGGTTAGCGCCACTTTGTCGCCGACGGTTATTATTTTCGCCATATACGGCTGGTGGAACCAGACGGCCTTGATTATTCCGGTGTTGTCGCCAAGGCTTATCTCGGAAACAGCCATTTTTTTTCTCCATGTTTTGCCGAGGCTGGCTTCAAGGACTTCGCCGAAGACGGTTGTTTTGTCGCCCTCCGTTAAATTGATGATGTTTTTCCTTTCCGAAAAATTTTCGTAGCGGGAAGGAAAATAAAAAAGCAGGTCTTTGATTGTTTTAAGGCCGAGTTTACCCAAAGCCGTTTTTTGTCTAGGGCTAAGCCGAAATTTTTTTTCTATTGATGAATTTAATTCCATAAGCTCCGATTAAAAACCAAACATCCCCTATGGCGTATCCGGCCAAAACATCGCTCAAATAATGAACGCCCAAATAGAGCCGGCTGAAGCCCAAAAGAATAGGGGCGATAAACACCCCCGAAATTAATAAATATTTTGAAAAACAACACTTGGTGTTTCTGGCCAGCAGATAAAAAACAAAGGCGTAAAAAGCAACGGAAATTACGCTATGCGCGCTGGGAAAAGACGAGGATGTTTCGGCTATAAGAGCGCTGACGGGACGGCTTCGGTGGAAAATTTCCTTAAGGACGAAAGCGGCTCCAAGCCCGCCTATAGTTATTAGCCAAAGAAAATAAATGTCAAGGCGAGACCTTGCCATTTTAATTATAAAAAACAGGGAAATCAAAATCAAAACACCCAAAACAAAATACCACTCTCCCGTAAAAGTAACCGCTTTGAAAAATAGCGTCAAAAACGGACTCCGGATTTGCTCTATGAAATTTAGAGTTGAAGTGTCTAGTTGCCTGATTAAATCCATAACTTAATTATACATAAAAAAAGTCCACATACTAAATATTATTTGAAAAAATTAATATTTAGTATGTGGTGTCTCAAACAGAGATTACGGACACATGTCGTCAAGTATTTTCCCATAAACAGAGTCCATTCCAGTTGGACTAAGTCCGTTGATTGCATCAGCAGCACCCCTTAGAACAGTTTTGTTTTCAGCTACCAATCTTTCCTCATTTGCAACTACTGCAACTACAACATCTTTTACCCCCTTTTCTAATGTTGCTACCATAAAAACCCCCTTATAAAATAAATTTTTTTGAAAAGCCGACAATTCGGCTGTTTTTATTTAAAATAGCTAACTTTTCACACTATATCACACTAAACGCAATTTTGCAAATCAACGGGCGCCAATGTCTTTTTTGAGGAAAAATGCCGTTATAAAAATGGCGGTGGAAGAGAATGCCGAAGCGAGGCAGTAAAGACACAGGGCTTTTATCACGAATAATTGCAGAGAAATAAACCAGATTGAGGCCATCAGTCCGATGACGGAAAATCCGGCCAAAAACTTTTTAAGCCGGTCGCTTTTGGTATCTATGATAGCGATGGAAATTATAAGAACGGCAAGATAATAAATCACCCCCAGAAGCGCCACCGATATTCCGCCCTCCACGGCGGGCAAGCCGATAGTCGCATATTGGCTGGTGGTAACCGCTTCGCATCCTTTGACGATGGCGCAAGGGGGAATTGTTCCGGTGTAATGCTTGGCCGCCAAGTAAGAAGCGTCCATTAGGCCGAGAAAAGAAAACAGGCCGATAAGAATCGCTTTTTTAGTCGGACTGTCCAAGAGCTTTCTCAATAGCTTTTTTGAATTCGTCATAGTTGCGGGGATTGTCCATTTTTTTGCCGTTTAAGAAAAAAGACGGGGTGGAATTGACTCCGGCTTTGACTCCGCTTTTGTAATCATTTTCTATTTTGGCTTTTATTTCATCGGAGGCGATGTCGATTTGAAATCGGGCGAGGTCAAGGCCGAGGTCCTGGGCGTATCTGGCGAAGAGAACCGCCGCGTTTTTCTCCTCCGACCAGTCGGATTGGTTTTGGAAAATCAAATCGTGCATCTCCCAAAATTTGCCTTGCCTTCCGGCGGCTTCGGCGACGGTGGCCGCCAGTTTGGCGTTCTTGTGCTGGGGAAGCGGGAAGTGGCGATATGCGAATTTTATTTGCGCGCCCAAATCCTCAGTTACTTTTTTGACAATCGGATAATAAGAACCGCAAGCCGGGCATTGAAAGTCGCTGTATTCCATCAAGGTCGCCAGGGCTTCTTTGTTACCTTTGATATTTTCATTGTCATTTATGGCGGAGACAGTCAGGGCTAAATTGCTTAAGCCGGGAGTTTGAGATTTTGACGCCAATTTAATTATGCCAAAAACCGAACCGATTACAACAGCCGCAACTATCAACCATAATGTTATTTTGTTTTTCATATATTTCATATTTTACTTATAAAATTATAATAATCAAGTACTATAATCATAGTGAATATGAAATTATTATCTATTTTGCCTATCGTTCAAATAGATAATAATTTTGTGTTTTGTAAATTAAAGTTTTTTGTGTTATCTTGAGTTTGATTTTAAGGTTAAGCAGAAATAAGCATTGGTGAGGTGGCCGAGCGGCTGAAGGCGGCAGGTTGCTAACCTGTTATACGGGTTAATTTCCGTATCGAGGGTTCGAATCCCTCCCTCACCGAATGAGCGAAGCGAAATGAGGAGAGAGCGACACAACTGCTTGTGTCGCAAGGAGGGATTCGAAGCCCGATTGAGCATTTTTTGGAGTTTCTGAACGAACAAAAAATCCAATCGGGGTACTGAAACTGTAAGTTTCGAAATTCCCTCCCTCACCGTCAGGAAATTTATTTGTGACCGAATCCCTCCCTCACCGAATTTAAAAATCCGCCGCTTGCCGGCGTGATTTTTTATTCGGTGTTTTTTGATTGATGTTCGAACTTTTTTTGACGAAAATCCGAATTCTGAATTTTAAAATCCAATCGCGAGGGCGGGCAAAGCGGAAACATTGGCTCGAACCTCTTTCTTGGCGAAAAAACAGTCCGTAATTCTGGAGCCATCCGCCGGAATTGAACCGGCAACCTACGGTTTACGATACCGTTGCTCTACCAATTGAGCTAGGATGGCAAAACTAAGCCGATGGTGAGAATTGAACTCACGGCCTACTCCTTACCATGGAGTTGCTCTGCCCCTGAGCTACATCGGCGCAAACACACCCTATATGTTATTGGATTTGCTTTATTTTACAATGTTATATAACATAAGCAATGTATCGCGGGGTGGAGGAGTAGTACCTCACGAGGCTCATAACCTTGAGACGCTGGTGCAATTCCGGCCCCCGCAACAAGTTATTTCTTGAGAAATGGAAACATTTTTGAATTTATTTTTGATAACGGCGGCTTTGGGCGGCTTTGTTTTGGCGGCTTTCATTTTTATAAGCAAACGGAAAGCGAAGCCGATCGCTTGCCCGATGGACGGCCATTGCGACGATGTCGTTAGAAGCGAATTTTCCAAGTTTTTCGGCATTCCGGTGGAAATTCTGGGTATGCTTTATTACGCCGGCGCGGCCGCGGCTTATTCCGTTTTCTATTTTTATTCCGGATTGGCCGTTCCTCTGGCCGCTTTCGCGATGTTCGGGTTGGCTTCCTTCTCTTTTCTTTTTTCTCTTTATCTCACTTTCATCCAGGCTTTTAATTTGAAGCAGTGGTGCGTCTGGTGTCTAGCCTCGGCCGGTTTGTCGTCTTTTATTTTTCTGGCCAATATTTTTTACGTTAAATTGGGCTTCGCGGTTATTCCGGCGGAAATTTTTGAAGAATTTTACGAAATTTTGGTCGCCGGGCATTTATTGAGCGCGGGACTCGGCTTCGGCGCTTCCGTTGTTGGCGCCATAATGCTCGGGAAGTTCGTCAAAGATTTCAAAATGTCCGATTTTGAAGCCGATATTTTAAGAACTCTTACGCAAGTGATTTGGTTCGCGATATTTATTCTTATTTTGAGCGGATTCGGTCTTTATTTTTCGGACGAAGGAATAAGCAATGTCTTGTATAAGTCCGCCATCTCGGCCGTTCTCGTTCTCATCTCGGCCGTTCTCAATTTGGCCATTTTGCCGAAGATGATTAAAAAAACTTTGTTGTTTATAAATGACGGAGAAAATCCCGTTTCTTCCTTTACCGCCAAAGTTTCTTTGGCTTTTAATTTTTTGGCTGTTTTTATCTGGCTCTGCGTCTTAATATTTTCAATTAAAATCTAGACAGGTTCATTTTTTTGTTTTTTAAAGCGTTATCCACAGGCGGCTCTCCCTTTTTATTTTTATAAAGCTGGAGTAAAATTAAATTACTTTAATCTTAAATTTAATTTTTTCAAAATGATTTCCAAAATAATAAAGAGGAACGGGGAGATAGTTGATTTTCGGCCGGAAAAGATCCAGGACGCCATCGCCAAAGCGGTGCAGGCCGTCGGTGGAAGCGATTTGGAGACCCCCAAGCTTCTTACCCGGCTCGTTGTCAAAGAAATTGAGAAAAAGTACGCCGACCACCTTCCCGATGTGGAAGGAGTGCAAGATATCGTGGAGAAAGTTTTGATAGAAGAAGGCCACGCTACGACCGCCAAAGCCTACATCATTTATCGGGAAAAAAGAAGTGAAAGAAGATACGATAAAGAAGTCACCGTCAGCGTGGACAAGACGATTTCCGAATATCTCAACCAGCAAGACTGGCGAGTCAACGCCAATTCCAACCAAGGTTATTCTTTGGGGGGACTGATACTCAACACTTCCGGCAAAGTTACCGCCAACTATTGGCTTTCTCATGTGTATCCGGCCGATGTGGCCGCCGCCCACCGAAACGGCGATTATCATATCCACGATTTGGATATGTTTTCCGGCTATTGCGCCGGCTGGTCATTGAGGGTTTTGCTGGAAGAAGGGCTTAACGGCGTTCCGGCCAAGACGGAATCCGGCGCGCCCAAACATCTCACCAGCGCCGTCAATCAGATGGTCAACTTTTTCGGCACGCTTCAGAACGAATGGGCTGGAGCGCAGGCTTTTTCCTCTTTTGACACCTATCTTTCTCCGTTTGTGAAAAAATATTCTATGGAAACGGAGGAAGAAATAAACAATTCCGGTTTTTACAATTTCCCGTCCGAAGAAGCCAAGCAAAAATTCATTGACGAAAAAACTTACAAATACGTCAAACAAAATATCCAATCTTTCGTGTTCAACCTCAACATTCCTTCCAGGTGGGGGACGCAGACGCCGTTTACCAACATCACTTTGGATCTTATTCCTCCCGAAGATTTGAAAAATCAAAAATTAAAATTGGGCGGCCAGTATTTCCCATTCGCTTTCAGCCAGCTTCAGAAAGAAATGGATATGATAAACCAAGCTTACGTGGAAGTGATGACGGCCGGCGACGCCAAAGGCCGGGTGTTCACTTTTCCCATCCCGACTTACAACATCACCAAAGATTTTGACTGGGACAATCCGAAATACGAGCCGATTTTTGAGATGACGGCCAAATACGGAATGCCTTACTTCCAAAATTTTATAAATTCCGATATGAAACCGAATCAGATACGCTCAATGTGCTGTCGCCTCCAGTTGGATTTGAGAGAATTGCTCAAAAGAGGCAACGGCTTGTTTGGCAGCGCCGAGATGACCGGCAGTTTGGGAGTGGTAACGATAAATTCGGCCAGAATCGGGTATGTCCACAAGGGCAATAAAGAAGCGTTTTTGAAAAGAATTGAACACTTGATGTATTTGGCCAAAACATCTTTGGAAATAAAAAGAAAGGAAATAAACAAATGGCTGGAAAGAGGTTTGTTTCCTTACACCAAGAGATATTTGCCCAATCTCAATAATCATTTTTCCACTATCGGCATCAACGGCCTGAATGAAGCCATTCTCAACTTCACCGAGGGGAAAGAAAGCATCGTCTCCCAATGGGGGCAAGATTTTGCCGAAGAAGTTTTGCTTTTTATGAGGAATAAATTAAGAGAATATCAGGAGGAAACCGGCAGTCTTTACAATCTTGAAGCCACTCCGGCCGAAGGCGCCACTTACCGCTTCGCCAAAGAAGACCAAAAAATTTTCTCCGGCATAATCCAGGCCGGCACGCCGGAAGCGCCCTACTACACCAATTCCTCCCAGATTCCGGTGGAGCACACCGGCGACGCTTTTGAGGCGTTGGAGCTTCAAGATAAGTTGCAGACCAAATACACCGGCGGAACGGTTTTGCATCTTTATATGGGGGAAAGAGTCAGCGACGCCAAGTCTTGTCGGAAGCTAGTCAAAACGGTTTTGGAAAATTACCACTTGCCCTATATCACCATCACTCCGACTTTCTCCATTTGCCCCAAGCACGGCTACTTGAAAGGCGAGTATCATTTCTGTCCTGTTTGCGATTTGGAAATAGGGTATAATGAAGGGGGAGGCTACGACGATAAAGAATTGCGCAAGCACAGGTCGAAACAATTATCAGAATCTAAAATTAAAATAAATGAAAAATCAAAACAGTTCCAATCAGCAGAGGACAAGGTGTGAAGTTTGGTCTCGGGTGATGGGTTATCATCGCCCGGTTTCCTGTTACAATCTCGGCAAAAAATCGGAGCATTATTCCCGTCAGCACTTTTCCGAAACCGCCACTGTCAACTCCAATTTCTGCAAAAAACACGCTTAGTTTTTAAATTATTTTTCTTGAATTACGAAACAATATCATTTGCTCGGTTCGCATAATTTTCTGCTGAAAATTTGCTCTGCTCGCGCCGCCGCGCTGCGCA
>Ga0209343_10009356_pt1 | contig 11270 bp, 2 predicted proteins | sample RifCSPlowO2_02_FD_184026 | JGI IMG/M metagenome (GOLD analysis project Ga0209343, IMG submission 184026) | Groundwater microbial communities from Rifle, Colorado - Rifle CSP2_plank lowO2_0.2 (SPAdes) (version 2) | ecosystem: Environmental > Aquatic > Deep subsurface > Groundwater | place: Rifle... | reverse complement strand
CTGTGCGGCGTGCCGCTGGTGGCCACGGGCCATGTGCACCTGCATGTGCGCTCGCGCAAGCCCTTGCACGACGTGCTGACGGCGGTGCGCCTGGGCCAGCCGGTGGCGCAGTGCGGGTTTGCGCTGCAAGCCAATGCCGAGTTGCACCTGCGCAGCCGCTCGCGCCTGGCCAGCCTGTACCCGCCCGCGTGGCTGGCCAACACCCTGGTCATTGCGGCGCGCTGCAGCTTCACGCTCGACGCGTTGCGCTACCAGTACCCGCTGGAAGCCGTGTTGCCCGGCCACACCCCGGCGCAAACCCTGCGCCAGTACACCGAAGAAGGCGCGCTGCTGCGTTACCCCGCTGGCATGCCCGCCAGTGTGCGCCAGCAGGTGGAGCATGAACTGGTGCTGATTGCCGAGCTGAAATACGAGATGTATTTTTTGACCGTGCACGACCTGGTGCGTTTTGCCCGCGGCCGGGACATCCTGTGCCAGGGGCGCGGCTCGGCGGCCAACTCGGCGGTGTGTTACTGCCTGGGCGTGACCGAGGTGGACCCGGCGCGCACGAATGTCTTGTTTGAGCGCTTCATCTCCCGGGAGCGCGATGAGCCGCCCGACATTGACGTGGACTTTGAACACCAGCGGCGGGAAGAAGTCATCCAGTACATCTATGCCAAGTACGGCCGCGAGCGCGCCGCCATCACCGCTGTGGTCATTAGCTACCGCCCGCGCAGCGCCTTGCGCGATGTGGGCCGGGCGCTGGAGATTCCCGAGGAACTGATCACCGCACTGGCCAAGGAGCACCCCGGCATGTACAGCCGCGAGGTGCTGGCCGAGCGGCTGGATTTTGCTATTCAAAGAGTAGTGGGTAGCGCAGGTGCAACCGGGGCTGGGAGCATGGGCGGCAGAGCGTTCAGCGCCGTGTCCCCCGCCCGCTGCGCGGGCTCCTCCTTGACCTGCGCTGAACGCTCTGCCGCCCATGCTTCTGGCGTGCGGGAAGATTTTCAACTTCCATCCCCGCGCCGCCTGCAGCAGTGGCTGGATCTGGCCACCCAGCTGCAGCGTTTTCCGCGCCACCTGAGCCAGCATGTGGGTGGTTTTGTGCTCACCCAGGGGCCGCTCACGCGCCTGGTGCCCGTGGAAAACGCCTCCATGAAAGACCGCAGCGTGATCCAGTGGGACAAGGACGACCTGGACGCGGTGGGCCTGCTGAAGGTGGACGTGCTGGCGCTGGGCATGCTCAGCGCCATCCGCCGTTGCCTGGGTCTGGTCAAGCAATGGCGGGGCACGGCGATGCGCATGCAGGACATTCCCGCCCACGACGATGCCACCTTCGACATGATTTGCCGGGCCGACACGGTGGGCGTGTTCCAGATTGAGAGCCGGGCGCAGATGAGCATGTTGCCGCGCCTGCAACCGCGCTGCTTTTACGACCTGGTGGTGGAGGTGGCCATCGTGCGCCCGGGGCCGATCCAGGGCGGCATGGTGCACCCCTACCTGCAGGCGCGCAAAAACCCCGGCGCGGTGGTCTACCCCAGCCCGGCGCTCGAAGAGGCCCTGAAACGCACGCTGGGCGTGCCGATTTTTCAGGAGCAGGTGATGCAGATCGCCATGCTGGCGGCCGACTTCACGCCCGGCGAGGCCGACGCCCTGCGCCGCTCCATGGCCGCGTGGAAACGCAAGGGCGGGGTGCACAAGTTTTACGACCGCTTGGTGGGCGGCATGGTGAAAAACGGCTACACGCCGGAATTTGCCGAGGCCATCTTCAAACAGATGGAAGGCTTTGGTGAATACGGTTTCCCCGAAAGCCACGCCGCCAGCTTCGCGCTGCTGGTGTGGGTGAGCTGCTGGCTGAAACAACACGAGCCCGCCTGCTTTCTGGCCGCGCTGCTCAACAGCCAGCCCCTGGGCTTCTACGGCCCCGCGCAACTGGTGCAAGACGCCCAACGCCACGGCGTGGAGGTGCGGCCCGTGGACGTGGTGCACAGCGACTGGGATTGCACGCTGGAGAACGATGGGTCAGAGCAAAGGGGGTCAGATCCCGATTCAGGACAAAAACGCCATCGGAGACCGGAGCCTCCAACGAAATCGGGCTCTGACCCCCTTTGCGGCCACGCGCAAACGACAGGCGCTCTGCCCCCCTTTGCAGCCACGCGAGATAACGGACAACCCGCCATCCGCCTCGGCCTGCGCCTGGCCCATGGCCTCAGCCAGGCCGCCGCCGAACGCATCGTCAACGCGCGCCAGCCATCCCCCTTCACCAGCACCCAGGAGCTGGCCCAGCGCTGCGGCCTGGACGCGGCCGATCTCCAAGCCCTGGCCAGCGCCGATGCCCTGGCCAGCCTGTCCGGCCACCGCCGCCAGCAGGTGTGGGACGCCGCCGCCCTGGCCCCCGCCCCCGGTTTGCTCAAAGGTGTGCCGGTGGAGGAGGACAATTTGCAATTGCCTGCGGCAGAAGAGGGCGAGGAAGTGGTGTTCGACTACGCCGCCGTGGGCCTGACTTTGCGCTCCCACCCCTTGCTGTTGTTGCGTGGGCCGCTGTCCAAACTGAAGCTGCTCACCGCCGCCCAGATGCGCGACTATCCCACCGGGCGCCTGGTGCGGGCCTGCGGCCTGGTCACCATGCGCCAGCAACCCCAAACCGCCAAGGGCGTGGTGTTCGTCACCCTGGAAGACGAGACCGGCAGCGTGAACGTGATCGTCTGGAAGGCCGTGAAAGAGCGCTTTCGCCAGGAAGTGGTCCGCGCGCGCCTGCTGGCCGTGTACGGCGTGTGGCAGCGTGACGATGAGAGTGGTGGCGAAGTCCGCCATGTCGTGGCCAAGCACCTGGTGGACCTCACGCCGATGCTGGGCAACCTGGCCACGACGAGCCGGGATTTTCATTGAACTAGCAGAGCTGGAGCCCTCGAAATGCTGGCGAAATGTGGGTATGCGTGCCGCCTGTGGGCCGCGCCGGACTCTCTGTTTGTGTCGTATTTGACATGCCTTCACACATCTGCAATCATTGTGAGTAAATTTACTCAGTATTATTTATGACCTTTCATCGCTCTCAAGTTCAAGCACTGCGCGAGCGCTTGGAAGAAGCTCCCTTGTTCATCACGATTGTGGCGGGGCCCAGACAGGTTGGCAAAACCACCTTGGTACGCCAAGCCTTGGAAAAATGCGCACATCGGTTTATAGCCATCGACCAGCCCGCCGAGTCTCGGCCATTGGTATTTGGGGAGTTCATGTCGCAGACCAGCGAGATGGACGGTGCGCCCCGCGACGCCGCTTGGCTGATCCGCAGCTGGAAAGACGCCCGCCAGCAATGCAAGGCATTCCAGCAAATCAACACGGGGCAGCCGTTTGCCTTTGTGCTGGACGAAATTCAGAAAGTGCCGCGCTGGTCCGACACGGTGAAAGGCTTGTGGGATGCCGACCGCGCCCAAGGCCTTGCGATGCACGTGATCTTGCTCGGCAGTTCTCCCTTGCTGATTCAAAAAGGGCTGACCGAAAGTCTGGCCGGGCGTTTTGAGCTGATGCGGGTCTCCCATTGGTCATTCCTGGAAATGCACCAGGCATTTGACTTCACCCTCAATGAATACATCTATTTTGGCGGCTACCCCGGCAGTGCCCGGCTCATCCGCGACGAGGGGCGCTGGCGTAACTATGTTTTAGCCAGCTTGGTGCAACCCAGCATCGACACCGACATTTTGCAAATGACCCGCGTGGACAAACCCGCCTTGCTCAAGCAACTTTTTGAACTGGGGGCCAGCTACTCCGGCCAGTTACTCGCACTGGGCAAAGTCAAAGGTCAATTGCAGGACGCTGGCAATGAAACCACCTTGGCCGGTTACCTCCATCTCTTGGGCAATGCCGGCTTGCTCACCGGCTTGCACAAATACCATGTGGGCGCGGCACGCAGGCGGGCCTCGGCCCCCAAATTCAACGTCCTCAACACCGCGCTGATGTCCAGTGCCACACCCTACACCTTTGCCCAGGCGCAGGCGGATCGCAGCTATTGGGGGCGTCTGGTCGAAAGCACCGTGGGCGCGCATCTCTGGAACACCGCAGCCAGCAACGAGGAGATTAGCTACTGGCGCGAGAGCCCGCACGAGGTGGACTTTGTGATTGCCGATGCCCTGCGGCTGACCGCGATCGAGGTGAAAAGCGGTCCCTCCATTGGCAAGCTCAATGGTTTAACTGAGTTTGTCAAACAACATCCGAGCTGCAAGCCCTTGCTGGTGGGCACGGGCGGCATTGAGTTGCCCGAGTTCCTTTCGTATCCGCTGGCGCATTGGCTGGATGGGGAGTGAGGTCTGACGTGAATCACTTCAAAGCCAAAATTTCGGACCGCCTGCCGCTGGAGCGCAGTGTGCGGGTGCGGACAAAAGAAGATTCACTGTCCAGCCCCGAACCCTTGAGCCACTACCGGGATGTGCCAGCGTGGGTGCTACTGGCCGATCCCGGTGCCGGGAAATCGGATACCTTTGAAACACTCAGTCAGATCGAAGGCGGCTACTGCATCACCGCGCGCGATTTTGTTGAGCTGACCTTGCCAGACGGTTGGCAAGCGCCCCTGTTCATTGATGGGCTCGACGAATTCACCGCAGGAAACACAACGGGAACTACCGCACTTGGGCAGATACGCAGCAAACTGCAACAACTGGGAACCCCCAGGTTCCGCATCTCTTGCCGCGAGGCGGATTGGCGCGGTAACGCTGATAGCGAGGCACTTCAGCGCCTGGTCGGTAATGGTAACTTTGCAGAGTTGCATCTGGCGCCTTTGAGCCAAGCGCAAACTCTGGCTTTGATTGGGCATTGGCAGCCCTGCAGTGAATCAAAGGCGAAAGAGTTCATGCGAGAAGCCGAATTGCATGACCTGGAAGGCTTGCTGAATAACCCTCAGACCCTGAGCTTGTTGGTCAAGGTCATTGGTGTTGCGGGAAACCAGTGGCCCGACAGCAAGACCAAAACGTATGAAATGGCTTGTGCACAAATGGTGCGCGAACACAACGGCGAGCACCTCGCCAAAACCAGTCATAACACACTGCCCGACGACCAGGTGTTATTGGCGGCGGGGTATCTCAGCGCCGTCATGCTGCTGTCGGGCAGCGGGGGTATCGCTTTGCAAGGGCAACGGGAGCCGCGCGCGGGAGTGATGGCCTTGCCCGAACTGCTCAGCGCGGACTCTGCCCCCGATCTGCTGGCCTGTCGTGCAGCTCTTCGCACCCGGCTTTTCAGGGGTGATGGGCACAGCGATTTCTGGCCAGTTCACCGAACCATTGCAGAGTATCTGGGTGCGAAATATCTGACCCAATGCATTCAAGGTGGCTTGCCAGCCAGCCGGGTGCTGGCCTTGATGCAGGGAGAAGATGCTGGCATCGTTCCCGAGTTGCGTGGCTTGCACGCGTGGTTGGCGAGCACAGAGTCAAGGCAACTGCGTCGCGAGCTGATTGAGGAGGATCCGTTGGGCGTGGTGCTCAACGGTGATGTGCGCAACTTCAGCCGAACTGAAAAATTGGGTGTGCTCAGGGCCTTGCGTGATGAAGCTACGCGTTACACCTATTTTCGCAGCCAAAACTGGGCTAGCCGTCCCTTTGGCGCCCTGGCGACGGCAGACATGGAAGGCGATTTCCAAGCCCTGTTGCAATCAACCGACCGCAGCCCGCCGCATTTTTCCTTGCTCGATTGCGTGTTGGACGCTTTGGCGCATGGGCAGCACATGCCGACATTGGCGCCAGCACTGGAACAGGTGGTCCGAGATAAAACGTATTGGCCAAAATTGCGAACATCGGCATTAGGAATCCTTGTTACCGATGCGAACAAAGACAACAACTGGTCAGCACTCATGCAACTGCTGGCAGACGTTCACAGCAACGTGGTGGAAGACCTGGAAGACGAACTGCTGGGCGCACTGCTGCAAGCCCTCTATCCCAGCCGTATTTCACCTTTAGAACTTTGGAAACACTTTAGGAAGCCCAAGGTTGAACATTTTTTAGGCGCCTACAGGCAATTCTGGTACGAGCTTGTCAACGAAAATGTGGCACAGAAAGACGTTTCGGCATTACTCGATGCCCTGCTTTCAACCGGCTATCAACTCAGTAACCAACGCGACAACTTGGGCTCATCCAGCATCGTGGGTGAATTGCTGGTACGCGGCGTAATCCAGCATGGGATTCAAATTCAGGCTCAACGGCTATATGGCTGGCTATCACTTGGCTTAGGCCCGCAGTATTACTGCTCTTTAGGACAAAAACATAAAACCGTTCTCGGGCAATGGCTAAGCGAGCATTCCGTGCTGTATAAAACGTTGTTTGAGCATGGCCTACAGCTACCGACAGCCGCAAACGACTCCGGCTTCAGCAGACTATGGCGGGTTCGCAAACACCTCTATGGCGCGCAGGAGCCAACCGATGCCGAACTCTGGTATTTGTCACTGGCACAAGCGTGCTCCGATGACGGTGTGCGCCGACAACTGGTGACCGATGCATTTCGACTAACCCACCAAAAAGATGGACCAGATGCAGCGATTCTGCAGCTTGAAAAATGGTGTTCAAACTGGCCTATTGATGCTACCTGGGTAGATGGTTTTTTACGCTGCCCCTATCCACCGGAAGAGATCGAGCAAGAACACATTGACTTTGAAATCCAACGCAAAGAGCGTGAGGCTGAAGAGTCGCGTCAGCAGATCAATTTTTTTCATAAAACGCTGCCGAGTTTTGTCGATGGCCCCGCCCACCTGGGCGCCTTGGTAGAGGTGGCCCAGGCCTACCTTGACGATCACAGAAAAATCAACGGAGAGACCCCGGGTGATCGATTGTTGGAGTTGTTGAACCACGATGGCGCATGGGTTCGCACGGCCCTGCAAGGTTTGCGCCAGTGCCTGTTCCATGCTGATCTGCCTTCCGCCGCAGACATAGTTGACTTCATTGTTGAAGGTCGGCGCTACAACCTGGCTGAACCTTGTATGGCTGCGATGGAGTTACGCTACTCCGATAACCCGGCAACGGCGCTTGAGCTGACTACATCAAGCCTTGAAACGGTGACGGCTTTTTGTCTGACCAACAACTTCCATGAAACACCCGACTGGTTCAAGCAAATGCTGGTGCAACACCCCGCTGTGGTGGCCAGTGTCATGCAGCGCTTGATCAGCCAACAAATCGCCGCCAAAAAAGAACATGTGGATGGCTTGTATACATTGGCGAATGGCAAGGGCTATGCTGAAGTTGCCAAGCAGATCGTGCCCCAGCTCATGGCTAATTTCCCTGTCAAAGCCAGCGAGAAGCAGCTCAAGAACATACGCCTGCTAATTGTCGCGATGCTGACCCACTTGGACAGAGAGTCCCAGTGCTCGCTGATTGCCGGAAAACTGAGTGTCAAGGGCATGGATGTGGGGCAGCAGGCGTACTGGTTAACGGCCGGTGTATTGCTGGCGCCTGAGCTGTATCAGGATCGCATCCTGCAGTTTGCCAAGAAATCCCAGATGCGCGTTAGCCATGTGTTTGCACTCGTCCATGAGTGTGGCAACAGGGATGGATTGCAGGTCGTTCTACCCATCGCAATTCAAGTCTTTCTAATCGAACAATTGGGGCCGCGTTCAAATCCATCTTGGTCGAAAGAGCGCGGGTTGGTCACGCTTGAGATGAACATGAGCGAATTCGTTGCAGGCCTCATTGCATCACTGGCAGGCAAGCCCGACGATGCGGCCCTGCAGGCGCTGACTGCCCTACGACAGAATCAAGCCTTAAAACACTGGAACGACTCGCTCAGCCGTGCCCTGTATGACCAACGCATCACGCGGCGAAAGGCCCTATTCAAACCAACGCCGGTACAGCAGGTGTGCGCCACACTGGCCAACTTGAAACCAGCCAATGCGGCTGATCTGTGGGCGCTGACGGTGGATCACCTGACCCAACTCATCCGCCAGATTCGGGACAGCGACACGGATGACTACGACCAGTATTGGGACGGTGACTCCCCAAAATCCGAAGAGCGCTGCCGCAACGCCTTGTTGTCTGCCCTCAAGCTACGTCTTGCCTCATTGGATATTTCGGCACAACCCGAGCGCCACCACGCGGACAAAAAGCGTGCGGACATTGAAGTCGCGTCAGGGCTGATCCACATCCCTCTGGAAGCCAAGGGGGAGTGGCATAAAGATGTGTGGAAGGCGATTGGCAATCAACTGATCGCCCAATATTGCAGAGAACCTGCCAGCGATGGCTACGGAATCTATCTGGTCTTCTGGTTCACCGGCGACCTGAAAGCCAGTGACGGCGGAATCCGGCCTAAAACACCGCAAGACTTGCAGCAGCGCCTAACCGCCACGGTGCCAGAAGCGCTGAAACACAAAATTGCTGTTCTGGTGGTGGACTGCTCAAAACCGCAAGCCCCTCCAACTGCAAACGAAATGGGTCGCTAAGCCCCGCCGCTTCTTCTGACTTGTCGCCCTACGCCAGCAGTCTCAGGCCGCCAAGGGTGTGAAGTTTGTCACGTTGGCGGACAAGACTGCGCAAGTGCGCGGGAGCCCTGTGGACACTCTCCCGAATTTCCAGCGCCTGGCCGTTACCATTGCACCGATACCCCCCCTCCTGCCTGACTGAAAAAGACGTTTATCCATGATTTTTTCGATTCTTCTCCGTTCCCCGTGGTCACGCCGACTGGTCTGGGGGCTGGGCGGTCTGATGGCGCTGTGGGCGCTGGCCTGGGCCGTCGCTCCTGCCTTGCTCAAGAGCCAGCTTGAGAAGCAGGGCAGTGCGGCCCTGGGCCGCAAGCTCAGCATCGGCGCCATTGATTTCAAACCCTGGTCGATGGAGCTGACGGTCTCCGACATCGCGCTGGCCACCGCCGACGGTGCGGGGCGGCAACTGGGCATTGCGCGCATCTACGTGGACGCCGAAATGGCGTCCTTGCTGCACCTGGCCCCGGTGCTGGACGCCGTTACCGTGGACGCGCCCACCGTGCAACTCACCCACCTGGGCGGCGGGCATTACGATATTGACGACCTGCTGGAGCGACTGAGTGCACCGTCGGACGCGCCTGCGTCCGCGCCGCTGAAGTTTGCGCTGTACAACGTCACGCTGAACGCGGGCGCGGTGGACTTCACCGACCGTTCCTCCCAGACCGCGCGCCAGCACAGCCTGCGCGGTGTGCAACTGGCGTTGCCATTTTTGAGCAACCTGGACGCCCAGCGCGAGGTCAAGGTCAGCCCACGGCTGGCGTTTGAACTCAACGGCAGCGCTTTTGACACCGCCGCCGAAGGCACACCGTTTGCCCAAACCCGCCAAGGCGAGGCGGTATTGAAGGTGGCCGGCATGGACTTGGCGCCCTACCTGGGCTACCTGCCGGCCAGCCTGCCATTGCAGCTCAAGAGCGCGGTGGTGGATGCGGATGTGCGCCTGAACTTCGCGCAAACACAGCCCGCGCATGTGCGTTTGTCGGGCCGTGTGGCGGTTTCCAAACTGAAGCTGTCCGATACCGCCGGGGCCGAGGTGCTGGGCGTGGAGTCCATTGCAACGGTGCTGGCCGATGTGCGCCCTTTGGAGCAGGTGGTGAAGCTGGCCTCGGTGGAGGTGGTGGCGCCCCAGCTGCGCGCCATACGCAACCGTGCGGGGCACCTCAATCTGGAAGTGGCCACCTCCAAGCAGCGGACTGTTGCTATAAAAAAAGGAGCTGCTTACGCAGATTCCACGGGAGCTAGAGCCATAAATGGTGCAAAAAAAGAAGCCCCAAGTTCCTGGACCCTGGAGTTGGCGCATTTCGCCTTGCACCGGGGGGACGTGGCGTGGACGGACGGGCGCGTTCAGCCGCAGGCCCGCCTGGCGCTGGCGGGACTGGAGCTGCAGGCCAAGGGACTGCGGTGGCCCTGGGTCGCTGCGGCCACCTTCGAGGGTTCGGCCACGCTGTTGCCGACCGGCAAAGCCGCGGGTCAAGCTGCCCGTCTGGCGTTCCAAGGCGAGGGCACGGACCAGGACGGCCGGGTGCACGCCAGCCTGGGCGGCGTGGCGCTGGGTTTGGCTGCTCCCTATGTGGCGCAGTTTTTGGAGCCCGGTGTTGCCGGTGTGCTGGACGCGGAGCTGGAGGCCGTGTGGGCGGCTGGCCAGTGGCAATTGGCGATGCCCCGCGCAACCCTGCGCGACTTCGCGCTGCAGGCCCCCAAAGACACTGGGCCTGCGGCTGGTGCGAATGCGCGGGGTGCCAGTGAACGCGGCGCCAGCGAACTGCCCCAATTCAAGCGGCTGGAGATCCGCGATGCCCAGATGGACCTGAGCGGTAAAACCGGCCGTGTGGGAAAAATCGCCCTGCATGCGCCCAGCGCCACCCTGCGCCGCGACGGGCAGGGGCAGTGGATGTTTGCGCAATGGCTCAAAACCGCCTCGGCTGCGCCGGTTGCGGCTGCCCCATCCACGCCACCGGCGGTGCCCTGGAAATTCAGCTTGGCTGAGCTGGTGGTGGATGACGCAACGGTGGCGCTGGATGACCGCAGCCTGTCCAAGCCGGTGCGCCTGGAGGTGTCGGGTCTGGCGCTGAACATGAAAAATCTGGCGCTGGATGGCAAAAAGCCCGCGCCCCTGACGGTGGCCGCGCGGGTCAAGGCGGGCCGCACGGAATCGGGTTCCCTGAACTACCGGGGCACGGTGATGTGGGACCCCGTGGTGGTGCAAGGCCAGCTGGAGGCCCTGGACATTCCGGCCCATGCGCTGGCGCCTTATGTGGCAGACCGGCTCAACATCGAGTTGCTGCGGGCAGACGCCAACTTCAAGGGCCAGCTGCGCTACGCAGCCAGCCCTGCAGGCGCTGAGGTGCAGGTGCGGGGAGACGCGGCGCTGGAGGACTTTCGGGCCAATAGCGCATCTGAAGAATTGCTGAGTTGGAAATCGCTCCAAGTGCCGGGCCTTGCACTGACCATGGCACCGGGTGTGGCGACGCGCCTGGACGTGCGCGAGGCCGCCGTGACGGATTTTTTTGCCCGTGTGGTGGTGAATGCCTCCGGGCGGCTCAATCTGCAGGACTTGGTGAAGTCGGACCCCTCGGCTGCGCAGACTGCAGCGGGCAGTGCCTCTGCGGCTTCGGCGTCCCCGGACGCCATCGTCCATGTGGGGCCGATCAGCCTGGTCAAGGGCAAGGTGCTGTTTTTTGACCACTTCATCCAGCCCAATTACACGGCCGATTTGAGTGATCTGACCGGCAAGCTCAGCCAGTTTTCTTCGCAGGCGGTGGATGGGGTGGTGCAACTCGCCGACCTGGACATCCGGGGGCGTGCCGAGGGCACGGCATCGCTGGACATCCGGGGCCAAGTCAATCCGCTG
>Ga0209343_10009355_pt1 | contig 11271 bp, 7 predicted proteins | sample RifCSPlowO2_02_FD_184026 | JGI IMG/M metagenome (GOLD analysis project Ga0209343, IMG submission 184026) | Groundwater microbial communities from Rifle, Colorado - Rifle CSP2_plank lowO2_0.2 (SPAdes) (version 2) | ecosystem: Environmental > Aquatic > Deep subsurface > Groundwater | place: Rifle... | reverse complement strand
AGGAGGTAGAGCGGCGGGTGAAAGCTGGAGATCAATTCCTCAGCGAGATCCTCCAAAAGGGCGAAGTTCTCTATGCCGCCTAAAGAGTCGTCTTATCCGGGGGATTGGCTCTCTCTTGCCGAGAAGAAGGTCGCTCCGCGACAGCGACCCAGAACTGGCGGCATTCTGCCTTCAACAGGCAGTGGAAAAATTTCTTAAAGCATTTCTGCTTTCGAAGGGTTGGAAGCTCCGGCGAATTCATGACCTGGAGGCCCTTCTTGACGACGCCACGGCACACGATGCGTCTCTCGACCAGTTCCGCGAGGTCTGCCAAAAGATCACCAACTATTACGTCGCGGAGCGGTATCCCCTTGCAGTTGAAGCCGGACTTACAGAAGAGGAAGTCCAAGCCTCCCTTAAAGCCGCGCAGCGACTTATCGAGAAGATCCGCAGAGGAATGCGCTGAAATAGCTGCCGTATCTCTCGCCGAAACCTTAAGGCGTCCTGGTACGGCAAACCACCTTGATAAAGGACAACGAACGTACTAGAGTTACGCCCCGCTCCAACTCAAAATACGGGACTCCGGGACTAGCGCCCCGACCGACAAGGTTATAGATGAGTATTCTTCGCAGACGCTCAGGGAAGCGGGTGGCATGGCCATTCTTTTAGAAAACGCCACGCTGGTGACCCTGGATCCGCAGAGACCGGTCCTGGAGGGCCAGCATCTTTTGGTGGACCGAGGCGTCATCGCCGGCGTGGGAAAGCAAATCAAGCCGGGGGGGTTTGCGGCGGAGAAGCGTTTGGATTGCTCGGGAAAGATCGTGATGCCAGGACTCGTGAATGCCCACTCGCATCTGGTCGAAATTCTTCAGCGTAGTTTTCGCGACAATGTTCGAATGGAGGTTTGGCGAGAATACAGGATGCTCACGGAAGAGAAGGCGCATCTAACTACCGAAGAGATCAACGCCGCGGCGAAACTCGCCTGCGGCGAGATGTTGAAAAACGGGGTCACTGCCGTCGTAGACCATTTCTCTCCCCGTTCGGCAGTCCAATCGGCCCAAATGGAGGCCATCCTGGAGGCCTTTGAAACCACCGGCATCCGCGGTGCCCTCGCTCCGGCGCTGCGCGACCAGGATTTTGTCCGGCTCATCGGCTCTCCGCTGAAGGGAAAAAACCTCCGCCAACGCCGGTCCCACCAACCTTGGCAGGAAGGAGTGCGCCGTCTTTTGGAGCATGAGAAACGACCCGGGAAAACCTGGACCTTGATGTTGGGTCCTTCGAACCCGCTAAATTGCAGTGACTCAATGCTGAAAGAAGTGGTCCGAATGGCAGAAGAACAAGACCTGGGAATTCACACCCATTTGCTTGAGACGCGGCTGCAGGGTTGGGGAGCCAGCCGGATTTACAGGAAGGGAGTGGTCCGGCGCATGGACAGACTTGGCCTCCTTTCCCCCCGACTATCAGCGGCCCACTGTATCTGGCTCGACGAAAAAGAGACAGATTTGCTGGCAGCGCGCGGCGCCAGCGTGGTTCATAGCCCGGCGAGCAACCTGAAGCTGGGAAGCGGAATCGCTGCCGTGGCCCGGATGAAAAAAAAGGGGGTGAACGTCGCGCTGGGGACCGATGGCGGAGACACCAGCGATACGTATTGCATCTTTGAGCAAATGAAGCTGGCCGCATTGCTTTCCCGAATAACGGAAAAAGACCCGAGGGATTGGGTCACCGCGCGTGACGCGCTGGAAATGGGCACGATCAACGGAGCGCGGGCCGTGCCCGCGTGGAGGGGTAAAACGGGAGCCATCAAGGTGGGTTACCGCGCCGACCTTCTAATCCTGAAACCCCGACTCTCACTGGAGCCCTTGAACGATGTGATTCACCAGCTAGTCTTCTGCCAGGCCGGTCGCTGCGTGGAGACCGTCCTCGTAGACGGCGAGATCGTGGTCGCAGAAGGACGCCTGACGCGCATGGATGAAGAGACGCTGATTCAGCGTGTAGGGGAAACAAGCAAAAAGATGTTTAGGCTATATAGGTCGATAAAGAAGCGTTCCGGAAAAGGGACATCGGCGATCGAGGCGCTTTATGACCGTGTCCGCTGGAAAACCCTCAGGGCCAGGCACACCTGTGAATCGGACGGATAATTCCTCGCGCAGCGGGAGCTTGCCTATGCAATATATTGTCGGCGTCGATATCGGGGGGACGTTTACGGATTGTGTCGTGACCGATACCGAAGGCACGCTCACCCTGGGAAAAGCGCTCTCGACACCCGAGGACTTCTCCATCGGCGCGATTCACGCCGTCCGGGACGCAGCCAGGAACCTCGGGCTTAACAGTGAGCAAGACCTTCTAGCCTTGACCCGGCTTTTCTTCCACGCCTGCACGGTGGGCGACAACACCCTCGTCACCCGAACCGGGGTCAAGGCCGGACTGATCACGACAAGAGGTTTCGGGGACACCATCCTCATGATGCGGGGAAGAACGACGGAAGATCTGACGGAAACCGAGGCCTTCCGCGCTGCGTCACAGAGCAAGCCCGATCCAATCATCCCCAGGCCGCTCATCGAGGAGGTGACGGAACGGATCGACTACAGAGGGTCGGTCTTGATCCGGCTCGACACCACCGAGGTCGAAACCGCGATCCGCAACCTCCTCGCCAACGGGGTGGAATCGATTGCCATCTGTTTGCTCTGGGCAATTTCCAACGACTCCCATGAAAAAATCATCGCGAGAACCATCGGGGAAAATCATCCGTCAATCTATCTGAGCCTTTCGAGTGAGATCGCGCCGTACCTGGGCGAATATGAACGGACGGCAACGACCGCTCTCAATGCCTACATCGGTCCCAAGATAGCCGCCTACCTGACCAACCTGAATCGCGTGTTGAGAGAAAGGGGACTCAAAAACCCTCCGTTAATCATGCAATCTTACGGGGGGGTCCTCGGCGTCGAGGCGACCTGCAAGAACGCCGTGGGTACCATCGAATCCGGTCCGGCTGCGGGGGTCGTGGGAAGCAATTTCATCGGCAAGTACATAGGGATGTCGAACATTCTGGCCACGGATATGGGAGGAACCACCTTCAAAGTCAGCGTCGTCCGCGACGGAAACATCGAGAAATATTACAAACCCAGCATCCTGCGATACCAGATTTTCTTGAGCAAGATTTGGGTGGAATCCATCGGCGCCGGCGGGGGAAGCATCGCATGGATTGACCCGGAAACCCGACTTCTCCGGGTCGGCCCTCACGGAGCCGGGGCGCATCCCGGACCTGTTTGCTACGATCTCGGAGGAACCGAGCCCACGGTGTCAGACGCGGATCTCGTGCTGGGCTACCTCAACGAGGAATATTTCTTCGGCGGGAAGATGAAGCTGCAAAAAGAGAAAGCCCTCCGGGCACTTGCGGAGAAAATCGGCCAGCCCCTTGGAATGACCCCGGTCGAAGCTGCCAGCGGGATCTATCGCATTACCAACTCGCACATGAGTGATCTGATCCGAAGATCCACCGTAGAGCGAGGTTACGACCCCAGAGATTTTACCCTTTTCGCCTTTGGCGGCGCCGCGCCCGTTCACGCTGGAAGATACGCCAGGGATTTGGGGATCAAGCACGTCGTGGTCCCCCTGACCGCCTCCGTCCATGGGGCGACGGGGTTGATCAGCTCCGATGTCGTCTACGAATACGGAAAGTCCGATCACCTCTTCGTCCCGTCCGATGTCCGGAAGGTCAACGCAAATTTCGCCGGGCTACTCGATAGAGCCCTAAAAGACTTGCGAGCTGCAGGGTTCAAGGCTGACGATTCGACCGTCATTAGGAGCCTGGATATGCGCTACCGCTACCAGGTCCACGAGCTGAACGCACCATTCAGCCCTGGGGTCGGAGAGATCACGGAGGAGGAGCTGGAAGAGGTTTGCGCACGTTTTGATTTGTTATATGAACAGTCATACGGCCCGGGCTCCGCGTACCGCGAGGTGGGAAAAGAGATCATGAATTTTCGCGTCCTGGCCGTCGGCGCGCTCCACAAACCTCGCCTGAAGAGATATCCCGTTCGTCACAAAAGCCCGGAGGAGGCTCTCAGGGGGAAGCGAAAGGTTTACTTCGAAGAAGAGCGGGACTTTGTGCTGACCCGGATTTATGATTTTGGACGCCTGGCGGCTGGGACCGAGATCGCGGGACCGGCCGTCGTCGAAACTCCCATAACGACGATTGTGGTTAATCCGAAGGATCGAGCCGTCGTAGACGAATTTTTGAACGTCAGGATTTTCATAGGAGAGCAGGAGAGTCGGTAACATGTTCAGCTCAAGTATCGACCCCGTCACCTTCGTGGTCTTATCCCACCGGCTTCACCAGATTACCCGGGAAATGGGAATCACCCTCGAGCGCACCGGCGGGACCGTGACCACGACGCAGCAGCACGACTACAATGCTTCGCTCTACCGGCCAAATGGGGAAATTATGGCTGCCGGGGAGACCTACGGACACCACGTGGTATGCGCCGGCCTCGCAGTCCGGTGCATACTTGAGCGATTCGGGCGGGACGAAATCGATGCGGACGACGTCTTTTTACTCAACGATCCCTACCTCGCCGCCATCCACCAACCGGACATGTACGTCATCTCTCCGATCCACTTTAAGGGTGCTCTGGTCGCCTGGAGCGCAACCTTCGTCCATGTGAACGACGTGGGAGCCATGACTCCGGGGGGCGACTCTCCCGAGGCGACCGAAATCTTCCACGAGGGAATAAGAATCCCGGGCATTAAGCTGATCGAGCGGGGCAAGCTCCGAAGAGACGTCTTCGACACCATCACCCGCATGACCCGCCAGCCCGAGGCCGTGGGCCTCGATCTCAAATGCGAGATCGCCGCCAACAATGTCGCCAAATCCCGCGTGCAGGCCATGTACGAACAATACGGGCCTGAGCTGCTCGATGCGGTCTCCGAGGAGATGATTCGCTACTCGGAGGCGGTCCTTCGAAAGAGGATTCAGGAGTTTCCCGATGGGGAGTGGCGCGAAACCTTAACCATCGAGTCGGAAGAGGTCTGTCGACTCGCCCTCACGCTGCGCAAAGAGAGCGACGCTCTGATTTTTGATTTCACCGGCACCGACAGGCAAGCCCGCCGAGGCATTAACCTGCCCGTCCACGGAACGACGGGTTTCTGCTTCGGCGCGGTCCTCTATGGGCTGGCTTACGATCTGCCGAAGAATCATGGAGTTCTGCGGCCCCTGAAAGTGATCGCGCCGGAGGGAACCATCGTCAACGTCCGGTATCCGGGACCGGTCTCTATGAGCACGACCTCGTCCGGATTCGGCGTCGGATTTCTTGCCAGCTCGGTTTTGATGCAGATGCTGGGTACCAGCGAAAAATGGAAAAACGAGATCGTCGCGCCGAACGCAAGCCATAGAAATTGCCGGCATTCCGGCGTGAACCAATACGGCCGGTATAGCGCGTTCATCAATATGGCGCACGGGGCCCTGGACGGTAGTGGCGCGAGATCGGACAAAGATGGGGTGGACTCCGGCGGAAGTTACATGAGTGTCCCTAACGTGGAGTGGATGGAGCTCCAGTACCCGCTCCTGTATCTCTTCCGCCGCCACGCCCAGGATAGCGCAGGGGGCGGAAAGTTCAGAGGGGGGGTGGGCGTGGAATCGGCTCACATGCTCCACGATGCCCCGGAGGGAAAAATCCGGGGCGTGGCCTATGGCGTGGCCGGATTAGAAAACTCCGGGCACGGAATATTTGGCGGTTATCCCGGCGCCCCAAGCGCGATGGTCCTCCTCGAAGAAACCCACGCAGAGCAACTGATCTCCGCGCAGCGGGCTCCGGTTGATCTCGCAGCCATCGGGGGCCGACCGAGGACCCTTCCCTATTGCAATTTTGAGCTGAAAAAAGGCGATGTCCTCTACATGCAGGTGGCCAGCGGAGGGGGATACGGGGACCCGCTGGAAAGGGACATCGAGCTGGTTCGGCGAGATGTCCTCAACGGAATCGTTTCACGGAAAACCGCTCACGATATCTATGGGGTCGTCCTTATGGGCGAGCGCGCCCAAGTCGACCTCGCCGCGACTCAAGAGCTTCGAAGATCGCTAAGGGAAGAAGAATTGAAGGGATCTCAATGAACTACCCCCTGCGCGAGCACCTACAGGCTTATACCGATTCCACCGGGAGCTGGATTCGCTGTACCAAGTGCCTCCACGTGCTCTGTCCCCTGGGAGAAGATTGGAAAAGAAGCTGCAAAAAGGGGCTGTTTCCGCCCACAAAGGCCGGGCCCCTGATGAGCGTTCTGCTCGGGCGTTACCTGCTTCAGAAGCTCTACTGCCCCTCCTGCGGGACGCTGTTCGACTCGGCGATGGTCGAACACCCCGACCATCCCGGGAGAAAACACCCTAACGAATAAAAACTATATCCCGACCATTCGACAAGCTCATGGTGAGTTTATCGAACCATCACCGACCAGGCACCCCTTCAGTGAGCTCCTTAAATCGAGCCAGCAACGCAGGGTCGACTGCATAAAGTTCCGCTACGATCTTTGTCATGCTGGGACCGTCTATCGGATTGATCACCAATCTGGCTTTCCCCGTCTCCGCGAGAAACTCCGGATCTTTCATGGTTTCCATGAAAGCGTTTTGAAGGAGAAGGAGGCGATCCTTAGGCAACCCGGGGGGTACAGAATAGGCAATTGCGGACGGACCGTAAGCTTGCGCCGTGAATCGCAACAGGTCGCGTGCCTCCTTGGTTTTGGCGACGTTGATAGCTACAGGCACCGACGGGAGGTCAGGATGCCCCTCTAACGTCGCCTGAATCAGTGGACGCACCAATCCGGTCTCAAGCCCTTTAGACCAGGTGACCTTGATCGAATCCCAGCCCCAACAGGCCCCTTCGAGTTCGCCTGATTCCGCCGCCAGCCTTATCGCGGAGGTGCCTTTGTATCCCTCGATCACTTTAATGGGAAGGCCCAGCGTGGCTCTGAGAGCTTCCGGCACCGCAGTGGTGGCATTGCCAGGCCCCAGGCTTCCCATCCTCATGGGCTCCTTGGACCTAAGCCAATCCCCCACTGTTCTTACCCCGCTCTTCTCAGTAAGGACACAGGTGTGTCTTTCCGGTGCCGGGGTCCCAAGCCAGCCAAACTTCTTGCCGTCGAATTCCACGCCCTTCTCGCCTAGGATGTGCTTGATAATCATCGAGCCCGAAAAGAGGCCGATGGTCAGGCCGTCGGGTTTGGCGCTCCTATAGAGGTAATTAGCGGCGATCAGAGTCCCGGCCCCGGTCATGTTATTGACGATGGTGCTGGGGTTTCCCGGAATCTTCTTTACGATATGGCGGGCGATGACCCGAGTATAGGTGTCGAACCCTCCGCCCGCTGCAGTCCCCACAACGAAAGTGATGGCCTTGCCTTTATAAAATTCTTCGGCCCCGAGCTCCGCCGAAGTGGCGGCAATAGCAACCGCGCAGAGAACTTTGATCCCCAAGCAAAACGCTACTTTCATGAGACCCCCTCCTTCAAGAAGGAAACAGTCAAACATTTTGTTGCCATAAAAGCAGTTGGCACCCCTTGAGCGAAAGAACTTTTTTCTCCTGCCTCTCAAAGGCTGCAGGAACCGCGATGCCGCTTCTTCATATAAAGAAGCTGACACTCTGTCAATACTCCGTAGTGATGCCAGCTTCGCGGAAGATCTCACTCCGGCAGCTGGGTTCCGAAGTCACCTTGTTGTTTGGACCGGGTCCACCTCAACCAGGTTATCATAGAAGGCGTAGTTTTCAGATGTGGGGCTTACCTGCTCGTGCGTGAGGCTGTACGGATCCCCCCCGGGGAAGTCCTTGACCCAGGAACCCTCGGAGATGACGACAACGCCCGCCCTGAGATCGGGGTTGAAACGGCATCTGAGCGCCACGCTCCCGCGGTCGTTGTGAACCCGGACCAATTGGTCTGGAGCGATGCCTCGGCGCCGGGCATCCGCGGGGTGAATCTCCACCACGGGCTCGGGCTCGATCTTTTTGATCATCGGCATGTTGGCGAAAGTCGAATGGATGCGGTGCTTGCTGTGCGAAAAGAGCAAGACCAAGGGAAAGCGCCGGTAAAGGGGATTTTCCGGAGAGGCTTCCACGGGCTCGCGGTAGCGCGGCAGCTCCGCGCCGTAGGGAATCAGCTCTTCTTTGTAGATTTCGATCCGACCCGAAGGCGTGTGGAACTGGCGGTCCCGGAAAGAGACATAAGGCTCTTGAGGGCGGTTCAGAAAAACCGCATGCTCGCGCTGAAGCCGCTCCAGGGTGATCCCCGCGAGCAGGGGATGGTCGGTTGCGAGCATCTCTCTCAGGTACTCTTCCGGGTTCCGGTCGAAGTAGGCGTCCAATCCCATTCGCCGCGCGAGCCCAGCAAGGATGTCGAAATCCGATTTGCTCTCGCCTTCGGGCTCCACCGCCTTTTGCTGCAGTTGGAGGAACATCCCCGGCACCAGATCGAGCCGCTCGAAGATCGTGCACGCCGGCAGGACGATGTCCGCCGCCTCGGCCGTGTCGGTCATGAAGTGATCGACCACCACGATCAGCTCGAGTTGAGGCACGATGGAGCTCATCACCCGCCTGCGGTTGGCGGCGGTCTGGTTGAACATATTCGCGGCGGAGATCCACAACGCCTTCACCGGGTAAGGCGTTCCGTGCTCGATGGCGCTTACGAGCGAGACTACGTCCAGCGTCGCCGCCTCCCTGCCGCCGGGCGAGCGGAAGCCCCGCTGGTCCAGGGGTGGGGGATAGGTCCCGTCATGGACGCTGATGCCTCCCCCGGGCACGCCGATATTCCCGGTGGCAACGACGAGATTCGCCACCGCCCGGGCCGTATAATCCGAGTAATACCAGCGGTCGACGCCAAAACCGATGCGGATGGACGCGGGTTTCCGTGAAGCGAACTCTCGTGCGAGATCGCGAATGGTGCGCGCCGGGACTCCGGTAATCACCGATGCGCGCTCGGGCGGATAGGAGCCGCAGAGATCCACAAGGAGCTGGAGAGCGGGCGCGCACTCCACCGTGCTCCCGCCGGTTAGAAGCACCCGGTACCTCCCCGTCATGGCAGGGACGCCCACCGCCCGATGGGAAACCGGACGCTCGGACAACGAGTCCCAGACCGTATATGCGGAGCTGCCGCCGGGCGAGACGTCCGCTTCCCGCAAAAGCTGCCCGGTGTCCGCCCGCACGAGAAAAGGGCCATTGGTGTGATCCCGCAGGAAGGCGTCATCCTGACCGCCATGCGCGAAGATTTCGTGCAGTAGGCTCAGGGCGAGGGCCGTATCCGTCCCCGGCCGGAGCGAGATCCACTGGTCGGCCTTGGCCGCGGTGGCGCTCCGGTTGGGATCGATGCAGACGACTTTCGCCCCGCGGCGCTGCGCCTCCAGAACAAACCGGAAATCCACGAAGCGGGTGTCCGCGCCGTTACCGCCCCAGAGGATGATCATGCGGGAGCGAAGCGCGTCGGCATATTCGTGACCGCCGGGCCTGAAAAAGGTGGAAGCCGGCACGCCGAAGCTGTACTCCAGCCCCTTCGGGACGCCGTAATCGATGCCGCCGGGCCTGCTCGCGGTTCCGCCGAAGACCGCCGCAAAGCGGTGCGGCGCCCCTTTGGTCAGGACTCCCAGCACGCCCGAGCCGGTATAGAAAGCGATCGACCGAGAACCGAACTTTGTCGCGATCTCGCTCAGCCGCCCGGCGAGGATGTCATAAGCCTCGTCCCAGCCGATTCTCTGCCACCGACCCTCGCCGCGCTCTCCCATCCGTTTCAGCGGGAATCGCAACCGATCTTTATGGTACTGGTACTCCAGGCGCGACATCCCCATCAGGCAGATTCTGCGGTCGTACTCGGGAACCGGGAAAGAGCCGGGCTCGATGCCAGTGATGCGTCCCTCCTTCACGTGCGCCACGATGCCGCAGCGGGGGTTCGCGTGGCAGTTCGGGTCGCATACCGTTCTGACAAGACGCGTTTGGGACATGGCCGGGGCCTGCTGAACGTCGAGAATATCCGACGGGGAAGGCGGGAAGTCAACCCGCACTTAAGATTGACAGGCCGTGTCGTCGTCGGATACTCTCCGCGCCAGGAACGTCAAGACTGAAGTGCGGAGAAATGCCATGGCACAGCGCCGCCAGCGAATCGCGCCCAAAAGTCATCCGCAACCCGCCTTCGCCTACTCTCCGGCGGTGAGGTTTGGCTCGTGGGTCTACACCTCTATGCAAATCGCGACGGACTACAAGAACGGCATCGTCCCTGAAGCCCGCCTTCCCTATCGAGGCACCGATACCGGGCCACAGTACCGAGCGATGCTGCATCGGTTGAGCCAACTGCTGGAGACGGCAGGATCCTCGCTGCAGCACCAGGTAAAAGTCGACACCTACTTCGCGAGCCGGCGCCACTTTGGGACGCGGGAAGTTCGTCGTCAGCTCATGCCAGACGGCCCGCCCACAAGCATGGCGCTCCACGCCAGCCGGCTGCTGGTGCCCGGGGCGCTGATGACACTCGATTCAGTAGCGGTGGCCAGCGGCGGCCCACCCAAGGAGCCGCTGCAGACTGATGCGGTTCCTCTTCCCGTGGCGGGATACTCGCAAGCCATACGCTGGGGCGACTGGGTCTTCCTGGCCGGAGACCTGGCCACGGACTTCAAGCACGCACTGGCGCCTGAGGCCGAAGTCGACACACGAACGTGGTTCCGCGAACCCATCGAGGTGCAGACTCGCTACACGCTCAAGAAGCTCGGTGCCATCCTGGAGCACGCCGGCTCCTCGCTCCAGGATGTGGTCTATGCGCGAGTGGCGATGATCGATCCGGAGGATATTCCGGGCTTGGAACGCGTCTGGCGCGAAACCTGGCCCGAACATCCACCAGCGCGCAACATCGTCTTCTCGAACAGTTTGGCTTCGGAAGCGTGCTTGACCGAGATCTTTGCCATCGGGCTGGTGCGGGGATCGAAGCTGCCTCGGGAGGAGATTCGCACGAGCAGCGCCCCGAAGCCGCTATTCCACGAGCCCCAGGCCCTCAGAGTGGGCGATTTGCTCTTTCTCTCCACGCAACTCGCGGCGAACGAGCAGGGTCTCGATCCTTCAGTTCCGCTGGACGCCCACTTCCCGTTCTTCGGGAATTCGTCCAAGCGGCAGATGGAGGTGATGCTGCGCAGCGTCAAGGCCATCTGCGAGGCGGGAGGTGCTTCCCTGGAGACCGTGCTGCGCACCCAACTGCAGTTCACAGACTTGACGGAGTTCGACGCCGTGCGAGACGTGTGGGAGGCGTACTTTGGTCCCGAGCCACCGGCCATATCCGCAGCCGAGG
>Ga0209343_10009352_pt1 | contig 11274 bp, 10 predicted proteins | sample RifCSPlowO2_02_FD_184026 | JGI IMG/M metagenome (GOLD analysis project Ga0209343, IMG submission 184026) | Groundwater microbial communities from Rifle, Colorado - Rifle CSP2_plank lowO2_0.2 (SPAdes) (version 2) | ecosystem: Environmental > Aquatic > Deep subsurface > Groundwater | place... | reverse complement strand
GCGGCAGTCCTCGACCCGGGCGCCGAGCTTGACGAAGGTGGCGATCGCCTCCTCGAGCGCGCGCTTGTGGTCCTCGTGCGCCGGCAGGTCTTCCTCCCAGTAGTGGCGCAGCACGCCGATTTTGAGTCCCCGGACGCCGCCCTCGAGCGCGGCGCGATAGTCGGGAATGGCCTGCTCGATGCTGCCGGCGTCCTGCGGGTCGTAGCCCGCGAGCGCCTGCAGCAGGATGGCGCAGTCCTCCGTGGATCGCGCCATCGGGCCGCAGTGGTCGAAGGTGAACGAGTTCGGGATCACGCCGGCGCGGCTCACCAGGCCGTAAGTCGGCACGAACCCGGTGATGCCGCAAAGCGACGCGGGGCCGCGGATCGAGCCGCCGGTATCGGAGCCCAGCGCGGCGGGCACCAGTCCCGCCGCGAGCGCCGCGCCCGCGCCGCTGGACGACCCGCCGGTGAAGTGTTCCAGATGCCAGGGGTTGCGGGCCGGCGGCCACGGCAGGTCGAACGAGGGGCCGCCGTGCGCGAACTCGTGCGTCTGCAGCTTGCCGAGCAGCACGGCGCCCGCCGCACGCAGCTTGCGCATGGCGGCGGCATCCGCGGCCGGAATGTTCTCCAGGCAAACCCGCGATCCGCCCGAGGTCAGGATGCCCTTCGTGTTGTAGATGTCTTTCAGGCCGAACGGGATTCCGTGCAGCGGGCCGCGGTAGTTGCCGCTCGTGATCTCCCGCTCGGCCTGCTCCGCCTGCCTGCGGGCAGGCTCGGCGGTGACGGTAATGAAAGCATTCAATTGCGGATCGAGCGCCTCGATGCGCCGCAGCAGCGCGTCGGCGTATTCCACGGGCGACAGCTTGCGCTTTTCGATCAGCGCCGCGGCGGCGGCGAGCGTCAGGAAATGGAGTTCATTCATGCGGAGTCGAAAAGTCCCCCCGCATTCTACAGGCCGCCCGTTCGATTGACACCGCGTGTGGCGGTTTGTATATTCGCCCGGCTGTCGTTGCCCGCCCCCGGGCGGGCGGCGATGCGCGCACGCGGAAATATTCCGAAACCTTGAATCATGGAGAAATCATGTCGAAGCTCACGCTCAAGCAGGCCAACACCATCATAGAAAAAGGTCTCGCCAAGGCGCGCGAGATGAAGATCAAGCCGCTCGGCGTGGTGGTGCTGGATGAATCCGGCAACATCAAGTCGGCGCAGCGCGAGGACGGGGCGAGCATGTTCCGCCTCGACGTCGCCAAGGGCAAGGCGTGGGCCTCGGTGGCGATGGGCGCTTCCAGCCGGGCGCTCGCCAAGCGCGCCAAGGACAATCCCAACTTCTTCGTCACGCTCGCGGCGACCGCGGGCGGCAAGTTCCTGCCGCAGACCGGCGGCGTGCTGATCAAGGACAAGGACGGCGCGATCATCGGCGCGGCGGGCGCCAGCGGCGGCACCGGGGACGAGGACGAAGCGTGCTGCGTCGCCGGCATCGAGGCGGCCGGGCTTGCCGCCGACGCCTCGGCGTAAGACGTTCTATGCGGTGACGCCCGTCACCGCTTGAGAAGTCCGAGCTCGCCGAGCATTCTCGCGATCAGCTCCTGCTCGCTGTCGAGATGCTTGCGCGTCTCGGCGCTCGACCGCAGGTCCTCCGCCCACGCGTTCTTCGCGACGTTCTGCTTCCATTCGTCGAGCCGCAGCGCCTTGGCGAACGCATCGTCCCAGAATGCGATCTGGGCGGCCGTGAGGTCCTTCGCCCCGATGAAACCGCGCCAGCTGTAGAAGACGGCATCGATCCCCTGGTCCCGGAAGGTCGGAACCTCGGCGGCCGCGCCGGGCTGGCGCTGCGGCGCGCTGAGCCCGATCGCGCGCATCTTGCCGGCCTGCACGTGCCGCAGCACGTTCGCGGGCGCCCCCACCAGCACGTCGATGTGGCCGCCCATCACCGAGGTCGCGCCGACCCCGCCGGACTTCTGGATGACGACCTTCGCCTTCCTGGGGTCGGCGCCGGCGGCCTTGTAGATCATGCCGATGACGACGTGATTGTGGTTGCCCGGGGACGCGGAGAAGGCGAAGCTCAGCGCCGTCGGGTCCTTGCGGATGGCTTCGACCAGGTCCCTGGCCGAGGTGATCGGCGAGTCGGCGTTCACCGTCACCAGGATGTATTCGCGCAGGATGATGCTGAGAGGCGTGAAATCGGTGTAACGCAGCTTGGTGACGCCGAGCAGCTGGTTGGTGACCATCGTCGGCGAGAACGTCGCGATGTAGTGCGGGTCGCCCGGCTGTTGCGCGAGGTAGGTCCACGCGACCGTGCCGCCGCCGCCCGGCCGGTTGGTCACGCTGATGCTCGGAAACGCGGGATTCGCCTGCAGCAGCTTCTGCACCACGCGCGCCGTGCGGTCGGACGAGCCGCCGGCCCCGGATGCGACGACGATGTCCACGTTCTTCGCGGGCTTCCATTCCTGCGCGATTGCGGTTCCCGCCAGCATTGCCGCCGACAGGCAGGCCGCCGCCCCGCCCATGACCGATCTTGCGACTCGCATGTTCTCCTCCGTCCTGTTCTTGGTTTAGCGGCAAATCCTATACACGATTTCTCCCCGTGTCACGCGCAGCCTGGCCCCCGGCCCGGCCGTATTGACGCAGTGTAGCGCGCTCTCTATGCTTCGCGGACACTCATGAGCGCCTATCTTCCTGCTGCCGTCGGAATGTCCCTGTCGGAGGTGGATACTCCTGCGCTGATCCTCGACCTGGATGCGTTCGAGCGCAACCTGGACCGTATGGATGCTTCGCTCGCCGGCAAGAAGATCAGGATCCGGCCGCACGCGAAGAGCCACAAGTGTCCCGAGATCGCGAAACGGCAGATCGCGCGCGGGGCGGTCGGCGTGTGCTGCCAGAAGACGAGCGAGGCCGAGGCGATGGTGGACGGCGGCGTGCCCGACGTGCTGGTCGCGAACGAGGTGGTCGGCGCGGCGAAGCTCAAGCGGCTCGCCGCGCTGGCGAGGCGGGCGCGCGTCGCGGTATGCGCGGACGACGCGGGCAACGTCGGCGCCCTCGATGAAGCCGCGCGCGCGGCGGGCGTGAAACTCGATGTGCTGGTGGAGGTCAATGTCGGCGCCAATCGCTGCGGCGTTGAGCCGGGCGCGCCGGCGGTCGCGCTCGCGCAAGCCATTGCGCGGTCGAAAAGCCTGCGTTTCGCGGGGCTGCAGGCCTACCAGGGCGCCGCGCAGCACTTGCGCAAGGTGGACGAGCGGCGCGCGGCGATCGAGGCGGCGTGCGCGCGCGTCCGGCAGACGACCGTGCTGCTGGACAAGGCGGGCATCGGGTGCGAGAGAGTGACCGGCGCCGGCACCGGCACTTACCTGTTCGAGGCGGTGAGCGGCGTCTACCACGAGCTCCAGGCGGGCTCCTACATCTTCATGGACGCGGATTACGCGAAGAACGAGTGGACGGAGAGCGGCATCCCGCGCTTCGAGCACAGTCTCTTCGTGTGGGCCACCGTGATGAGCCGCCCGGTCGCCGATCGCGCGGTAGTGGACGCGGGACTGAAAGCCTCGAGCGTGGATTCCGGCATGCCAAAAGTGGCGGAAGTCGAGGGTGCGGAATACGTGAAGGCCTCCGACGAGCACGGCGTGCTGAAGCTCGGCGGCGCGGCGCGCCTCGCGGTGGGGGACAAGTTGAAGCTCATTCCCGGCCACTGCGATCCCACGGTCAATCTATACGACCAATACGTGTGCGTACGCGGCGGCAAAGTCGAAGCGATCTGGCCCATTACGGCAAGGGGCGCCGTCTGGTGAGGGATGAGGGATGAAGGATGAGGGATGAGGGATAAACCAGAACACAACCGAGTTAGAACGGTTTTCAGGTCATCCCTCCGCCCTCCGCCCTCATCCCTCAGTAATTCGCCGCATCACTGAGGTCGCGATCCATGAACTCCATCAAGAAAATCGGTTTCATCGGAATTGGCAATATGGGTGCCCCCATGGCCGGGCACCTGGTGAAGAAAGGATTCGATGTCACGGTGTACGACATCCGTCCGGAGATGGTGACGGCCTTCGTCGCGCAGCACGGCGGGAAGGGCGCGGCGTCGCTGGTTGACGTTGCGCACGGCGCAGACGCCGTGATCACCATGCTTCCCGACGACAAGGTGGTGCGCAAGGTGGTGCTGGGCGAAGGTTCGGAGAATTGCGTCGCCGCCGGCCTCGGCCGCGGCGCGGTCGTGATCGACATGAGCACCTGCAATCCTTCGGCCACGCGTTCGCTGGCGGACGCGCTGAAGCCACGCGGGATCGAAGTGGTGGACGCGCCGGTGATGGGCGGCGTCGTGTTCGCGAAGGACGCCACGCTCGACATCATGGTGGGCGGGGAGACGGCGCTCGTTGAGCGGGTCAGGCCGGTGCTGCAGGCGCTGGGCCGCAGCATCGTCGCCTGCGGCGGCACCGGCACGGCGCATGCGCTCAAGGCGCTCGCGAACTACGTCAACGCCTGCGCGTTCATCAACGCCATCGAAGCGATGACGATCGGCCGGAAGTTCGGGCTCGACTCCAAGCTGATGGCGGAAGCCCTGATCCCGATGTGCGCCGGGCGCAACCACCCGATCGAGAAGAAAATCATCCCGCAGGTACTGACGCGCCGCTACGGCACGGGCATGGCGATGGGCTTCATCGCCAAGGACGTGAGAATCGCGGTGGAGACCGCGAAGTCCGTCGGCGCCTTCGCGCCGCTCGGCGAACGGGTCCTGGAGCTGTGGTCGGCGGCGGCCGGGAAGCTCGGCGCCGACCTCGACCAGGCACAGGTCGCGCGCTATTGGGAGGAAGCAACCGGCGTCAAGCTGTGACGCCGCCGCAGCATGAGGTAGACGCAGAACGGCGCCAGCGCGGCGAGCAGGTGCTTCAGGGCATGGCCGCTCAGCAGGCTCGACGTCAACGCGAAAGTTTCGCGGTCATAGTACTCGGCGACCTTGGCCAGCGCGTAGAACCCGACCCCGTAGAGCAGGTAGTGCCGGTGCGTGAACCGGCCGGGAAAAACGGCGATCATGTAGGGGATGACGAGCAGCGGCGCGAGTTGCACCCAGATATAGACGCGCAAGTCATCGGTTTGCCTCCACAGGAGGACGCTGGCGATCCCGATCGCGACGGTGACAACGAGGAGCGCGCGCTCCAGCTTGTCCGAGAGATGCTCGGCGAGGAGCGCGGTGAGCAGCCCCATGAACGCCACGGTCATCGGCAGCCGGTCCCACACCAGCGAATCGTCGTCGGGGGCGCGGTGGTAATATCCGGAGCCGAAGAAGACGAGCGCCACGCCGAGGAAAAAGACCGTCCACGAGAGCCGCGCGCTCATGCCGGCGTTCCGATGGCACCACAGCGCGCCGGCGGCGCCGACGACGAGGAACAGGAGGTTGGACACGACGTTTCCGAAATTGGGCAGCCCCAGGCAGGTGCGGGCGTCCGCGAACAGGTGATAGCCAGGGTCCTGGGGGATGGGCGCGCCGTGGACGAGCAGGAGATAGAGGAGCGGGGCGAATACGAGCAGCAGCAGCGCCATCTCGCGCCATCCGAATTGCGGTCGCAGCGTTTGCTCCATCGGCCCATCCTTGATTCCACGCAGACGGACCATCAATCATAGTCGAGGAGCCGACTCATGGCACAGCAGGAGAGAACGAAGGTCGTGCTCGGCACGGCGACGCCGGGCGGCGGGTTTCCCGCCTACGGCTGGCCGTACGCCGAGGTGCTGAACGCGACCGACCCCACGCTCGCGATCGAGCCGGTCAACACCAAGGGCAGCAACGAGAACGTGGTGTCGCTCGACGAGGGCAAGCTCGATCTCGGCCTCGTCACCGGCGAGGTCACCTACGAGGCGATCAGCGGGCTCGGCCGGCCCCAGGCGAACAACCTGCGCATCATCAATGCCACCTATTCGCAGGCCGGCATGTTCATGGTCAAGGCGGACAGCCCCTGCCGCAGCATCTCCGACCTCAAGGGCAAGCCGATTGCGTGGGGCGCCGCGAGCTCCGGCTTCATCGTGCTGGCGCGTTACGTGATGGACGGCCTCGGGCTCGACATGAAAAAAGATTTCGAGGCGCACCTGCTCGAGAAGGCGGGCGACGGGCCCCCGATGGTGCTCGACGGGCGCGCGGCGGCGATGTGGGGCGGCGGCGTCGGCTGGCCGCCGTTCATGGCAATTGCGAAGGGGCCGGCTGGCGCGCGCTTCATCGCGCCGAGCGCGGACGAGATCAAGCGCATCCAGGCGAAGCACGCGTTCCTCAAGCAGACCACGATGCCCGCCGGCAGCTATCCGGGCCAGTCCGGCCCGATCAACTCGGTCGGCTCCTGGCCGTTCGTGCTGGCGCGGGCCTCGCTGCCGGATGACGTCGCCTACCGCCTCGCGAAGGCGCTGCACAAGGGCCACGCGGCGCTCGCGAAGAAGCTCGACCAGGCGCAGGAGTCCACGCTTGAAAACACGCTGGCCGCGGCGCCGACCCGGGACCTGATCCATCCCGGCGTCCTGAAATACATGGGAGAAATCGGCTTGCTGAAGTAGCTTCCGCTAGAAGCCATAGAGCTTCGCGGGATTCCTGGCGAGCACCTGCTCGCGCAGCCGCGGGTCGGGGATCCAGTCGGCGAGCACGTCGGCGAGATCGCCGTCGTTGGGCATCGTGCCTTTCAGCATGACGTGCGGCCAGTCGGTGCCCCAGATCACGCGCTCGCGGTTCGCTTCCAGCAGCGCTTTCGCGAACGGCACGGTGTCGGGGTAGGGCAGCGGCGTTGCCGTGATGCGATACGGGCCGGTGAGCTTGACCCACGCTTTGCCCGTCTTCATCAGTCTCAATAGCGCTTGGAAACCGGGCGCCTCGGGCGTCTGGCCGATGTTCATGTAGCCGAGGTGGCCCAGCACGATCTCCACCGGGAAATCGGCTAATACGCGGTCGAGATCGGGAAACTCGTCCGCGTGCATCAGGAATTCCATGTGCCAGCCGAGCGGCGCAACGCGCCGCGCGAGCCTGCTCAGCGCTTCCATCGGCAGCGTGCCCGGCTTGCGGTCCTTGACGTCGACGATGTTGACGCGCACGCCGCGCACGCCGGCGGCGTCGAGCTTTTTCAGTTCGGCATCGGAAACATCCTCCGCGACGACCGCGACGCCGCGCAGGCGCCCGCCCGCTGCTTTCATCGCTTCCAGCATCACCGTGTTGCCGGCGCCGTAAACACTGGGCTGCACCAGCACCGCGCGCTCGACGCCGAGCCGGTCGAGCATGTGGAGGTAATCGGAGAGCAGGCAATCGGGCGGCGTGTAGATCCGCGCCGGCGAATATCGATAGCGCGCTCTTGGCCCCATGATGTGCGCATGCGTGTCGCACGAATGCGGCGGGAGCTTCAGCCGCGGCGAGCGCGGATTGAAGTCGGGACCGGCACACGGCGGGGCGGACGCCTCGCTTGCGGGAACTGGCGGCTTCTTACCGTCTTTCTTTCCGCTCACCATTCACTACTCACGCTTATCGCCGGTATCAGGCGGCCTTGGCGTGAGCCTGGGCGAGCCCCGGCATTTCGAAGTTCAGCTTCGTCAGGCCGTCGATGACGTTTTTCGCCTGGGCGGCGGTCAGCTCGACGAGCGGCGGGCGCACGGTCGCCCATGCCGGATCGTTGGCGTAGTGCGCGATCACCTGCTTCAGCGCCGGGATCATGACGTACTGGCCGACGGTCTTGCGCACGGCGTTGAGCGCCTCCTGCTGCGGCTCGGCGTCGGATTTCTTCCATTCGCGGTAGAGCTTGTCGATCGGCGCGGGGTTCACGTTGGCCGTTGCGGAGATGCAGCCTGCGCCGCCGTTCCTCATGTTGGCGAGCAGGAACGACTCGCTGCCCGCGAAGACGTCGAAGCCCTGCTTCGCGAAGGCATCGAGGAATTTCTTGGTGTTGCTCCAGTCGCCCGAACTGTCCTTCATGCCGGCGACGGCGGTGGGGTATTTCTTCAGCAGCCGCTCGACCAGGCCGGTGGTGATGCCGACGACCGCCACCGGCGGGATGTGATAGAGGTAGATCCGCAGCCGGGCATCGCCGACGCGCTCGATCACTTCCGAGTAGGCGCGGTAGAGGCCGTCTTCGGAAACGTCCTTGTAGTAGAACGGCGGCAGCATCAGCACGCCGGCGCAGCCCGCCTTCACGGCGTGCTCGGTGAGCCGCACCGTGTCGGTCAGCGCGCAGCAGCCGGTGCCGGGCATCATGCGCGACGGGTCCACGTCGGCGGCGAGCAGGGAATCGAGCAGCGCGATGCGCTCGTTGACCGAGAGCGAGTTGGCCTCGCTGTTGGTGCCGAATACCGCGAGGCCGCAGTTCTGCGTCGTGAGCCAGCGGCAGTGCGCGATGAAGCGCTCGGGGTCCGGGCTCAGGTCCTTGTCGAATGGGGTGACGACCGGGGAGAGCACGCCACGGATGCGCTGCGACTGTTTCATGATTTTGTCCTCCAGATCCGGAACGGCGGCGGCCGGGAAGGGCCGCAAGACGAACTGTCGTCCGGAGAATAGCACAGGGGGGTGGCGATAAAAAGGCGGTTTTCGAGTATCCTCCCGCTTTCCTGAAACCCGATGCGGGAAACGAGTTCCGGCATGGCGGCATCCGCTGGTTCCCTGAAGGTATTGAGCGCCGGCGCGGTGAAACGCGGCGTGGCGCAGATCGCGAAGGCGTTCGAGCGCGCGACGGGTACCCGTGTCAGCGTCGAGTTCCACACGGCGCCCGAGTTGCGCAAGCTCGTCGCGGCGGGCGAGACCGCGGACGTCGTGGTCGCGCCGCCGGCGGCGATGGATGATTTCCAGAAGCTCGGCAGGATCGATCCGGCGAGCCGCGGGTTCGTCGGCCGCTCGCGGATGGGCGTGGTGGTCCATGCCGGTGCGCCGGTGCCCGACCTCTCCGATACGGCGGCTTTCCGGCGGGCGCTCACGGCGGCAAGCACCGTGGTCTACAACAAGGCCTCCAGCGGCATCTACGCGGCGAAGCTGATGGAGAAGCTGGGGCTCGACAAGGCGCTCGGCGCGAAGATCGTCGTCGTGGACACCGGGTCGGCAATCATGGAGTACGTCGCGGCGCAGCCTCCGGGCGCGGTCGGCCTCGCGCAGATCTCCGAAGTCATGGTGCTGATCGACAAGGGCTGCGCGGTCAAGCTCGCGGCGCCGCTGCCCGACGGGATCCAGAACGTGACGAGCTACGACGCCGCTGCCTTTGCCGGGAGCCCGTCGCTGGACGCCGCGCGCAAGCTGGCGGCGAATCTGACCTCGGACGCGGCTAAGAAAGTCTTCGCCGCGACAGGAATCAGCTGATACCGACTCCCGATCTCACGGATTCCTGAATTCGAGGATGTCGAACCCCGAGTAGCGGTCCACGAGGTATACCAGGCCGCGCTCGTCCACGTCCACGTCGTTCGACTGCGGCGCGACCCTCCCCGGCGCGGGTTCCGGGATGTAGTAGCCGACTTCCTCGGGGGCCGAGGGATCGGCGATGTCCACGATGCGCAGGCCGCCCGCAAACCAGGCGCAATAGACGAGCGTGTCCCCGCCCTTCATGTGCTCCTGGAACTGGTGCGCGCCGAAGCGTCCCGGCGCGGCGCGGCTCCAGGGCGAATCGAGCTCGCTCACCTCGTAGATCGAGAGCGGCTTAACCTCCTTGAGGTCGCCGATGTCGAACACCCACAGGCCGGCGTGCGGCCGGCCGCGGCGCTTCGCCATTTCCGCCGCGCTGTCGGCGTGGTCCTCCTCGTCGATCGCGATCGCGATCTGCCTGCCGTCCACGGGCCTGGGCAGGCCCATGAAGGTATGCGACGGTTCCGGAAACGGCGGGTGGTAGTTGTAGCCGCCGACCGTCCTGGGACTGCGGATGTCGGAGACGTCCACGATGCGAACGCCACCGTGCCAGCAGCCCGCGTAAAGGCGATCGCCGACCCGCAGCGTGTGGTGCAGCCGGTGCTGGCGGCCGGGCCAGGCCGGCTTCTCGCCGCCCGCGAGGTGCTGTCCCGGCAGCCACCAGCGCGAGATCTCCTCCGGCTTGGCCGGGTTGCGGATGTCGTAGATCACCAGGATGTTGCCGATGTAGCCGGGCATCTCGGTCGAGATGTAGGCGTAGTTCGCGTCCATGTCGAAGCGGTGCACGCCGCGGCCGTGGGTCTTGTGGTGCGTGATCAGCTTGGGATGGGCGCGGTCCGAGACGTCGTAGATCTTGAAGCCGCCCTGGTCGTACGGCGCCTTTTCCATCGCTTCCACGGCCGGGATGTCGGATGCCTTCACACCCAGCTTCTCCGCGAGCTCGGCGTGGGTCGGCGTGCGCCCCAGCGCGGCCTGCAGCTGGGTGCGCAGTTTCGGGAGCTCGTCGGCCTTGCGTCCGATCGCGGTCATGTTTCTCTCCATGTTCACGATCATGATGTCGCCGATGACGCGCGCCTTGTGGCTGTGCGAATTACTGTCGCCGACCGGGATCTGCGCGAGCACGCGCGGCCGCTTCGGATCGGACACATCGAGGATGCTGGTGCCGAGCCCTTCCTTGTTGGTGATATGGCCAACATAGGCATGCTGGCCCGCCACGTAGACCTGTCCGGCGCCCTGCAGGTCGAGATGCGAGATGCGGGTGACGTTCCGGGTCAGGGAAGGCGCTTGCCGTGGTGCGTTCATAATCGGAATCCTGTTGTGCAGGTGCGCCCCGCAATTCTACAATGCGGAGCGAAGGTCGAGTAACTCGAAGAATGAGGTCGGGAGAATTCCAATGAATGCACCAGGCAGACCCGCCAAAACCGCACGCGACGGCGCGGGCGTCATCGTCGATTACCTGATCCGGGAAAAAGTGCCGTACGTCTTCGGGCTGTGCGGCCACGGCAACATCGGGTTCATCGACGCCCTCCATGCGCGCGCCGGTGAGATCAAGACGGTATCCGTGCATCACGAAAGCGTCGCGGGTTTCATGGCCGACGTGTTTTACCGCGTATCCGGCCAACCGACTGCGACGTTTACGTCCTGCGGCCCGGGTTCGGCGAACCTGCCGATCGCCCTCGCGAATTCGTTTTTCGACTCGGTGCCGTTCTACGCGGTCACGGGCAACGTACCGACGAGCCAGTTCAACCGCGGCGCTTTCCAGGAAACCTACCGGCACTATCAGGCGGACTTTCCGTCGACGGTGCGCGCCTACTGCAAGCGCGTGTTCCAGCCGACGACCGCGGCGCAGTTGCCGGTCGCGGTGCGCCTGGCGTGGAAGACCATGGTGACCGGCCGCCCGGGGCCGGTCGTGCTCGACGTGCCGTTCGACATGTTCAATGAGCCGATCGCGGAAGAGACGCCGCGTCC
>Ga0209343_10009351_pt1 | contig 11274 bp, 10 predicted proteins | sample RifCSPlowO2_02_FD_184026 | JGI IMG/M metagenome (GOLD analysis project Ga0209343, IMG submission 184026) | Groundwater microbial communities from Rifle, Colorado - Rifle CSP2_plank lowO2_0.2 (SPAdes) (version 2) | ecosystem: Environmental > Aquatic > Deep subsurface > Groundwater | place... | reverse complement strand
ATGAAAATCAGGTTGTATTCCCATGAATGGTTTTCGGTATCCCATTCACAACAGCGGTATGCATTATCTTATCAATGCAAACGTTGCTTCCTTATCGGTGATGCAGCACATACTTTTACTCCTGTTGGGGCTCAGGGTATGAATACGGGGTTGCAGGATGCATATAACCTTGGCTGGAAAATCGGGTTTGTAATAAATGGAAGAGCGAGTAATTCTCTGTTGAGCACCTATTCAGCGGAAAGAAAAACTATTGCAAAAAAATTAGTAAAATCTACCGGCAGGCTATATAATATGTTAACGAACAGGTCTGGTTTTGTTACAGCATTTCGTTTGGATATATTGCCAATTATACTGAAGTGGCTATTGCCGCTTATCCAAAAAAAGAAAATTGTACGGCAGTTTTGTTTTAACGCGATTTCTGAAATTGGTATTAGTTACAGGAATGGCCCCTTAACAAATAATGCATCTTTAGGGAATTTTCCGGGTAATGCACCGCAACCGGGTGACAGATTACCTTATTTTGTATTTAGGGAGAAAGATACAGAAATCAGTCTCCATGAGAAAGTTTCGGCAACGGCTTTTACTCTTTTTCTTTTTTCAAAAAATTTTTTACCGGTTGAAATAATAAAGGTCGCTAGAAAATATAAAAATATTTTAATACTGGAGACTATGCCCTTTTCTTCAACTACAAAAGTAGCTTATGATTGGTTCGGGAATAGCGATTTCGGTTGTTTTCTTGTCCGGCCGGATATGCATATCGCTTACCGGTCGAATATTCCGGAAGCTGAATATTTTGAAAGTTATCTTCAACAATATTTAAATGCAAATTAAAATGGTGGCGGATAATAAATAAAAACAAATTTTATTCCCTTAAAATTCACCGAAAGTTTTTCTATTGATTTTTTTTCCAATAACTGACAAAGAAAATTATCAAACCCACCAAACCCATTGCAAAGGTAAAAAGTGTTTGTCCGGCATGAATAAGTGTTGCCAACGTTTTGCCAACTATCCCGGTGACACCATATAGGATTACAACCTGCCCAACTAAAAAATGATAAGCACCTATTCCTCCTCCTTGTATTGGAATTGACCGGCCAATTGTACCAATACTCAAAATTGTCAGGCAGGCTCCTAACGTTAGTAATGATGTTTCTTCAAAAACAAAGAACCAGAAATAGGTCATTAAATAATAACATACCCAAATTAGAAAAGTATATAGTATAAAAATATTTTTTTGTTTAATGTTGGAAACACTTGCTATGCCTTCCTTTAATCCATGAATAAATTGCAGGATATATTTGGGTAATTTTTTAAGGATTGTTTTACGGTAGATAATAAATAAAAATGAGACTATTATTATCGCGCATAGAACTAAAATCAGAATTGTACTATTTCCATCCATCGTTTTAACAATTATTCCATTATAAACAGGTTGAAAGACATTTTTGTGAAAGAAATCAATGATTTTATTGAACTGCAAAATCAGCGTTAACAGCAAAACAATCAGTAAAGAAATAATATCAACCACACGCTCAATTATAACTGTTCCCAGTAATTGCATAAAAGGAATATGATCTTGTTTTTTTACAGATAAGCATCGGGTAACTTCACCTAAACGTGGGAAACAAAAATTCACAAAATAACCAATAGATAAAGCCGCAAAAGCATTGGAAAATTTAGCTTCATAACCTGTTGCTCTAATAAGCATCTGCCAGCGTAGTACTCTGAAAATATATACCATTACCGATACAATCAAAACCAGGTAACACCAATAAAAATTTCCGGTGCTGAGCACCTCTTTAATGTCATTGAAATTTAAATTCTTAAAAAATAACCAGGATAGTCCTGCCCCAATACTCAGTAGAGTGAGATATTGAAGAATTTGAAATAGTTTTGTTTTCACCAGCGATAATTTATTTCAGTAAAAATACAAGAATAAAAATAAAAGCTGGAATTGTGTTTAAAACGAATTTGGAATAAATATTTTTTGAACGGCAGGAATAATCGTATTGGGATTTTTTCTATTCTAAAATTGCTTCAATAAAATCTTTTTTTTTTACATATAGTACACAATTTTAATTGGCACAATATTTTAATTCAGTTTAACTACGAAAGGTATGCTTCTTCTCTTTCGAAACCTAACTATTTGAAGAGGTGAAAAATTAAATTTTTAAGATATGACACCAGAAACATTAGAAAACAATAAAAAAATTGCACGTCAGACATTTGAGGCATTTGAAAAAAATGATATAACAATGATTGATAACCTTTATGATCAGGATAGATTAAAGGTTCATTTTCCGGGAACACCCGGACCAATGAATTTTAGCGATTATAAAAAAATGAACAGTGAGTATATTAACGCTTTTCCGGATGTGAAAATAAGTGTTGATTTTCAAATTGCGGAAGGCGAGTATGTATGCACACATGTTACTTTTGATGGAACTCACAAAGGGGGATTCCAGGGAATCCAGGCCAGTAATAAAAAGGTTAAATTAACAAGCGTTTCAATTGATCGGATTGTAAATGGGAAAATTATAGAGGAATGGAACGAGTTCGATCAATTAAGTTTGATGAAACAAATTGGTGCAGTTCCGGAAATGGTTAATCAATAATTTACAAAAATATTATTCATTTAATTTATCGTTTAAAAACATTATATATGGAAACAACAGAAAAAACAAAACAAGAAAATAAAGCAATTGATCGCAAATTTTATGAATATTTTGAAAAAGGAGAACGCGATAAAATTGAACGGGAATTGTGGGACAATAATTATAAAGTTCACTTTCCGGGTAAGTCGGAGCCATTGAATATAGCGGAAAGTAAAGACATAATGAAGATGTTTAACACCGCTTTTCCTGATCTTAAATTTACTATTGAAGATCAGATTGCTGAAGGTGACAAGGTAGTTAGCCGGGTAACAACTGAGGGTACGCACAAGGGCGAATATCAAGGAGTGGCCCCAACAGGTAAAAAAGTAAGATCTACTGTAATAGCGATCAACAGGATTGTAGATAACAAAATAGCTGAAAGGTGGACGGAGTTGGATAATTTGGGAATAATGCAGCAAATTGGCGCTATTCCTGAACTGGAAACAACCGGTAATAGAAGTTAAACTCGGAATTCCTTTGTTAATTATCTTCAAAAATTAAACCAAAGTCAAAATAAAAAATATATTCATTATGGAAACAAACACATTAGAATCGAATAAAAAAATAGCCCGCCAGTTTTTTGATTACTTTGCAAAAGGTGACGTACAACAAATAGAAAACTTATGGGGCAGTGATTATCAACTTCATTTTCCGGGAAGACCAAGAGCTTTGGGAAAGGAAGAAAGCAAACAACTTTTGAAGGAATATTCCACAGGTTTTCCGGATAAAGAAATGAAAGTAGAAGACCAGGTTGCCGAAGGAGATTTAGTGGTAACCCGTATTAATGTGAAAGGTACTCATAATGGGACATTTCAAGGCATCCCGGCTACAAATAAAAAAATGGAAGTTACTGTGATTGGAATTCATCGGATTGTTGATGGAAAAATAGTTGAGGAATGGACCGGATTTGACGCATACGGAATGATGAAACAAATTGGGGCGATCCCTGAAATGGCGACATCACAGCGGTAATGCGTTTTTAAATTTACTAGAAAAGGGTGCTTCATTTGCACCCTTTTTTATAATGAATAATGGAGCTTTTTATAGTTTTTGTTTTTACAAAGGAGCTCAAATTGAAAGCTAATCACCAAATAGGGGAGAAGGAGACGAAAAAATTATTTATAGCCCTCCAAATGAACACTTTTCACGGCTCGTCCTGAAGGGTCCGGCATGTTTTTAAAAGATGCATCCCAGGCCAGTGCTTCAGGAGTGCTGCATGCTACTGACGGAACAGAAGGTACACAAGATGATGCAGAATCTGACGGGAAATGTTCAGAGAAAATCGAGCGGTAATAATATTCTTCTTTCGACATTGGAGGATTGATAGGAAACCTGAATTTAGCATTCAATTGTTGTTCATCCGTTATCTTTGTTGCTACCAGCGCTTTTAAAGAATCAATCCAATTATAGCCGACACCATCCGAAAATTGTTCTTTTTGTCTCCATGCAACACTTTCCGGTAAATAACTTTCAAAGGCTTTACGTAAAATCCATTTTTCCATTTTTCCATCTTTGGCCATTTTATCTTCAGGATTTAAACGCATAGCGGTATCCATAAATTCTTTATCAAGAAATGGGACTCTGCCTTCAACTCCCCATGCAGCAAGAGATTTGTTTGCTCTTAAACAATCGTATAAATGTAATTTACTTAATTTCCGAACGGTTTCTTCATGAAATGATTTTGCATTTGGGGCTTTATGAAAATATAAATAACCTCCAAAAATTTCATCTGCACCTTCACCTGAAAGTACCATTTTTATACCCATCGATTTTATTACTCTTGCCAAAAGATACATTGGTGTGGAAGCACGGATAGTTGTTACATCATACGTTTCCAAATGGTAAATTACATCTGCAACAGCGTCCAAACCTTCCTGCACAGTAAAGTGAACTTCGTGATGAATTGTTCCGATATGTTCAGCTACTTTTTTTGCAGCAATTAAATCGGGCGAACCAATCAATCCAACAGCAAAGGAGTGCAATTGTGGCCACCATGCATCCTGTGTATCTCCCGATTCAATACGTTTATTGGCATATTTTTTTGCGATCGCGGAAATGATGGAAGAGTCTAATCCACCTGAAAGGAGCACTCCATAGGGTACATCAGACATTAACTGCCTGTGAACAGAGGCTTCTAACTCTGTTCGGATCAAATCAATAGTTGTCTGATTATTTTTTACCGCATCAAATTCAACCCAATCACGTTCGTACCATTTTGTCATTTTACCTTCTTCACTATGCCAGTAATGGCCGGGAAGGAAGAGTTCGATTTTATTACAATAACCTTCCAGTGCTTTTAATTCCGATGCTACATAGAAATTTCCAAATTTATCCCAGCCGATATACAATGGTATAATACCAATATGATCGCGTGCAATCAGGTAGGTATCGTTTTCAACGTCATACAATGCAAAAGCAAATATTCCATTCAGCTCTTCTATAAATTTCGTTCCTTTTTTGCGATACAATGCCAAAATAACTTCACAATCCGACTTCGTTTGAAATTCATATTCCCCTTCCAGTTCTTTTCTTAATTCCTGGTGATTGTATATTTCACCATTTACAGCCAGCACCAGTTTTTTATCTTTACTGAACAGTGGTTGGCCTCCCGATTGTGGATCCACAATAGCAAGACGCTCATGCGCCAATATCGCTTTTTCCCCGCAATAAATCCCTGACCAGTCCGGTCCGCGGTGACGGATTTTTTTTGACATTTCAAGAACCTGCGTTCTCAATTCTTTAGCATCTGCTTTCAGATCAAATACTCCTACAATTCCACACATAAGTATTACGTTTTAAATTATTGTTCGGTTTAACGGTTGCAAAGGTAGGTAATAATCCTAAATTGTATCAAAAAAGTAATAAAAACAGACTATTTTTGCTGATTCGGTAAAATAAGAATGAATTTATTACATTTGCAATAAATTAAACGATAATAAATGGCTCAAAATTTTCAAATTGATAAATTAGACAGACAGATCCTTTCCATTCTTATTAAAGATTCTACTGTTCCTTATACCGAAATTGCCAGAGATCTTCTCATATCAGCCGGTACTGTGCATGTACGTATGAAAAAGCTTACAGAGCTGGGTGTGATAGTTGGCTCTCATTTAGAAGTGAATCCGATTAAAGCAGGATATGATATTTGTGCTTTCCTGGGAATATTTTTAGAAAAAGGTTCTGAATATCATGATTGTGTATCACGCATGAAAAAAATTCCTGAAATTGTTGAATTACATTACACAACCGGTGTTTATAGCATGTTTGCAAAAATTATTTGCAGGGATACCCAACATTTACGTGAGGTATTAAATGAACATATTCAACCGATAAAGGGTGTTCAGCGGACTGAAACATTTATTTCGCTGGAAGAAAGTATTAAACGGCAGGTGGAGGTAAAGGAGAAGAAGTCGCGTGTATAAATTGTTAAAAGCCATCGCACATATTTCGACAGGCTCAGACTGACAGCGCGCACTGTCAGTCTGAGCTTGTCGAAGACCTTGGGCAGGCGTTTTTTAGAAAATATTTCTTAAAAATTGCCGCTAAGGTGCTAAGAAAAAAAGCTCGTGAAACTTTGCGCCTTCCCGTCTTCGCGGTAAAAATAAAATTATAGTAGCAACTTTTTTAAGGCACTCACTTCATCCACAATATAGGTAGGCTTTTCAAATTGTAATTCCTCCAAAGAACCATATCCATAAGTTACAGAAATAGTATCAATGCCAAAATGTTTAGCTCCTATGGTATCAAATTTTCTATCACCTATCATTACCAGATTTTCCAAATTTATTTTTGAGTTCTGATCAACAATTTCCTGGATAATATCTTTTTTTTCTGTTCGTGTTCCGTCTAAATTACTACCAATAATAGTTTTAAAATGATGATGAATATCGAAGTGATGCAAAATTTCTTCCGCAAAAATGGTAGGTTTTGAGGTAGCAACAAAAAGTGTTTTATTGTTTTTTTTCAGATGGAGCAGCAGTTCGGAAATGCCATTGTACAGTAGATTTTCAAATTTTCCTTTAACAGAATAATATTCACGGTAAACGGCAACTGCTTCAAATGCTTTTTCTTCTGTGATAAAAATTTCCTGAAATGATTTATGCAATGGCGGACCAATAAAGTGAATTAATTCGTGGTTTTCCTTTTTTATTCCATACCGGTTTAATGCAAACTGTATGGAATTGATAATTCCTTCCTTCGGATCGGTGAGTGTACCATCAAGATCAAAAAGTATGTGGCTGTATTGTTTCATTGTGTATAATTTCAGAAGCAAAGGTCATAAAATAAAAGCAAACCGTTTATTTTTATTCTAATTTTGTTTTTTGAGGCAATGAGTCTTATTAACCTGAGTTCGATTATAAAATAAAAATATTTTGCTTGAACCTCTTTCATTTGGGCGTTCCCCTTTCTTAAAAAAGAAAGGGTCGGGCTTTCCGCTTCAATCTTTCCTACCGCTAATTAGCGGTAGGAAAGGATTTTCGCTACAATCCCTAACGCAGCATTTACCAATGAAAGCGGGTTTATACCTATTTATTGATCTTTAGCCCAAATTGACAATCGAACTCAGGTTATTAGCGTGTCCTCCCGATTGGCTTTTGCCAAGAGGAATCTTGTTAATTGATAGACAAAATCATTATTAAAAGCAAGATCCTTTCTACTGTGAAGAACAGGTCGTGAAAAGCTCTGGATGACAGTGTGGTTATGGCGGAATTACAATTTAAAAATAAAATTTAAACACATTATTAAAGATATAAAAAAATGAAAATTACAATTGTAGGTTGCGGTAATATGGGATTGATCTATGCCCGTGCATTCCTTAAATATAATATTGTTTCGAAAGAAAATTTATTGCTTGCCGAAAAAAATGAAACCAGAAAACAGGAATTGCTTAAACTTAATGTTGGTGAAGTAACTGTTGTGAATGACCCTAAAATAGCGGAAAGTGATATTATCATTATTGCTGTGAAGCCACAGGATTTTGATGAACTTGCGACAGAATTAAAACCTATTTTACATGCCGCAAAATGTATTATTTCCATTATGGCAGGAATGAAAATGACTAGAATAGAACAAGCTTTGAATAATTCAAATATTATACGCGCAATGCCAAATTCCCCTGCTGAACTGGGGATGGGCATGACCGCATTTACTGCAAACAAAACAGTACCCATTGAACAAATCAGAAAGGCTGAAAATTTATTAGGAACAACAGGCAGATGTGTGTTTCTCGAAAATGAAGATATGTTAGATGCCGTTACCGCATTAAGTGGCAGCGGACCTGCTTATTTCTTTTATGTTGTTAAACACATGATAGAAGCCGGAAAACAAATGGGATTTGATGAAGCAACTTCTGCAATGTTTGTAAAACAAACCATGCTGGGCTCTTTTCATTTGATCAATAACGCCAACAAATCATTGGAGGAGTTAATAAAAGCGGTCGCTTCAAAAGGTGGAACTACTGAAGCTGCGCTTACTGTTTTTAATGAAGCGAAAGTTGGAGAAAATATTCAGAAAGGTATTGTTAAGGCGAGAGATAGGAGTGTTGAGTTATCGGGGTGATACTGTTATTACCTGCCATATTACATAGTTAGGGCAATCACGGAACTACCTGCGTTCCTATTGAGATAAAAGCAGTTAAATAAATACCCCAGCTATCCTCCGATGTATTAATTTATTTGTGGCTGTTAGAAGGAATATAAATATCAAACTGTGCACCTTTATTTAATTCGCCATTTGCTGTTATCAAACCATTATGATTTTCTATGATTCTCTTGCAGATTGCTAGACCGAGACCTGTCCCAGGATATTTTTCTCCATTGAGCCGTTCAAAAAAATCAAAGATTCGGTCTTTGTATTGTTGATCAAAACCGATTCCGTTGTCAATAATGTTTATATGGCAATATTTGATATTGGGTGAAAGCTCCATATTTAGTTTGCTACCATAAGTACTTTCGCTTTTAATAATTATTTTCGGTTGCCTGTCAGGATCAGAAAATTTTAGTGAGTTATTGATAAGATTGGTGATGAGTTGGCGAAATTGAACGCGAATAATGTTAGCTTCGCAAAGTCCTTCAATATGTACGTTACCCTTTTTTTTATTAATTGTTTCTTTGAAATTGTCAATTACTTCTTCAAAAATAGTATTGAGGTTTGTTTTTTCAAAATTTAAACTGGTATTCTTGAGGCGGGAGTATTGTAATAAATCTTCAATAAGTAAACGCGTTTGTTTAGATGTTTCATTCAATTTCTGTAAATAATATTTTCCATTATCAGAAAGGTTTTTTTCCTCGGACAATATGCTAACAAAGTTTTGTATTTTTCGTAATGGCTCCTGTAAATCGTGACTCGAAATAAAGTTGAGGGATTCTATTTCTTTGTTCGAAATATTAAGTTCATTTATTTTATTTAAAAGCGCTATACGTTTCTTTAAAAACTTTATTATTCCAAACAAGGTAACAAGAATAAGAAAAATACTTAACGCACGATTGAGTATTTTGAGGGAAGTAAAATCAATTTCGGGTGCTAGAGAAATAAAATATCCAACTATTAGAAATACTATACTTATTATGCTTGCCAGGATAATAAACTTTGCTTCGTTAGTCAATATAAATAAGAATATAACCCATATATATAAGAAGTAAACAGCAAAACCCAAAGGGGTTAAAATGTCAATCATTAACACTGCCAGTAATAAAAACAACCCGAAGGAAATAATGATATTATTGTAATTTTTCTTTCTCGGTTTCATAGAATTCACAGTCATTTAAGAGAATCAAAAAAAAGAATGTTACATTAATAATGTATTGTATTAAGTATAAATTTATCTTTTGATGGCTGTCCCGGATTTTCGCTTAGCAATGTGAGTGCTTTTTGAATGTATGCGGGAAGGTCTTTAAGGTCGCACTTTTGCAAATAATAATGCGCGCCATTTTGGTATAATATATTTGCAATATCTTCATAAAGAGATGTAGAATAAATAACAATAGGGATATGTTTTAATTTTTCATCGCTCTTTATTTCTGAAAGACATTCATTGCCATTTTTTCGGGGCATATTCAGGTCAAGAAAAATAACATCAGGAAGATGATTTGAATTTTTTTTTAAATAATTCAATAATTGTTCACCGTCTTCAACTGTTGTGAGTTTTGTCTGAATTGTTATTTCTTTTAAGGCTTTTTCGAAAAAGAAACGGTCACTATTGTCATCATCGGCAAGCAAAATATGCCATAGTTTATTGATTGTCTTAGGTAGTTCCATTTCATTTTAAATGTTAGCAAAACATGTTAGTCTATTTTAAATGTTATATTAAAAATATGCCAAGTCCATTTTGCTGACTTTTTATTTATTTTTTTCATTTATTTAAAAGAACTAAATAATTTACTCCCTCTCCACCCAATCCCCATACTTCTTAATCAAATCAACCAAAGCATCCACAGCCTTTTCAGAGCCAATATTACGTTCTACCACTTCTCTGCCTTTATACAAAGTGATTTTCCCAATACCTGTACCAACATAACCATAATCAGCATCCGCCATTTCACCCGGGCCATTTACAATACAACCCATAATGCCAATTTTCACACCTTTTAAATGGTCGGTGCGGTTACGGATCTTTGCAGTTGTTTCCTGTAAATCAAAAAGTGTTCTTCCGCATGACGGACAGGAAATGTATTCTGTTTTGGAGATGCGGGTACGTGTGGCTTGTAATATACCAAATGAAGTAGCATTTACATTTTTTGGAGAAGTACAATTATTTTGCTTTATCCATAGTCCATCACCAAATCCGTCTAAAAATAATGCTCCTGTATCAGTTGCTGCGTGCAGTTGAAATGCTTCTTCAGAAAGATCAGAATAATTGCGTTTTATAATAACCGGAACATTACAATTGTTATTCATCAATTCAATAAACATTCTGCGTTGCTCTGCCATTCCATGTTCGTTGGACGTTTCAAAAACCAAAATTAGCGGGTCATGCTGAACTTGTTTCAGCATCTCGATAAAAGAGCCTGAAACATACTTGTCCTGAGACCCTGAAACAAGTTCAGGGTGACCTAGGAGTTTGGAACTATCAATCAGATCATCTATTGAAACTTTAATAAAATTTAATTCAGAGGATTTTTTATCGGTTGTAAAATAATCAGTCGCAGAAAACAAAGGATAGCGCCTTGTTTTGTCTTTCAGTTTTTCCCAGATAGCCGAAGGGTATAGTAATCCTAAAGTACCGGGTATTTCAAAATCAATTTTATTAACACCAACAAAAATATAATCACAGGCCTGGTCGGTTATGTTCCATTTATCTGTTGGAACGGAATAATTATATCCGACTGCATAAAGTGAGGCAGGAGTGATGGCTTGCTTTTTACTGAAATCAGCAATTACACGTGGGACGTTATGTCCTCCAATATTTATTGCTTCGTTGGTTTCCCTTCGTTTGTAATCGTATGGGGAATAAGGGAGTTCGAAAGTTGAAAGTTGGAAAGTTGAAAGTTGTGTAGCGTTATCCAGAACTTTTAACTCTTCACTCATAACTTCCGGGATGGTTTTGTGCGAAGTCCTATTCGCATATCGTTTAACCAATGCTTTTGCAACCGGAATTTCAAATTCCGGATCTTCTGTTAAT
>Ga0209343_10009350_pt1 | contig 11275 bp, 9 predicted proteins | sample RifCSPlowO2_02_FD_184026 | JGI IMG/M metagenome (GOLD analysis project Ga0209343, IMG submission 184026) | Groundwater microbial communities from Rifle, Colorado - Rifle CSP2_plank lowO2_0.2 (SPAdes) (version 2) | ecosystem: Environmental > Aquatic > Deep subsurface > Groundwater | place: Rifle... | reverse complement strand
ATCACCCTGTGTTCTCCTGCTCAAAAATTGAGCAGAAGCAGTTGAACACCTGGGTCAGTTTTCAGTCGGCAGAACAGCCTCTACTGGGTCAGTTTTCGGTCAGCGGCAACAATCATGAGCCTGATCCAGTCTGCACGGCTCAATGGCCATGATCCGTACGCTTACCTGAAGGATGTCCTCACGCGCCTGCCGACGCAGCGGGCGAGTGACATCGATCAATTGCTACCGCATAAGTGGCAGCCACTTTAATCACGCAAGGCGTGATGCCCGGACGCATACAATCTATTGCTGCTGACATGGTTCTCAAAACACAGATACGCATGCGGGTGGCTTCCCATCACAGGTGTACAAATGTACAGTCAAAGCTTGAAATATTATCACTTGATGATAAGATCTTTCTAGGAATAAAGAAGAGTGCTTTCAGTGCTTTCAGTGCTTTCAGTGCTTTCAGTGCTTTCAGTGCTTTCACGTTGGGTTGGGGTTGGGGGTGGTAGTGAGTGCTCAAGAACGGTATTGCGTGATTGGTATTAAAGGGGCTGATATCGCGCCTGAGACACCAGTAACGATTTGGTTTGAGTCTTTAAAGTCTGCAGCTTCAGTTCTCTCCGAAGAAAATCAAAAATTGCTTTCTTTAATTTCAAAGATGAAGCCGAGCACGGTAACAGAGCTATCAAATATGTCGGGGCGAGCGGTGAGCAATTTGTCAAGAACAATTAAAACTTTAGAGAAGTATGGGCTGATCAAAACTGAACAGGTGGGAGCAGGATTGAGGCCGACGGTTCTTTATGACAGATTTAATATAGTCTGTGGCGGCGGCGTAAGCTCTACAGAAAAAGTTAAACACAGCCTTGTCTCTATGTTTACAGGGGTAGGCGGACTGGACATGGGATTTGAAGGCGGTTTTTCTTATAAAGGCCAAAAATATCCAATCCAGCCATTTAAGACTCTCGCAGCGTACGAGCGTGATGAAAAGTGTGTAGAAACTATTCGGATGAATCTTGATATTCCTATCCATCAAATGGAACTGCATGAGGGGCTTGTTGAAGATTTCCCCCGAGCAGATGTACTGATAGGTGGCTTTCCTTGTCAAGATTTTAGCTCTTGTGGGCCAAAGCGAGGGCTCTCATCGGAGAGAGGTCAGTTATATAAGGTTCTGGTGCAATATATGAAGCTGCATCGCCCTAAAGTGGTGTGTGCTGAAAATGTTCCTAATCTTGCAAGGATGCAGGGCGGGAGTGTTATAAAAACGATCATTGATGATTTTAGGAATGAAGGTTACAAGGTTCAAGTTTGGGACCTATTTGCTCCTGATTATGGCGTTCCTCAAAGCCGGCGCCGTTTATTCTTTATTTGTACTAGAGATGACCTGCTTGGAGAACCGTTGAAGCCAGATGGCACATTTGCTACTGCGCATCGAGGTACAAAATGGGCGATTGGAGATTTGGAGAGAATTTTCGATGAAACTGTCCCTAATCAGAGTCAGTACTTTAAGGCATCTAAAGCGAAGAAAGGTAATGGCCAGGGAGACGAGCGTTGTCGTGCTGATGGCCCATCATATACGATTAGAGCTAATGCAAAATCTAGAGTCCAGTTCCATTATCTTTTGAATCGTCGACTTACGATTAGAGAGTGTGCTCGATTACAAACCTTCCCTGACGATTTTGTTTTTCCTCACTCTGCGACAACCAACGTAATGCAAATTGGTAACGCTGTGCCCCCAGTTCTTTCATATGCAGTAGCTAAATCTGTAAGCCAATATTTGGACTCTCTCGACGTTTAAGGGATTATTATGTCGTCTGATAGACAGGCAGTATTTGACTATATATTCAGCAAAGCCGATGAGGCCGGTTACATGGGGCTTGATTCGTCTGAGTCAAGTAAATTTCAGGACGCCCTTGAGAATGACCCGGAACTAAAAGCTATTGCTGGCGAGCAGCTTAGTAGGAAGTATATAAAAGATACTGTTCTTAATAACTATAGCAAACAGCGTCGCTATATAACTCATGATGATGTTTTGGAGGTTATTTCTGGCATCAATCGTGAGGATATTGAGGGGGGGAAGAAAGAGCTAGAGAATGGTGTCTTTTACATAAACAAAAATGGTGTAAAGGTCTCATGTACAAGTGCTAGTTACAGTGAGTGGCAGACCGTGTTTAAACGGTTTGGTGGGCGCAACTCTGGAGAAGTGCGTTTCGCGTTTTTGACATGTGGTGGGGTTGGGGTAGAAGAAAGTAAGTTAAATGAAGTTAAAAGTATTTTATCTTCATACGGGATTAATGCATTTATAGTTAAGCCGAATGAGGCGTCAGTCGATATAAGTGACTATATCAGCCTGCAGTCTATTGTGGTTGAGCAGGCGAAGCTCATTAGGGTAAGTAAGCCATTTATTCTTTTGGCGGGGATTTCCGGCACGGGTAAAACACGTTTTGTTCGTAGTCAAGCCGAGTTTAGTGGCTCATTTTTAGATAGCTATTGTTTGGTTTCGGTTCGTCCAGACTGGCATGAACCTTCGGACCTTATGGGTTACACATCTAGACTTACAGGTCGGGCGGAGTATGTGGTAACTGACGTCTTACTTTTCATTGTTAAGGCGTGGAGAGATATTTTTAGTAAAGGAGGAACTCTACACGGAGGGTCCATTTCTGGTACTAGTAGTTGTCTTTCAAGTATGCAAGTTTTCTGGCTGTGTTTAGATGAAATGAATCTTGCACCAGTAGAGCAGTACTTTTCTGACTATTTATCTGTTCTCGAAACTAGGCAGTGGAAGTGGGATGAAGATAAATTTGTCTATAGCTGTGATGCGATATTTAAAGCCAGTACGATAAGGTCTGTGGACTCTGATAAGCTGCGTGATGATCTCGGCCTAAGCGGCGTTCAATGCGATGAGTTGTGGCAGCATTTTCTGTTGAATGGCATAGGTTTACCATTCAATTTGATTGTCGCGGGTACAGTCAATATGGATGAAACTACGCATGGTTTTTCGAGGAAGGTTATTGATAGAGCTTTGACTTTTGATTTTGGTGAATTTTATCCTAACGATTTTGATTCATATTTTGCCTCGCAGTCTGTTGCTAAAAGGATAGCTTACCCGATCTATTCAGGTGTGGATGCAGGGTTTGCTGCTCCGGCTTGCGACAGTCGCTGGCAGGAGACAATAGGCTTTTTAAATGCAGTGAACTCGGTTCTTCGTGGAACGCCTTTTGAGCTAGCTTATCGTGCTCTGAATGAGCTTCTACTTTCTGTTGTTGGTTTCAACCCTTCTGGAGACGATGAGCTGCAGTCGGTTTGGGATGATTTTCTAATGTGTAAGGTTTTACCTCGAATAGAGGGTGATGTTGATAAGCTCACGAAGTATGAGGGATCTGTTCCAGTCGGCGTATTGAACGCGCTTAATCAAGTATGCGCTATACGGCTGAATGATATCTGGGGGGCGGACAGCCGACCTGATCTACATCGCGAGAATATCAACCCTGCAGTGGGAGATTTGATTATAGCTTGCAGAAGTAAGAAGAAACTAATGTGGATGCAGGAGCGCCTGGAGCGCTCTGGGTTCACCAGCTTTTGGCCATAATTCTAATTTTAATGAGGTTGAAATGCCCGAGTTAATCAGAATTCAGACTAAAAGTTGGGAGCTTAGTATTTGGGGTGGAGATATTCAAGAAGCACAATCTAGGTATTTTCGTACCTTGGACAAAAGAGGTGTCGTTGGACCTAGATTGCCATACAGTGTGTCGCTTTCAAGTGGTGTTACAGTAGAAGATGTTGGTTGCTGTGTTGGTTATTCTGTTGAGTCTTGCCGCAATATTTTGTGTTCGTCCCCAATATTTTTTGAAAACGCTCAGTATCAATTCGAATTGCTATTCTTGGATGGAAGTGTTGGCAGCGCAAAAATTATTCACAAGTTGCAAGCTGTTAACGAAAGTTTTCATTTTTCTCCAGCGCGTGCTGCATCTTTCGCCCGGCTATCCGGTGCTTTAAATACAGGCAATAATGTCGGCTGGCTTACGTTGCCTGTTTCATTTTTCAGAGGCGATGTGGCTGAGTTATTTACTGTCTCGTTTGAAGTGTTGCCGACAAAAATGGATCTTTATTCTGATTTGCCGATTATTTCTAGGCAAATAGATGAGGTTTACCCATTATGGCGCTTCAGTATTGCCGAAAAAACTTCGCAGAATGCATCAAAAGGGCAGGTTGTTGGTAATTTCCCAATTATGTGGCTGGCTCAGTTTAACGCATTAACTTCGCAGTTTTTTGCGGCGCTTAATGTCGTCTCAAGCTCGCCTCATTCTCGTCTGCAGGGAATGGTTAGTTATAAAAAGGCTGAGCGTCTGCGAGGTCGTGTTTCAGAGAAGGTTTGCGAGCAAGTTAGAGACGATCTCTTGTTGGGTGTTGCTGGTCGATATTATAAGCAAGAGCGTAAATTTCTTAGCGTAAATACCTTGGAAAATCAGTTTGTAAAACATGTTGTGCTGACATGCCGTAAGTACATATCAGTCATTCATGGGAAGCTAACTTTGGCTGCCAATGAGGCTCCCTATAAACGCCTGTCTGTTCACTTTCTCGATGAGCTGGATAGTTGGCAGAGTTACTTTTCTAGCTTTATGCGTCAGAGCATGTGGTCTGAGGTTGATAGCTTCAAGGCGCATGGGCAAGACTCTTTAGTACTGCAGCAAAAGCCTGGGTATAGTGGTGTTTATCGAATTTGGCAGCAGTTGAAGTATTATTTGGATTTCTTTTCTGGAGAGTCCTCGATATCTATAAAGCCTATTTCTGAACTTTACGAGGTTTGGTGTTTTCTAACGCTGCGCTCTATTTTAGTGGAGCGGCTAGGCTTTGTAGAAAAGACTGCTAAAGTTGATCGTCTTCGGGTGAATAGTCTTTTTGAATATGAGCTATCTGATGGAGTAAGGGGGGCGTTTGAGTTTGAGCGATCTGATGGTGTTTCGGCACGATTAGCGCACGAGCCAGTTTTTAGAAGTAATGGAGTTGATATACAGTCTTTTACCGTTGCGCAAAAGCCGGATATATTCTTGGATATAAGCTTCCCAAATGGGAAAAGGTGTGTTTGGGTTTTTGATGCAAAGTATCGAATTAAAGCGAATCGCAGCCAGTTTGATACGATTGATGTTGATGCGATGGATTATGTTCCCGATGATGCGATTAATCAAATGCATCGTTACAGGGATGCTCTGATAAGTATGTCGAATCTTGAGGTGGGTGGCCGGAGTCGTCCAGTTTTCGGTGCTTTTGCCCTATACCCTGGTTATTATGACCAGATGGTTGACAGGAATCCCTATGCATATTCAATCGATCAAGTAGGTGTTGGTGCTTTTCCATTGTTGCCAAGTGTTGATGGGGACAAGTTTAGTAAATGGTTAGTAGATTTTCTGGTGTCTAAGATTGGGCAGCTAGCTCTAACTACTGGTTCTGGTTCTAGTGCTGATTCAGGATATTTAAGTGATGTATTTTATCTTCAAAGCTTACTAAGGATTCCTGCTGCAGGCATGAGGCAGTTTTTATACTCGGATTTGGTGCTTATTGCTCCTTGGTCCTTGCCTAATAGTTCCAGTCCGGAGGTTTTTCTTGTTGATGGGGCGAAATCTTATATTTTGCCTTCTAAGTTTTTAAATGGTGGTTTTGATATTTTTGCTTTTCATGAGGTGTGTTTTATCGCATTGATTGCTGGCGATGTTTCGAATTCTTATGATGGCGAAATACAGTTGCTCTGGCCGGTAAGAAAAGCATTCATTCCTAAAAATATAGATTGTAGCGACGAAGAGTGTGTTTTTGATCTTGGTGAGCCACTACGCTTAAAAAATGCAATCAAGATAAGGAAAGGGTTGCGCTCTTCAGATATATTTCGTCTTACAACTTTATCAGGGCTTGATGGAGTAAAAAATTTTGAAGATATACCCTGTGTCTATAATACTGGTTTATAACTGATATCGGGCGATTACTTCGTTCGATGACAAGTGAGAGTGTTGCATGATCCTTTCGGTCTATTGTAGCTTTTGAGGTGGCCCTGTCGTCCAATTACATGGCCTCGCCCACCTCGCGTAAGTCAGATGGGAACCCACTGTATTGAAATAGCTGCCATTCCTGCTGCGATCTAGTTTGTTGATAATTTATTGGAGTAAAAACGCCCGTTAAAATAGCAAAAGCGCCTGTATTTATTGGTGATTTTTTCTCGATATGCTGTGGGCGCTGCCAAAGTGATTCTCGGGTAATAGGTACTACGCTTTAATCTCTTTGATTTCCAACAAGCCAATAAGTCTGAAGGTAGGTATTCAGTAATTACTCATGGTTAAAAATAACTAAACCTTTATTTGGTATGAGCCTACCCCAACAGGACATACCGTAATGAGCGATACACTTAAACCTAAACGTATCTCCGGAAACACAAACCTCCGTTACTGGTACGACGCCACTTACGATGGTTATCCCCTTATGGTGGATAAGGGCCCATTCGTTGAGCAGTACCTGGAAAAACTCTATCAAACGATGCAATACGCATTGGCTGACTATTCTCGTGTATTTGCTTTCAGGTTTGACTTGAGGCTACCGCGTGGAAAACCTTTGCCTAACGATGCAATGACCAATCAGATGATCCGGGATTTTAAAGCGTCGCTGGACGAGCAAATTATCTGGGATCGTCAACGTGCTCGAAACCTTAATCGATCAGCCCATGACTCCAGAGTTAGGATGTTCTGGGTCAGAGAGTTGGGTGAGGTTAACGGAAGGCCCCATTACCACTGCATAGTATTTTTCAATCGTGATGCTTATCGCTCGGTGGGAGGTATCAACTCTGAGCGTAATAACATGCTCAACCGTATTGAGTTAGCTTGGGCTCGAACTCTTGGCTTACAAGTGGATGACATACGTGGGGTGGTCCATTTTCCCAAGGGTGCTACCCACCATTTAACCCGCACGGATTACGTCGGGCAAGATGAGTTCTTTCGTCGATCAAGCTACCTATGCAAAGTCGCAACCAAACATTATGGCGATGGCCAGCATGGCTGCGGAGGGAGTCGGTACTGAGGGTGGAACCGTACCAGGGTTCGTGAGCGGAATCCGAGGAGATCCACCATGACTATGCGGACTAAACGCCTAGGAGGTCTGGTCATGCCGATTTTGTACAAAAAAGAAAAGTAGTGACATCGGCTGGGACTTTCGTCCCAGCCTCTTCATCAAGCGTGCACGTTACGGTTGTTTCCCCTCGCTACACCAGCCTTTCCACTCATCAAGCTGCTCACCCACGATCATCGCATCCTCGCCCATTTCTTCGCGGAAGACGCTAATCCAAGAGTCAACGCAGTTTTCGGGTTCTGAATTACCTGCCTGTACAGGGCCTAGAGCATTTAGGCGACCGGCCAGCGCATTGTTACGATTTACCAGGGCTGTGTAGCCGCAGCGAGAGTCACGACAGCTTGCATCCAAGAGCCCAGCCCAGTTTTGATGGTCGAACTCAAGTAGCTGAAGTGCTTCTTGTGTCGTGGCTGGGTGGTTTCGTATTTTTTCATAGAAGCCCTTCATCTTTTCCATTTCCGAAGGAGCTATGGCGTCGTAGCACTGAAATATTGCACGGGTGGTGCCTCTGCTTTCGCAATAGCTATTTGCCAGTGATGTTGTGGAAAATAGGGTCGCTAGGATCAAAATTGCAGCTTTCATTTCTTCGTCTCCTTGAAGGTGCATTTACTCTATTTTTGAATGGTGTTGTGGCTCAATGATTCTGGACACCCCGATAGGGCGTTAAGCTTCGCCCAGCAATGAGGTGTTTACGTGACCAGAAGATCATTCAGTACAGATTTCAAACTCGAAGCAGCAGGCCTGGTTCTGGATCAAGGCTATTCCATCCCCGAGGCAGGTAAGTCGATGGGCGTAGGCCCGACGGCATTGCGCCGATGGGTAGAGCAACTGCGCAGTGAGCGTGGTGGCACAACCCCGCCGCGCAGTAAGGCCATGACTCCCGAGCAGAAACGCATACAAGACCTTGAGGCCCAAGTTCGGCGTTTAGAGCGGGAGAAAGAGATCCTAAAAAAGGCTACCGCTCTCTTAATGTCGGACTCCCTCGATCAATAAGCCTGATCGAGGCATTGGGCGAGCGATATCCACGAGCCGAGCTGTGCCGCGTATTTGGCGTACATCGCAGCAGTGTCTACGACGCCTGCAAGAGACGCCGCCGGGTAGATCATCGGCGGATTGCATTACGCCAGTTGGCCACTGAATTTCATCTACAGAGTCGCGGCTCAGCTGGAGCCAGAACATTGTCAGCGGCGCTGCGGATACAGGGTGTCGCGGTGGGGCGTTTTCTGGCCGGACGCCTGATGAAAGAGGCCCGGCTGTTCAGTTCGCAATGCCGCAAGCATCGTTATCGTCGAGCTGATGGTGAAAATGCTATCGCAGCGAATGAGCTGGATCGGCAGTTCACTGTGAGCCGCCCCAACCAAGTGTGGTGCGGCGACGTGACCTACATCTGGGCGGGTAATCGCTGGATTTACCTGGCGGCGGTTATGGATTTGTATGCGCGCCGCATCGTGGGCTGGGCACTCTCCAATCGACCAGACTCGCAACTTACGACGCGCGCTTTGCGCGTGGCTTTTGAGTCCCGTGGTTGTCCGCAGCAGCTGATGTTTCACTCTGACCAAGGCAGCCATTACACCAGCATCGAGTTCCGCCAAATGCTGTGGCGCTACCGGATCAAGCAGAGCATGAGCCGGCGTGGCAACTGTTGGGACAACGCACCGATGGAGCGCTTTTTCAGAAGCCTGAAAACGGAGTGGATGCCAGAGCAAGGCTATACCAACCAGGGTCAGGCTGAGGCGGATGTACTGCGTTACCTGACGGACTACTACAACCATCAACGGCCACACAGCTACAACGGGTACAAAACGCCAGTGGAAGCCGAGTCACTGGCCGGATAAACCTTAACCAGTGTCCAGAATTCGTTGACCACAACATGGCCATATCGGCAAGGCGTAATGCGCAGCGTGCCTCCGGTTTATTGGTTTCACGTTGTATTCATTGCGCGTTCGCGTGCTGCCAAAGACAAAGTCACGATGAAAGCATGCTTAGCTGAGAAGCTACAAATGCTGATCCGGAATGCGTAATAATTTAAGCAGCGCGCAGAGAATCCAGCAGGCCAGTACCACAGCGATCAGCAAGGGTGGGAAACGCAGCATCAGCACAACGCTCACGACCAATGCACCGGCTGCAGCCAGCGCGCCGATGAATGCAAATAGGCAAAGCAGAAATCGTAATACCATCATCTCGGTTCTCTGGTGGCCTGCCTGGAGTCAGGGCAGGCGGGGCTAGGTCAGTGGGTTTGATTGGCTAGCACTTCTAGCTTGCCGGCCAATGAGCTGGTGCTGTGTTGCGGTGCTTCGTTTTGGGGGTTGATGGACGCTGTATCCCGGCTGGTAAAGAACTCTTCAATCACAGCACTGCTGTCTTCTTCGCTGTCCTCGAATGCACCGTTGCCAAAGCCACGGCGTGCAGCCTCATCCAGTGCGGATTGATCGAAGCCAGCGGTTTGCCGTTGTGCGTCTAGTTCATTGGCAGCCTGCAGCGACTCGGCCATGTCCATGCCGCCGCGTACGGTCAGATCGACGTAGAAGATCGGCGTGCCATGGCTCTGCCGGGTCGACTTGCCACGCAGGCGCAGCTCTAGCGGTAGGCAGGCCAGGCGGTTGCCAGAAATAGCCTGGAAGTAATGCAGGCGAGCGGCCAGGGTGCGGATGCTGTTGAAGCCGGTGGTGCGGAATACGAAGCTGCCCAGCGGATCGTCATCACCGATCAGCACATTCAGCCGACCATAGGGTTTGCAGGCACCGCCTTTGGCCAGAGGGCAGACATCGGGCGATGGGCAGGGCAGCGATTGCATGCCGTCCTGGGTGACACGCTTACAGGTCTCGCCATTGCCCACGCACAACGGCCTGCCAGACTGCCGATCAAACAGCGTGTAGTCAGCGCGAAAGTTCAGATCCGGTTCGTTGAACAGCAGGCGTACCGGAATGCTGCGCAGCTTGTCGTCCTTGCCCTGGCGCAGCTCATCATTGAGCGGATGCAGCAGCCAGCCGTCCTTACCTTGCACCTGGGAAGTGATGGTGAATTGATCATCCTTTTCCGGCAGGCGCTTGCCGTTTTTCTCGACGACCTTACCGATAGAAATCCGCCCAAGCACCGGCGGTGTGATTGCTAGACCTTTGAGCATGGTGGTTCTCCTGCAAGCGAAAAAAGGCCAGCCACGCAGCGTTAACTGCATGGACTGGCCAAGGGGGGGGCTGAGGGGGGATTAGCCGATCAGGAAGCGCCGACTGCCTTGCTTGGTTTTGCTGTAACGCGCTTGCAGATAAGGTTTGTCCTTCAGCATGCTTTCGACATCCAAGACGATGCTGTCCTTAGATTTTTTCCAGCTGATAAAGCCTTGGCTGAACTCCGCGCGGGTAGCATCACCCATGGCTTGTTGCAGCATCTGCTTGAGCTGAGCTTCGCGCGTTTCCTTCTCGCTGATGGATTGGCGCACCGCCTTGAGTTCCAGGTAGGCCGCTGCCAAACCGGCACGGCTACTGAAGTCGACGGTCTGGCCGCTGTCCTCCGGGTAGAGCGCGCGCAGTGCCATTTCGGCCGACGCTGAGCCATCAGCAGGCGGCGGCGTGTCGGTCTCGACGTAGTGCCAGAACTTGCGCTCCAGCTCGATCAGGCGAGCAATCATCTGCTCGTCACGTTCGATGCGGTGGATCTCCAGCGTCTGGCCACCGAGCAGCACGGCAACATCTGCCGCCTGCTTGCCGGTGACGGCGAGCTGGTGCATGACCTGCAGTTGCACATATTCAGGCACGCCTTCTTTCCAGAGGCGTGCGCCGTTTATGCCGGCCGTCTTGCATTCGAGGATCTGCACGTCGTCAGCACCAATAACCTCGCGGTCGATGTTGGCCAGCATCCAGGACAGCTCAGGATCTGGGTGTTGCAGCACGGCGTTGATACGCCGCACCTTCTTTTCCGTGCGCTTGCTGTAATGCCAGGCCACGACCGGTTCGAGGACATTGCCCCAGTACATCGGGCTTTCTTCGTCGTGCGGATCGGCCTTCGGTAACGTGGTGTCACGACCGGTTTTCTCCATCCACAGTTCGAGCTGCGATTTGTAGGGATTTAGGCCCACCGCAGCACCAGCATCCGAACTGCCGATGCCTTGTTTACGGACCGCTAGCCAGTCTTCACGCGGTAGTTCCTTGGTACTGATTAAGCGCAGCGCCGGGCGCGCCTTGCTGGTGCTGCT
>Ga0209343_10009345_pt1 | contig 11278 bp, 9 predicted proteins | sample RifCSPlowO2_02_FD_184026 | JGI IMG/M metagenome (GOLD analysis project Ga0209343, IMG submission 184026) | Groundwater microbial communities from Rifle, Colorado - Rifle CSP2_plank lowO2_0.2 (SPAdes) (version 2) | ecosystem: Environmental > Aquatic > Deep subsurface > Groundwater | place: Rifle... | reverse complement strand
CCGGGCACGAATAGAACCACCATGAAAGTGATCAGCAAGACCCCCAGCAAGGTGGGAATCATCAGCAGCAAGCGTTTGAGGATGTAGCTCAGCATGGTTTATTTGGCCCACCAGGTGTCGATCGCCCAGCCCTCGCCCGCCGCATAGGGCGGCATCGACTCGGGTTTGGCCAGGCGCCAACTGTTGTACACCATGCGATGTGTGCCCGCGCTCCATTGGGGAATCAGAAAATGACTGTGACTGATGACACGATCCAGCGCACGGCACGCAGGCAGCAGTTCGGCCTTGGACCTGGCGCTGGTCATCGCGCTGATCAACGCATCGACGGCCGGGTTCTTGACGCCCGCAAAATTGCCGGAATCTTCCTGCTCGGCCGCCTTGGAGCCAAACATGTCGGCATATTCCTGCCCCGGATTGTGGGTGCCGCCGTAGGCAATCGAGGTGATGTCGAACTCAAACTTCTGCAGGCGTTGCTGGTACAGGGCAAAGTCCACCGGGCGAAAGCTCAAAGTGATGCCCAGTTTTTCCAGATTTCGCGCCCACGGCGCCGCCATGCGGGCACCGCTCTCGTTGCTGTCCAGGTACTCAATTTCAAACGCCTGGCCCTGGGCGTTGCGCAAGGCCCCATCGCGCACCTCCCAGCCTGCGGCCTTCAGCAGGGACTGGGCCTGGCGCAGGTTGGCGCGCAGGGATGAATCACCATCGGTGCGGGGCGCAACCGCCATGGGGCCAAAAGCGGCGGGCGGGATGTCTTGGCGCCAAGGGGTCATCAACGCCAGTTCTTGCGCACTGGGCATCCCGCTGGCCTGGCAATCGGTGTTGCCAAACAGGCCATTGACGCGCTGGTAGGCGTTGTAGAACATCTGCCGGTTCATCCATTCGAAATCCAGCGCCAAGCCCAGCGCCTGGCGCACGCGTATGTCCTTGAGCTTGTCGCGCCGGGTGTTGAGCACATAGCTCTGAAAGCCGGTCGGCAAACGGTGTTTGAACTCAGCCTTGACCAACTCACCACTGTCAAAACGCTTGCCGTTCACCCGGCGCGCCCAATCGCCAGCCGAAAAAAAACGCATCAAATCAAACTCACCGGCTTTGAGCGCTTCCAGTCGCGCCGTACCGTCCTTGTAAATCTTGACCGTGATGCGATCAAAGTTGTTGCTGCCACGCTTCACATTCAGGTCCCTGGCCCAATAGTTCGGGTCACGCACATAAGTGATGTCTTTGCCAAAGCGCACCGGGCCAATTTTGTAAGGGCCACTGCCAATCGGGATGTCGGTGACGATTTGATCAAATGACTTGAGCTTGCCATTCACCCTGCCCCAGGCCCGGCTGAATACCGGCAAACCGCCGACGGTGAGCGGCAGTTCCCGGTTCGGTTTTTTGAAGCGATAACGCACAGTGCGCTCATCGAGCACCTCCAGACCCGCCACATCTTCGAGCAGACTTTTATAGGCGGGCGAGGTGTACGGCCCCATCAAAGTGTCAAAGCTGTATTTCACATCCAGGGCCAACACCGGGTCACCATTGTGAAAGCGGGCCTCGGGCGCCAGGCGAAAGGTAGCGCTCAAGCCATCTGGCGCCACGTCCACGTCACGCGCCAGCAGGCCGTAGCCGGCGCCGGTTTCATCCAGCACGCCCGTCAGCAGCGAGTCAAACATCAAGTCCGCCAGATACGCCGGGGCCGAGCCCTTGATCGTGAACGGGTTGTACTTATCAAAAGTGGACACGCGCAAATTGCTCACCAGCCGCAGTTCACCGCCCTTGGGCGCGTTCGGATTGACATAATCGAAGTGCGGAAAATTGGCACCGTACTTCAGATCGCCCCACAGCGCGTACCCATGCGCCGCCCACAACGGACTGCAAACAACAGACAGGCATAAAAAAAACAAACGTCGCATGCGACAATTCTGCATCAACGACACCTGCCGTCGGGCGGGCATGATGAATGCCGCTATAAACGGCTTTTCAAGCCAATTCCGAGACGGCGACGATTTAACTGCATATAGAACTGAGAGAAGAGACCACTATGGGATTCCTGACAGGAAAAAAATTGCTGATTACCGGTGTTTTGTCGAAACGCTCGATTGCTTACGGCATCGCACAAGCCTGCCATGAACAAGGCGCGGAACTGGCCTTCAGCTACGTCGGCGAGCGTTTCAAGGAGCGCATCACCGAGTTTGCGGCCGATTTTGGTTCCACGCTGGTGTTTGACTGCGATGTGGCAGACGATGCCCAGATTGAAAAATTGTTCACCGATTTGGCCAAGCACTGGCCCAAATTTGATGGCTTTGTGCACAGCATTGGCTACGCGCCGCGCGAGGCCATTGCCGGCAATTTTCTGGACGGATTGACGCGCGAAAACTTTCGCATCGCGCACGACATCAGCGCCTACAGCTTCCCCGCCATGGCCAAGGCTGCCCTGCCCTACCTCAACGACAAGGCGTCCTTGCTCACACTCACTTACCTGGGCGGCGTGCGCGTGGTGCCCAGCTACAACACCATGGGTTTGGCCAAGGCATCACTGGAGTCGTCGGTGCGTTACCTGGCCGATGCTATTGGCCCACGCGGCATGCGCGTGAACGGCCTGAGCGCTGGCGCCGTCAAGACACTGGCCGCCAGCGGCATCAAGGACTTTGGCCGCTTGCTGGCCATTTCAGCCAGCGCATCACCTCTGAAGCGCAACGTGACGATTGAAGAGGTCGGCAATGTGGCCGCTTTCTTGCTCAGCGACCTGGCGTCCGGCATGACCGGGCAGATTTCCTATGTCGACTGCGGCGTCAGCCAGACCGCCGTGGCGGTCGTGGAGTCTTGATTAAATAGGGCTGTAGCCCCCGTCCCTGTTAAATAGGTAGCTATAATATTTATAGCTACCTATTTTATTTTCGATTCAGGACTTGACGCAATCCGCGTAGTAGTGCCGCTGCCCGTCAGCCTCCTGTTCTTCCACCAGTCCATGAATATCGGTTTCAAAACCGGGGCACTGGGCATTGAACTCGCGGGCAAACTTCAGGTAATCCACGATCTTCTTGTTGAACACTTCGCCCGGTATCAACAAGGGAATGCCAGGTGGGTAAGGTGTGACCAGGCCAACCGTGATGCGACCTTCCAGATCATCAATCGCCACGCGCTCGGTTTTGCGCAGCGCAATGTGGGCATAGGCATCGCTGGGCTTCATGGCCGGCGCCAGGTCACTCAAATACATGTCGGTGGTCAGGCGCGCAATGTCGTATTTGGCGTAGAGCTGGTGCACCTGCTGGCACAGGTCAGCCAGCCCCATGGTTTCGTATTTGGGGTACTTCTGGCAAAACTCGGGCAGGATGCGCCACATCGGCTGGTTCTTGGCGTAGTCGTCCTTGAACTGCTGCAAGGCGGTCAACATGCTGTTCCAGCGGCCCTTGGTGATGCCGATGGTGAACATGATGAAAAAGCTGTAAAGCCCGGTCTTCTCGACCACCACGCCGTGTTCAGCGAGGAACTTGGTGACGATACTGGCCGGAATGCCGGTCTTGGCAAACTTGCCGTTCAAGTCCATGCCGGGCGTGACCACGGTCGATTTGATCGGGTCCAGCATGTTGAAGCCGGTGGCCATTTTGCCAAAACCGTGCCAGTTGACACCCGCCTTGGCTTTGGCTGACTCGCCTTTGATGATCCAGCTGTCGGCGCGGCCAATGCCTTCTTCCACCAGTTTTTCAGGTCCCCACACCTTGAACCACCAGTCGGTGCCGTATTCTTCGTCGATCTTGCGCATGGCACGGCGGAAATCGAGCGCTTCAGCGATGCTTTCTTCCACCAGCGCGGTGCCGCCGGGCGGCTCCATCATGGCGGCAGCCACGTCGCAACTGGCAATGATGCTGTACTGCGGGCTGGTACTGGTGTGCATCAGGTACGCGTCGTTGAACAGGTGCTTGTCGAGCTTGACGGTTTGCGAATCCTGCACCAGCACCTGGCTGGCCTGGCTGATGCCGGCCAGCAGCTTGTGAATCGATTGCGTGGCATAGACCATGGCGTGCTTGGGGCGCGAGCGCTTTTTGCCCATCGCATGGTAGGTGCCGTAAAACGGGTGAAATGCCGCATGTGGCAACCAGGCTTCGTCAAAGTGGATGTTCTCCACATAGCCGTCCAGCATGTTTTTGACCGTCTCGGTGTTGTACAACACACCGTCGTAGGTGGACTGGGTCAGCGTCAGCACGCGCGGCTTGATCCGGCTCAGGTCCACGTCGGGCAGATGCGCCTTGATCAAAGGGTTGGCCTTGATTTTTGCCTTGATGGACGCTGGCTCAAACTCGCTCTTGGGAATCGGCCCGATGATGCCGAAGTGGTTGCGCGTGGGCTTCAAAAACACCGGAATGGCCCCGGTCATGATGATGGCGTGCAGGATGGACACATGGCAATTGCGGTCCACCACCACCACGTCGTTGGGCGCCACGGTGTGGTGCCACACCATCTTGTTGCTGGTACTGGTGCCGTTGGTCACAAAAAAGCAGTGGTCGGCATTGAAGATGCGCGCCGCATTGCGCTCGCTCTTGCCAATCGCACCATCATGGTCGAGCAGTTGCCCCAGTTCTTCCACCGCGTTGCAGACGTCGGCACGCAGCATGTTCTCCCCATAAAACTGGTGGTACATCTGACCGACCGGACTTTTCAGAAAGGCGACGCCACCGGAGTGCCCTGGGCAGTGCCAGGAGTAGGAACCGTTCTCGGCGTAGTCCAACAAGGCTTTGAAAAACGGCGGCTGCACGCTCTCAAGATAAGCTTTGGCTTCGCGAATAATGTGACGCGCCACGAACTCGGGCGTGTCCTCAAACATGTGAATGAAACCATGCAGCTCGCGCAGGATGTCATTGGGCAAATGGCGTGAGGTCTTGGTCTCGCCGTAGATATAGATCGGCACATCAAGATTTTTACGACGCACCTCTTCGATGAAGTGGCGCAAGTTCACCACTGCCGGGTCAAGGTCCGGACCGGGGGTAAATTCCTCGTCATCAATGGACATGATGAAGGCACTGGCGCGGCTTTGCTGCTGCGCAAACTGGCTCAGGTCACCATAACTGGTCACACCCAGCACTTCCAGGCCTTCTGACTCGATGGCTTGGGCCAGCGCCCGTATACCCAGGCCGGAGGCGTTTTCAGAGCGAAAATCCTCGTCAATGATGATGATGGGAAAGCGAAATTTCATTGGTAACTCCAGCCACTTACAAAACAATTTCAGGAATGAGGCGCGAAGTGTAAGGACTAATCCATTCTTAGCCCTTGCGTATGGCGACTTTTGCCGCAGAATGTGGCAAGGGAAACACAATTGGAAACAAACATGGCTGAATCGACGATCTGGTGGCTGTTGGCAGGGGCGGTTATCGCGGCCGAACTGCTGACCGGCACCTTTTATTTGCTCATGCTGTCGCTGGGGCTGGCCGGCGCAGCCGTCGCCGCCCATCTGGGTGCGACGGTGCCAGCTCAATTGGTGGTGGCGGCCCTGCTGGGTGGTGGTTTTGTTGTAGCCTGGCGCAGTTACAGGAAGCACCAGCCGCCCGCACTGCCTGCCAGTGCCAACCGGGATGTCAATCTGGATATTGGGGAAACCCTGCAGATTGAGGCGTGGAACGCAGATGGAACCAGCACGACCAGGTACCGCGGTGCCGCCTGGAGCGTGTCACTGAGGACGGGTGCCGTGGCGACCCCGGGTCTGCACCGCATCGTTGAGGTGACTGGCAGCCGCCTGGTGGTCGAGAAGGTGTGAATTCGGTTAGCTATTTTTTTTGGAGAATTAAATGGAAGTTGCAGTCATCCTGTTCGTGATCGCGGTGATCTTTATCACGCAGTCCATCAAGGTCGTTCCCCAACAACACGCGTGGGTCGTCGAGCGGCTTGGCAAATACAACGGTACCCTGATGCCGGGTTTGAACTTTCTGGTGCCCTTTGTCGACAAGGTAGCCTACAAGCATTTGCTCAAGGAAGTCCCGCTGGACATCCCCAGCCAGGTCTGCATCACGCGTGACAACACCCAGTTGCAGGTCGATGGCATTTTGTATTTCCAGGTGACCGATGCGATGCGCGCCAGCTACGGCTCCAGCAATTACATCATGGCCATCTCTCAGTTGGCGCAGACCTCGCTGCGCTCCGTCATTGGCAAGCTCGAACTCGACAAAACGTTTGAAGAGCGCGACATCATCAACGCCCAGGTGGTGCAGGCGATTGATGAGGCCGCATTGAACTGGGGTGTCAAGGTGCTGCGTTATGAAATCAAGGACTTGACGCCACCGAAAGAAATCCTGCACGCCATGCAGCAGCAAATCACCGCCGAGCGTGAAAAACGGGCACTGATTGCCGCCTCAGAAGGTCGGCGCCAGGAGCAGATCAACATAGCCACCGGTGAACGTGAAGCCTTTATTGCCCGCTCTGAAGGCGAAAAACAGGCGGTGATCAACAAGGCTCAGGGCGATGCGCAATCCATTCTGGCCGTCGCCGAGGCCACCGCCCAGGCGATTGAACGTATCGCGTCGGCCATTCGCCAGCCCGGCGGTGCCGAGGCGGTACAGCTCAAGGTGGCCGAAAAAGCGGTGGACGCCTATTCCAAAGTGGCGGCAGAGGCCACCACCACGCTGATTGTGCCCAGCAACATGACCGAGGTGTCAGCGCTGATTTCTTCAGCCATGAAGATGGTGCAAGTCCAGCGGGCTTAAGCGACTGTCAAAAGCAGGAAGCCGTCGCGTCCATTCGAAAACGACGGCTTCCTGGCGCTGAAGGCCCAACAGCGCTGACCCCGCTCAGCGCCGCAAGAACTGACGCAGCTTCAGGCCCGCCGCCCAGATTGCTGCAAAATATATAGCGCCAGAGCCAATAAGGACGAGGGCTAGAAGCCAAATTCGCTTGAAACTCTCGCTGCGCAGCTGGGTCCAGGCAAAAGCACTATTGGCCCACATCAAAAAGACCGCCAGCAAAGCGCAGGCGGCAATCACCTGCAACACAAAAGCGCCCCAACCCGGCTCAGGCTTGTAGCTGCCACGCCGCATGAGCCCCACAAGCAGCCAGCCGGCATTGATCATGGCGCCGATCCCAATTGACAGCGTCAGCGCGGCATGGGCAAACACGGGCACCAGCACAACGTTGAGCAACTGCGTGATGAGCAGCACGGCAACGGCTATGGTGACCGGTGTTTTGGTGTCCTGGTTGGCGTAATACCCCGGCGCCAGGACCTTGATGGCCACGATCCCGATCAAGCCCACGCCCCACCCCATCAGTGCGTAAGTAATTTTTTGCACGTCCAAGTCAGTCATGGCACCGTAGTGGTACAGCACGGCCACCAGCGGCATCGGGAACACGATCAGCGCCACCGCGCACGGTACAGCCAGCAGCACCACCAGGCGCAGCCCCCAGTCCAGCATGGCGGAATATTTCGCCTTGTCTCCCGCTGCGCGGGCCAGTGCGAGCTGGGGCATCAGTACCACGCCCATGGCGACACCGAGCATGGCCGTGGGGAACTCCATCAGGCGGTCGGCATAGGTGATCCAGCTCACGCTGCCGGGCGCCAGATGCGAGGCGATCTGGGTGTTGATCAGCATCGAGATGTGCGCCACGCTCACCCCCAACAAAGCGGGTCCCATCAGGCGCAGGATGTTTTTGGTGGCGGGGTCAGCCCAGGCCGCGCGCAACACACGCCAGCGCAGACCGATAGCGGGGGCAAGACCGAGTTTTTTCAAGGCCCACCACTGCACCCCCAGTTGCAGCACGCCACCCAGCAGCACGCCACCGGCCAGCGCGTAGATCGGCTCCAGCCCCAGGGTCTTGAACCAGGGCGCTCCCAGCCACGCCGCGGCAATCATGCACAGGTTCAACAACACCGGCGTGACGGCCGGCACGGCAAAACGCTTCCAGGTATTGAGCACACCCGCGGCCAGCGCCACCAGCGACATGAAGGCAATGTAAGGAAACATCCAGCGCGTCATGACAATAGCCACCTCAAAGCCGCGCGGGTCCTGTTGCAGGCCGCTGGCCATGGCCCACACCAGGGCCGGAGCGGCCGCCACGCCGATAACGCTGAGCACCAACAGAGCCCAGGTCAGGACCGTGGCGGCATGGTTGATCACGGTTTGAGTGGCCGCCTCGCCGTGCTGCGCTTTGGAGGCCGCCAGCACCGGCACAAAGGCCTGACTGAAGGCGCCTTCGCCAAAAAAGCGGCGAAACAGGTTGGGGATACGAAACGCGACATTAAACGCGTCCGTCATGGCATTGGCGCCAAAGGTCGATGCAATCAGAAGTTCGCGCACCAACCCGGTAATGCGCGACACCAGTGTCAGCAGGGAAACAATAGAAGCAGATTTGAGGAGACTCACCGCTCGAAGTGTAGCTGTGTCAGACCAGCACCTGTTAGAATCGCAGGCTTTGCTGGCAACATCCTCAGACACAAGGAACTAAATTATGGCATCTGGAAAACCCAAGAAAAAGAACCCGCGCCTGGCGTCGGGCCGTAAACGCGTCCGTCAGGACGTCAAAATCAACGCTGCAAACACCTCGCTGCGTTCCAAATACCGCACTGCGGTGAAGAACGTGGAAAAAGCGGTTGTTGCTGGCGACAAGGCCAAGGCAACCGAGTTGTTTGCCAAGATGCAAGCCGTGGTTGACACCGTGGCAGACAAAGGCATCTTCCACAAAAACAAGGCCGCTCGTGACAAGAGCCGTCTGTCGACCAAGGTGAAAGCCCTGGCCGCAATCGCCGCCTGATTTTTCAGGCAAATCGCACGGATTGACTTATCTGAAAGTCGATCCGCCGTTTGTAACGGGTGCGCTGCTCAAGCAAAGCAAAAAAGCCGTCGAAAGACGGCTTTTTTGTTGGAACACCTGTCTGAAACATCAAACGCATCGCAGTGATGTCAAATTGTCAAAAAAGCAGACAGGCCAATGGTCATAAAATCACGCTTCAACGGCCCAACCCACGTTGGGCCGCTTTATTTTTGAGCCTTGGAGGGACAGTTCGCAGCGTCGCAGCACAAGCTGGCTCTGTCCCCAACTGATTGGATGAAGTCTGACACCATGAATGCACCTTTCATTGAAGCCGCATCGCCCCACGTCATGAACACCTACGCTCGTTTGCCCATCGCCCTCTCGCATGGCCAGGGCTGCCGCGTTTGGGATGTCAATGGCAAGTCGTATCTGGACGCGCTCGGCGGCATTGCCGTCAACACCCTGGGCCACAACCACCCCAAGCTGGTGCCTGCGCTTCAAGACCAGATCGGCAAAATCATCCACAGCTGCAACTACTACCACGTGCCCAATCAGGAAGTGCTGGCCAAAAAATTGGTCGAGCTGTCGGGCATGAGCAATGTCTTTTTCTGCTCCACCGGTCTGGAAGCAAACGAAGCCGCCTTGAAGCTGGCGCGCAAATTTGGCCATGACAAGGGCATTGAGCGGCCTGAGATTGTGGTTTACGAGAAGGCCTTTCATGGCCGCTCCATCGCCACCCTCAGCGCCACCGGCAACCCCAAGGTGCAAGCTGGTTTTGGCCCGCTGGTGGAAGGATTCATCCGGGTACCGATCAACAGCATCGAAAGTCTTAGAGCAGCGACCGAAGGCAACACGAACGTGGTCGCGGTGTTTCTTGAGGCCATCCAGGGTGAAGGCGGCATCAACCCCATGCACATGGACTATCTCAAGGCGGTACGACAGCTGTGCGACGAGCGTGACTGGCTGCTGATGATTGACGAGGTGCAGTGCGGCATGGGCCGCACCGGCAAATGGTTTGCCCATCAATGGGCCGGCGTCAAACCTGACGTGATGCCCCTGGCCAAGGGCCTGGGCTCGGGTGTGCCGGTCGGCGCGGTGGTGGCAGGCCCCAAGGCCGCCGCCATTTTTCAGCCCGGCAACCACGGCACCACCTTTGGCGGCAACCCATTGGCCATGCGGGCTGGGGTCGAAACCATTCGCATCATGGAAGAAGATGGCCTGCTGGAGAACGCGGCGCAGGTGGGCAAGCATCTGGCGGCAGCCCTCGCTCTTGCGCTGTCTGCCGAGCTGGTCTCAGGCGCCATCAAGGAAATTCGGGGGATGGGTCTGATGATCGGGGTCGAACTGGCAAAACCCTGCTCCGCCCTGGTCCAGCAATGTGCTGACCATGGCCTGCTGATCAGTGTTACCGCCGACACCGTCATCCGCCTGGTGCCACCCCTGATCATGAGCGCGACCGAAGCCGATGAAGTGGTCAGCATCCTGTGTCCACTGATCAAGCAGTTTTTGACTGACGCCAGCTGAAGAACGCCGACAACCGCCCACTGCTTCCTACCCTGCCCTGCGAGTATCCGCCATGAAACACTACCTGCAATTCAGCGACCTCGCTGCCCTCGACTACGCCTACCTGTTTGAGCGGGCCGCCCTGATCAAGAAGAAGTTCAAGGCCTACGAAAAGCACCACCCGCTGGCTGATCGGACACTGGCCATGATTTTCGAGAAAGCCTCCACCCGCACGCGGGTCAGCTTTGAGGCTGGCATGTACCAGATGGGCGGCAGCGTGGTGCATCTGACCACCGGCGACAGCCAGCTGGGCCGGGCCGAGCCGATTGAAGACAGCGCCAAGGTGATCAGCCGCATGGTCGATCTGGTGATGATCCGCACCTTTGAGCAGACCAAGATTGAGCGCTTTGCCCAACACTCCCGCGTGCCGGTGATCAACGGCCTGACCAACGAATTTCACCCCTGCCAGATTCTGGCCGACATCTTTACCTACATCGAGCACCGCGGCTCCATTGCGGGCAAGACGGTCGCCTGGGTCGGTGACGGTAACAACATGGCCAACACCTGGCTGCAAGCCAGCGAAATTCTCGGCTTCAAGGTGCATGTCAGCACGCCCGGTGGCTATGAAGTTGACCAGTCCATCGCCGGCCTGCGCTCGAGTGACAGTTACCAGGTATTTCAGGACCCGATGCAGGCCTGCGCCGGTGCCGATCTGGTCACCACTGATGTCTGGACCAGCATGGGTTTTGAAGCCGAAAACGAGGCCCGCAAAGTGGCGTTTGCTGACTGGTGCGTGGACCTGGACATGATGCACGCGGCCAAGCCGGACGCGCTATTCATGCACTGCCTGCCCGCGCACCGGGGTGAAGAAGTGCAAGCCGAGGTGATTGACGGCGCGCAATCGGTGGTGTGGGAAGAAGCAGAAAACCGCATGCATGTGCAAAAGGCGCTCATGGAGTACCTGTTGCTGGGACGTCTGTGAATGTGAGCCCGGCAAAAGCAGCATGAAATACGGGCCTCAAAAGGCCCGTATTTACTTGTCAACTGGCGGAGCAGGGGTCCG
>Ga0209343_10009341_pt1 | contig 11284 bp, 11 predicted proteins | sample RifCSPlowO2_02_FD_184026 | JGI IMG/M metagenome (GOLD analysis project Ga0209343, IMG submission 184026) | Groundwater microbial communities from Rifle, Colorado - Rifle CSP2_plank lowO2_0.2 (SPAdes) (version 2) | ecosystem: Environmental > Aquatic > Deep subsurface > Groundwater | place... | reverse complement strand
GGTTGCGGCAAAACAGCAGCCTGCCCTCGCGAAACACGCGGAGCGCGAGCGCCGGCGGGGCGGCCTCGAGGTCGACGAGGCTGATCTCGTCCGTCCCGAGGAACCCGCTCAGGGCGTCGTAGATCCTGGCATCGAACGCGGGCGTCCCGTCACGCCGTGGGGCTTCGAGATCTTCGAGATAGGCGAGGTCCACGTCGCTCAGCGGTGTGGCATCACCACGGGCATGGGAGCCGAACAGCCACAGGGCGTCGAGCCCCGGCAGCGCCGCCGCCCTGGCGGGAAGCGCCTCCAGCCGCGCCAGCGCTGAGGACGGCAACCGCTTGGACTTGATCACGCCGCGTCGTGCCCCCTGCCAGCGTTCCACCCTTGCCCGACGTCCAGCGGTCCGGGATCGTCGTGCCGAATGGGTCGACGCGCGGCGCGGGACACGCCGAGCAGGTCCTTGGCCTCGGCGAACCCGGTCCCGAGGAAGGCGAACAGCTCGCGATACTCGGCCAGCGCGGCGCCTGGCCAGTCGGCGAGGTGCGGCTCCACCTGGGAGATCAGGAGGTCACCACGCCCTGCTGCCGCACGGCCTCGAGCTCCATCGCCAGGACGCCGTCCGGGTCGAAGAGCACCACGCCGTGGTGGGCGATGTCCAGCACGATCCAGGGGTGGCTTCGGAGATCTTCCACCGTGTGGAAGATCGGCATCGGCTCCGGGCGGTACCCCTCGGCGGCCAGCCGTTGGTATCCGGCGCTCTCGCGGAGTCGCCGGAGACGGTCGAGGCGCGCGTCGAAGAACACCGACACGCGGGCCCGCGTGACGGCGTAGAGATCCAGGTCGCTGTCCGGACGAGCCTCGCCACGCGCCACCGACCCGAAGCAGGCGAGCGCCACGAGGTCGCTCCCGAGGGCCGCCCGGTACTCGGCCGCGACGCGGTCCAGGAGCGCACGCCACGCGGGAGTGAGATCCGCCGTCATGCCTGCCACACCCACACCGTCTCCTCCCGGAGCGTCCGGGCGAAGCGGCTCGGGGTCGAGCCGCTCCAGCTCGGCCGCGGTGTACACGAGCACGTCGGCGGGCACGGGCAGCCCGGTCAGGTCCCACGCGAGGGGACGCCGCACCATGGGCTCACCGGACGCCGAGACCACGATGATCACGTCGAGATCGCTCCCCGGCCCCCAGTCGCCCCGGGCGTAGGAGCCGAAGTACCCGACGCGCCGAACCGCGGGGCGGGCCACGGCCGCGCGCTCCGCCCACCGCCGGAGCGCGTCGTGCACCGCGGCGGCGTCAGGCCATCTGAGAACGGACGAACTCAACGATCGCACGGGCATGGCGGATGGCGTCGTCGCCCTGGAGGGGTCCGTAGTGCTCGAACGGCGGCCCCTCGGGGTGGCTGTTGGGATAGCGCGTCGGGACGTAGAACGTGTCGAGCACCCGCCCCTGCTCGACGAGCGCCTCGGGCAGCCCCGCCCTCGCGGGGAGCTCGCGCAGCAGCCGCGCGACCACGTGTCCCCACGCCTCTTGGCCCAGGTGCAGGTGGAGCGCCTTCACCGCCTTCTCGGCGGCCTGGTGGGCGGCGAAGCACGCCCACTCGTGGCGGCCGGCGCGGCGCGAATCCTCGGCCTGCTCGAGATCCCGCTCGGCCTGGGCGAGCCAGTCGCGTGCCCTGCTCGGCATCGCCATCATTGTCATACACCCCGGGGCCGCCGGCCGGCAGCAAATCTGGTGTTACTCCTCCTCGAGCCGCTTCACGCGGCGGTCGAGCCCGGCATGGGACACGCGGAGCAGGTCCTTAACTTCCGCGAACCCGTCTGCCATCCGCCGGTCCACGTCGTTGAACCTTCGGTCGACCGCGCCCCGGAACTCGAACATCTCACGTCGCACATCTCCCAGCCCGGTCTCGACCCGCTGGAATCGGCTATCCATCTCCCCGAACTTGGTCCCGAGGAACGTCATCAGCTCGCGATACTCGTCCGTCGTCATGACCTGGGCGCCACGATACGCGCCTCCAGCGCCGTTCGGAAGTGTCCACTTCGATACGCTGATCGTGGTCTCCCCGGTGTATGCCCGTGGATCGGGCGCCGTCCTTGACGGCTCGCTTTGCCCCGCCGACGCCCCTGCCCGCGGCGCCGGATCAGGTCGAGGCCTGGCTGGAGGCGCCGAGCCTGGTGCTCCCGGCCGAGTCCGAGGGCTACTGGCGCGAGCGCCGGCCGAGCCTGGCATGGGACGCGAGGAACACGATCAGCTCGCGGTACTCGTCCGTCGTCATGGCCCGGCGCGCAGGCGGGCCGTCGCCTCGGCGTCCACCTCGAGGCCCGCGCCGAGCGCGACGCCGTAGTCCTCGGCGGCGCGCGCGACAGAGACGAGTCCGCGGCGCACGTCGGCCGCCACCAGCCCCGGGTCGCGCGTGCGCGGGTCGCCGAAGCCGCCGCCGCCGGGAAAGCGCATGAGCACGGCGTCGCCCGTCTTCAGCAGCACCTGCGCGTTGCGCCCGAGCGGCGCGCCCTCGTTCACCGCGAGGACGCCGGTGCCGCCGGGGCCGCCCCCGGCGAGTCCGGGGGCGCCGTCGTGGAAGCGGCCGCCGATCACGGACGCGAGCACGGGCTGCGCGGCCACGTTGCGGATCACGACCTCCTGCCCGAGGCCACCGCGCTGCCGCCCGGGGCCGCCCGAGTCGGGCACGAGCGCTTTCCGCTCGCACAGGAGCGGCGCCTCCACCTCCAGCAGCTCGATCGGCGTGTTCGCCACGTTGGGCGGGAACACGAGCGTCGACACGCCGTCGCGATCGCGCCGGGCCCCGGTGCCGCCCTGCGCGTTGAAGTGCAGCACGAAGGGGCGCCCGTCGTCGAACCGCCCGGCGAAGTTGCCGAGCCAGAGCGGGTAGGTTCCGGACGGCGCCATCACCCGGTCGGGGATGGCGCGGGCGAGCGCGCCGAAGATGACCTCCACCACGTAGTAGACCAGCGAGGTGCGGAAGCGCACGGCGGCCGGGTAGCGCGGGTTCAGGCACGTGCCCTCCGGCACCGTCATCGTCACCGGGCGGAAGCAGCCCTCGTTGGCGGGGATGTGCGGGTGGAGCGCGCACTTGATGGGAAAGACCGTGTAGGCGTAGGTGATGTTGGTGACGGCGTTGATGGGCAGGTCGACCTGCCCGGTGGTGCCGGTGAAGTCCACGTGGACCCGGTCCCCGGCGATCTCGACCCGCGCCACGATGCGGATGGGGCGGCCGTCGGGATCGGGGCGCTCGAGCGTCACCGCGTTCTCGTACGTGCCGTCGGGCGCCTCGGCGATGGCCGCCCGCATGCTCGCCTCGGTGTGGTCCATGATCTGCACCGAGAGGTCGCCGAGGCTCTCGAGCCCCCGCTCGTCCATCAGCTCGACCAGCCGGCGCGCGCCCACCCAGTCGGCGGCCATCTGCGCGCGGAGGTCGCCGATCACCTTGTCCGGCATGCGCACGTTGCGCGCGATCAGCTCGAGCAGGTCCCGGTTCGGCGTCCCCGCGGTGGCGAGCTTCGTGATCGGGATGATGAGCCCTTCCTCGTACACGTCGCGGGCGTCGGGCGCCGAGAGCCGGCCGCCGAAGTCGATGTGGTGCGCGGAGTTGACGGCGAAGCCGACCAGCCGGTCGCGCCGGAAGATGGGCGCCGCCACGAACACGTCGGGCGTGTGCCCCGAGCCGAACCACGGGTCGTTGGTGATCAGCACGTCGCCGGGTGCCAGGGTCTCGGCCGGGTAGCGGGCGAGGAAGTCCTTCATCACCCGCGGCATGGCGCCGATCTGGCCCGGCGTGCACTGGGTGGACTGGGCGAGCATCCGCCCCTCGGCGTCGTAGAGGCCGCAGGAGTAGTCGTGGTTGTCGCGCACGACGTGGGAGAAGGCGGTCTTGACCAGGGTGGCGGCCACCTCGTCGGCGACCGAGACCACGCGCGACCACAGGACCTGGAAGGTGATCGGGTCGAAGCTCATAGCGTCACCACGACGAAGCCGCGCGGATCGACGGCGGCGGTCGCGCCCGGACCGACGACCAGCGTGGAGGCGTCCTCCTCGAGGATGGCCGGGCCGGCGAGCGTCGCGCCCGGCCCCAGGCGGGGCAGCGCGTAGACCCGGTGGGGCACGAACCGCCGGGCCCGCGCGCTCCACGCCGGGCGCTCCCCCTTCAGCGCGGCGGCGGCGTCCCCGGCGCCCGCCGCCGTCGACGCCGGCTCGGCGATCGCCCGCTCGGCGAAGGCCGTCACCCGCAGCGTCACCAGGTCGATCTCGAGATCCTCGTACGTGTAGCCGTAGCGCGCGCGGTACTCGCGCTCGAACCGCGCGGCGATCGCCTCGCGCGCCAGGCCGGCCGTCCCCTCGGCGAGGGGCACGCGGATCTGGTGGCCCTGGCCCGCGTAGCAGATGTCGGCGGCGCGCGCGAACCGGAGCGGCGCCCCCGGCGCCGCCTCGTGCACCACCTGCGCCGCCTCGCGCTCGAGGTCGGCGAAGCGCGCGCCGAGGAGCGCCGGATCGGCCTGCGCGAGACGCACGGGCCGCGTGCGCGAGACCTCGAACGACACCGGCGCGACGAGGAAGCCCAGCGCCGAGAAGACGCCGGCGCCGCGGGGGACGACGAGGCGCCGGACGCCGAGCTTGCGGGCCATGCCGTCGGCGTGGACGGGCCCGGCGCCGCCGAAGGCCACCATCGCCGCGCTCCCGAGGTCGCCCCCCTTCTCGGCCACGTACATGCGGATGGCCGAGGCCATGTTCTCGTTGACCACCTCGTGGATGCCCCACGCCGCGTCCTCGACGCCGAGGCCGAGGCGCTTGGCCACCTCGCGCTCGATCGCGGCGCGGGCGCCGGCGAGGTCCAGGCGCAGGGCGCCGCCCAGGAAGAAGCCGGCGTCGAGGTAGCCGAGGACGAGGTCGGCGTCGGTCACCGTGGGGGCGGCACCGCCCTGGCCGTAGCAGACAGGTCCCGGGACGGCGCCCGAGGAGTGGGGGCCGACCTGCAAGAGCCCCGTCTGGTTGATCCAGGCGATCGAGCCGCCGCCGGCGCCGATCTCGATGAGGTCCACCGCGGGGACGCCGAGCGGGGTGCCGCTGCCGCGCTTGAAGCGGTGGACCCGGTCCACCTCCAGCTCGGTCGTGAGCGGCAGCGCCGCCTCGCGGATCAGGCAGGCCTTGGCCGTCGTGCCGCCCATGTCGAACGACAGCACGTCGCCGAGCCCCGCGCGTCCCCCGAGGTGCACCGCGGCCAGCGCGCCGCCGACCGGGCCGGACTCGATGAGGCGCACCGGGAACTTCGTCGCGGTGGCCGTGGACGTGATGCCGCCGCTCGAGAGCATGAGGAACAGGCGCCGCCGCATCCCCCGCGCGGCCAGGCGCTCCTCGAGACGCTCCAGGTAGCGGGCGACCAGCGGCTTCACGTAGGCGTTGACCACGGTCGTGCTCGCGCGCTCGAATTCCTTGATCTCGGGCAGGACCTCGGAGGAGAGCGACACGACCACGTCCGGGTGGGCCGCGGCGGCCAGCCGCTCCACCGCCCGCTCGTGGGCGGGGTTGGCGTAGGCGTGGAGGAGGCAGACGGCGACGGACTCGACGCCCTCCCGGGCGAGGTCGGCGAGGACCCGGCCGGCCTCGGCCTCGTCGAGCGCCCCGAGGACGCGGCCGTCCGAGTAGACGCGCTCCGTCACCTCGCGGCGCCACGGCCGCTCGACCAGGGGCGTCGGGTACGCGGCGCCGATGTCGTAGATGTCGTAGCGGATCTCCCGGCGCATCTCGAGGACGTCGCGGAAGCCCCGCGTGGTGATCAGGGCCGTGCGCGCGCCCTTGCGCTCGATGACGGCGTTGATGACCAGCGTGGTGCCGTGGATCACGTGCTCGGTCGCCTCGATGAAGCCGGGGCGGCGCGCGGCGAGCCGGGCGATGCCGTCGTCCACGGCCGCGGAGGGATCCGCCGGCGTCGTCAGGACCTTCTCGATGGTGAGCGCGCCGGTCGCCTCGTCGAGGAGCACGAAGTCGGTGAACGTCCCGCCGATGTCGCAGCCGAGCCGGTATCTGGTCGTCATCGCGTCTCCAGGGGGCGCGTGGCGAGGTCCCGGGCCAGGAGGCCCAGCACCTTCACCCCGATGGGCAGCGCCGCCTCGTCGAAGTCGAAGCGCGGCGTGTGGTGGCCGGAGGCGAGGGCGGCGCCGACGACGACGTAGGTGGCGAGCCCGCCGCGCGCCTGCACTCGCTGCATGAAGGCGCAGGCGTCGTCGCTGGCCGCCGCGAACATCGCGTCGTCGAACTGCCGCACCTCGGGGACCTGCGCGGCGGCCGCGCGCACCCGCGCCACGAGGGCGGCGTCGCTGGCAGCACTCGGCGTGGCACCGGCGACCTCCACGCGCAGCTCGAGCCCGTGCATGGCGGCCGCGGCCGCGAGGATCTCGCGCGCGCGCCGCTCCACGTAGCCGTTGACCTCCGACGTCGCCCCGCGCGTCTCGAGCCTGAGCAGCGCGCGGCCGGGCGTGACGTTGCGCCCGGTGCCGGCCTGCAGCACGCCCACGTTCACGCGCGACTCGCCCCCGGAGTGCCGGGGAATGGCGTGGAGGTTGAGGGCGGCCGTGGCGGCGCCGAGGAGCGCGCTCCGGCCCGCCTCCGGCTCGAGCGCGGCGTGCGACTCGGCGCCGGAGAAGACGGCGTCGAGTTTGGTCGTGGCGAGGAAGCCGGAGATGCCGCCGATCACGCGCCCCGTCGTCCTCGACTGGGCGCCGAGGTGGCAGCACACCATCACCGCGCAGTCGTCCACCACGCCCGCCTCCACCATCGAGCGCGCGCCGCGCACCCCTTCCTCGCCCGGCTGGAAGACGAGCGTCACCGCGCCCGGCCACTCGGCGCGCCGCGCCGCGAGCACCTCGGCCAGCCCGAGGCCGATCGCGGTGTGGCCGTCGTGGCCGCACGCGTGCATCGCGCCGGCGTGGACGGACGCGAAGCCCTCCCGGGCCGGGCGGTGCGCCGGGTCGCCGGCCTCCTCGACGTCGTTGGCGTCGATGTCGAAGCGGAAGCCGATCGCCGGGCCGGGCCGGCTCCCGCGCAAGCGCGCGACGACACCGGTGAAGCCGCCCGCCATCTCGCGCAGCAGGTCCTCCGGCGCGCCCTCGTCGCGGGCGCGCCGCCACGCCGCCTCCAGCTCGCCCGGCGGCGGCACGCCCATGCGCGCCTCGGCCGCGTGGATCGCGCGGCCGAGGCGCACCTCCCAGCCGAGCGCCCGCAGGCGCTCGGCGACGATCGCCGTCGTGCGGAACTCGGTCCACGCCGTCTCGGCGTGGTGGTGGAGATCGCGGCGCAGGCGGACCAGCTCCGTCGCCTGCCCGTCCACCTGCGCCAGGATCCCCGCGGCCGCCGCGGTCACGCCTACGCGCCCCACTTCGGCTTCGGGTACACGGCCGTGGCCTTGGCCAGCTCCTTCGGCGCGACGGTCAGCCACTTCTTGTCCCGGATCGTGAACACGAGGCCGCCGGCGAGGCTGTTCTCGCCGCCCGGCAGGAACTTCGCGCCGCGCAGCTGCATGTACATCCGGTCGCCGGTCTTGAGCTGCGTGGCCGCGATGGCGTCGCGGAGCTTCTTGCGGTCCGCGGAGCCGGCCCGCTCCAGCGCGTCCCACAGCACCGAGAAGGCGGTGAAGCCGCCGGCGCTCGTGGAGTCCATGGGCTCCTTGAAGCGCGCCTGGTACTTCTGCGCCAGCTCCTTCAGCCCGCGGATGTCGGCGTCGGCCGACCAGGACGTCGTCGCCAGCACGTTGTCGGCGTCCTTGCCCAGCGCGTTCACGTACTCGGTGGAGACGTGCCCGCCCAGGATCCCGCCGTAGGCCATCGGGTTGAAGGCCAGCTCCTTCATCGCCCGGGTGATGAGGACGGCGTCGTTGGGCTTGTTGTGGCCGATGACCACCTCGACCCCGGCCCCCTTGTAGCGCGAGACGTAGGGGGCGAAGTTCTGGGTCTTGGCGGCGTCGTAGGTGTCGGCGTCCACCACCTCGAACCCGAGCTCCTTGGCCACCCGCTTGGCGCCCTCCACCGACGACTGGCCGACGATGGAGTTCTCGGAGAGGACCGCGAGCTTCCGGGCCGGCTTGCCGCTCTTCTCGCCCAGCTCCTTCACGTAGCCGAGGAGGTCGCGGGCGTAGGCGTCCACGAGCGGCGAGGTGCGGAAGGTGTACTTGAAGCCGCGCGAGGTGATGAGCGGGTCCACGTCGGTCGCGCACACGAAGGGCACCCCTTCGCGCTCCGCGATCTGGGTGGCCACGATGGTCGCCGCGCTCTGGTTGGTGCCCGTGATGGCGACGGCGCCGCGCTGGATCACCCGCTCGGTCTGCGAGCCGGCCACCTCGGGCTTGGACTCCGTGTCGGCGACGATGTACTTGAGCTTCGCCCCGCCGAGCGACTTGACGCCCCCCTGCTCGTTGACGAGGTCGCAGGAGAGCTGGAAGCCGTTCCACGTGCGCTGGCCCCACGCCGAGTTGGGCCCGGTGAGGGCGACGACGGCGGCCAGCAGGATCTCCTTCGGCTGGCCGGCGGCGACGCGCGGCAGCGCGGTGCCTCCGGCCGCCAGGGCGGACGTCTTGAGGAACTGGCGTCGACTGATCGACATGGTCGTGTCCTCCTTCTTTCTGTGGCTGCGGGTCAGGAGAGTCCCAGGAACGCGCGGCGCGTGTGGGGGTTCTCGAGCAATGCCTCGGCCGTGCCCTCGAGGACGATCCGCCCGGTCTCCAGCACGTAGCCGCGGTGGGAGAGCCGGAGCGACTGCGCGAGGTTCTGCTCCACGAGGAGCACGGTGGTGCCCTCGGCGTTGATGCGCTGGACGGCCTCGAAGATGGCCTTTACCAGCAGGGGCGCCAGGCCGAGCGACGGCTCGTCGAGGATCAGCAGGCGCGGCCGCGACATCAGCGCGCGCCCGATGGCGAGCATCTGCTGCTCGCCGCCCGAGAGCGTGCCGGCCACCTGCTGGCGGCGCTCGCCGAGGCGCGGGAACAGCGCCGTCACCCGGCGCACGCCGGCGTCCAGCGCCGCACGCGCGCGCGGGAGGTAGGCGCCCATCTCGAGGTTTTCCTCGACCGTCATGTTGGTGAAGAGCTGCCGTCCCTCGGGCACGTGGGCGACGCCCAGCTCGACGATGTGCGAGGGGCCGAGGCCGGCCAGGGAGCGCCCCTCGAAGAGCACCTGGCCCTCGAGCGCGGGCATGAGCCCCGAGATGGCCCGGAGCGTGGTGGTCTTGCCGGCGCCGTTGGCGCCGACGAGGGAGACGATCTCCCCCTCGCCCACGCGGAGGCCGACGCCGTGCACCACGCGAACGTCGCCGTAGGCCACCGAGAGGTCGCGCACCTCAAGCAAGGGAGTAGGCCTCGCCGAGGTAGGCCTCGATGACGCGCGGATCCTTCACCAGCTCCTCCGGCCGCCCCCGGGCGATCACCTCGCCGTGGTTGAGGACGACGATCCGCGCCGAGAGCCGCATCACCGCCTCGAGCACGTGCTCGATGATCACCACGGCGACGCCGCCGGCGCTGATGGCGCGGACAAGGGCGATCATCTCCTGGATCTCGGCCGGCCTGAGCCCGGCGGCCACCTCGTCGAGCAGCAGGAGCGCCGGGCCCGTGGCCACCGCGCGGGCCAGCTCCAGGCGCTTGCGCTCCACCACCGTGAGCTGCCGGCCCAGGTGGTCGCGCTTGCCGGCGAGCCCCACCCGCTCCAGCACCGTGAGCGCGTGGGCCGTGGCCGCCCGCATGTCGGCCAGGCGGTTGAAGGCACCGATGCGCACGGTCTGGAGCACCGTCAGGTTGACGAAGGGCTTGGAGATCTGGAAGGTCCGGGCCACGCCGCGGCGGCAGAGGCGGTGGGCGGGCGCGCCCGTGACGTCCTCGCCGCGGAAGCGCACCCGGCCGGCGTCGGGCGGGTACACGCCGGTCACGACGTTGAAGAGCGTCGTCTTGCCCGCGCCGTTCGGCCCGATGATCCCGACGATCTCGCCCGCGCTCACGTCGAACGAGACGCCCTGCAGCGCCTGGAGGCCGCCGAAGCGCTTCGAGAGCCCCTCCACCTCCAGCAGCGCGCTCATCAACCCCGGACCGGAGCGCGGCGGCGCAGGCGCAGGGTGATGAGGCCGCCGGGCAGGTACAGCAGGATGACGATCAGCAGGACGGCGTAGACCATCTTGCTGACGATGACGACGACCCGCGTGTTCTCGAACGGCAGGTTGCGGAGCGCCTCGCCGAGCCCGCTGAAGAGCAGCGAGCCGAGCACGGGCCCGAGCGCGGTGCCGGCGCCGCCGACCATCGCGCCGAGCATCATGGTGAGCTGCGGCTCGAAGACCAGCACGGTCTCCGGCGAGATGTAGAGGTAGAACTGGGCGTAGAAGGTGCCGGCGAACGCGGTGAGGGCGCCGGAGAGCGCGATGGCGATGGTCTTCGTCCGGTAGGTGTCGACGCCGGAGGCCTCCGCGGCCTGCTCGTCCTCGCGCACGGCCAGGAAGTGCTGGCCGAGCCGCGTGCGCTCCAGGGCCAGGGTGATCGCGATGATGGCCGCGACCATGCCGAGCGCCACCCAGTAGTAGGGCTCGCGGCGGAGGAAGAAGAAGTCGCCGGGTGCCTCGCGCATCGTGAGGAGGATGCCGACGGGCCCCTTGACGAAGTCCCAGTTGTCGGCGAGGCCCTTGGCCACCTCCATCGCCCCGAGCGTCACCAGCGCGAAGAAGATGCCCCGCACGTTGTAGCGGTAGACGACCAGGGCCAGCACGACCCCGGCCAGGCCGGCCAGGAGCGCGCCGGCGAACATGCCGGCCCAGGGCGTCAGGCCGAGCTTCAGGTAGAACATCGTCGACGTGTAGGCGCCGATGCCGATGAACAGGCTGTGGCCGAGCGAGAACTGGCCGGCATAGCCCGCGGCGATGTTCCAGGCGAGGGCCATGTAGGCGGCGTGCAGCGCGACGATCAGCGCGGTCAGCAGGTGCGAACCGGCCACCAGCGGCACCGCGGCGGCCACGGCGAGGACGGCGACGCCGGCGCCGAGCCTAGACGCGGGCCTGCCCAAGGATCCCCCAGGGACGGTAGAGCAGGACGACGATCAGGAGCGCGAAGACGATGGCGTTGCCGAGCGAGGCCGAGATCCACAGGCTCGAGAGCGCCTCCACCAGGCCGATGAGCAGCCCTCCCACGAGCGCCCCGGTCACGCTCCCGAGACCGCCGAGCACCGCGATGACGAAGGCCTTCAGGATGAAGTCGTGGCCCACGAAGGGGCTCACCAGCGAGAACGGCACGATGACCGCCCCGGCCAGCGCGGCGGCCATGGTGCCGAGC
>Ga0209343_10009340_pt1 | contig 11284 bp, 5 predicted proteins | sample RifCSPlowO2_02_FD_184026 | JGI IMG/M metagenome (GOLD analysis project Ga0209343, IMG submission 184026) | Groundwater microbial communities from Rifle, Colorado - Rifle CSP2_plank lowO2_0.2 (SPAdes) (version 2) | ecosystem: Environmental > Aquatic > Deep subsurface > Groundwater | place: Rifle... | reverse complement strand
CTCCGTGGGCGCTTCGGTATAGGACTCCGTTAGCCAGGTCCAGGTCTCCGTCAGGGTCCCGTACGGGGTCGTGATCTGCCGGCGACGAAGGTTGCCTTCGGTCCACTCTTTGACTTCACAATTCTCGATGATGGTTTTGAAGGGGAAATAGCCCTGCAGGTAAAAGCCGACACCCAAATCCCGATGCCACCGGAGGTAGTCGTCGCTCTCTTTGAAGTCCTTTGGCTTTTCCCCTCGCCGGATCAGTGCCGTCGCCCAGTAATCCAAATCACCAAACCACGGGACCCTATCCGGGTTCTCGCCGTTTAATATTGCCAGCACTCTTTCACGAGGACTCATCTGTGCCGTGCCCATTGGGGTCTCCTCCGACTCATCCGCCGGTTTCACCGTGATGCCTGCCTCATCCGTCCCTCCCACCCGCCGTGTAAGTAGAATATGCGCACCGTATGGTACATCGAGCGATTCTCCTTGTCTGCACGTAGTTCACGATGAATTTCACTTGATACAACGAATCGGCTGGCGTAGGATTCGCACGAGGGAGACATGGAATGGAGAGTTCCGACAGAAAGTTGTTCTTCGAAAATCCGATGCTTTTCCCTCACCTTCTTCATACGGAGGAAATCATATATGGACCGAAGGAAATTTCTCAGAAATGGCGGAGTTATCGCGGGATTGATGGCGGCTCAGGGAGGCGCTCACTATTGGAGTCTTCCGTTGCTCGCAGCGACCGAGAATGACGGGAGCGATAGCAATCCCAACATAGCTGATGCCAAGTTTGGCGCGACGGTTAAGGCTTCATCGCAGTCTGACACTCCGACCTGGGGTTATGTTCCTCAGAACGTGTTCGGCGACATCCTGCAGACGAGTTGGGAGACGGACAAGGAAACTTCGGGAGCATGGCTTGAAATCGGCTTCCGCGAAGAACAAACTGTGGGCGAAATCTGGGTGCTGCCCAAACCCGTTCCTTACGACCTCGTGCTCGACCCTTACATGAGGGGCGGGAAAATGGCGACCCCACGCAAGATAACGTGGTCGCTGTCCGGAGGGCGGTCGGTTCCCTGCGAACTTCAGCGGGCGACGCGCTTCCAGGTTATCGCGCTTCCCCAAGCTGAAAAATCAAAGTCGGTCCGCATCACCATCAACGATACTTGGCCCGAAGCCGATACCCAGGGAACAGGTTTGGGGAAAGTCAGGATTTTCGGGCGACCGCACGCACCCTCTTTCGATATTTCTGTTTACGCGATGTACGACGTTCGCGATGGCATGGCAGTCCAGTCAGCCACCCTCGAGGTGATCAACCCTGGAGAAGAAGTTCGCGATGCACGCCTCCAGGTGGTGCAGGATGGCACGACACTCGCGACCATTCCACTCGAACCGCTCCCCGCCCAATCGGTCTCGCGGCTGAACATCTGGATCCCTGCCCCCTTCGAAGATCAGTCGATGGAGTTCCGCGTCGCTGACAAGAAATCGACATTCAGGCTGAGCCGAAAACTAAGCGTGCCTGCATATCACTCCTATTTCGACGGCGGGACCTTCGACTTCTTCACGACCAATCATAACGACTTGGGTTGGCTCGACACACAGCAGGTCACGGCGGACTATCGTTCCGCCGAGCTCATCCTGCCCGCCATGGAACTTTTGAAACAATATCCGGACTTCCGATATTCCATGGAGTCGGTGATCTATCTCATGGAATTTCTGGACCGTCATCCGGAGAAACGCGAGGAGATGGCGCAGCTCATGCGCGATCAGAAGTTTGTATGGGGGTGTACGTACGTTCAGAACCTGGAAGCGCGCGTCGGGCCTGAAAATTTAGTGCGCCAGTTTTACCTGGGCCGCCGCTGGTTGAAGAAGAACTTCCCGGGCTCGGATTCAATTCACTACTGCAAGACCGACCCGCCATGTATGACCTGGCAGATGCCACAGATCCTGTCGAGAGCCGGAATCAAATATGTGATTCAGGGTCGTTTCCCATGGGGTTTTTACCATTGGGAGGGTCCCGAAGGCTCGCGAGTGTTCGTCTTCGCCTTTCGCTATGCCGATCCCCGTCTCCTGCCGAATCCCAAGGGTAACCGTGGATGGTTAAGCTACGCGGCAGATCGAGAAGCTTATTACGAACCACGTCGTCTGCCGCCCCAGATGATTTTCGACTTTAACGGCGACTACCTCCCTCCGCCGCCTTCTCTGATTCCCTTCGTGCACGAGCAAAACTCCGCGATGAAGCGGTTCGCAGCCAAATGGAATGAACATTACAGCGGGCAGCCAAGCCGCCAGATCGAACCGCCCATGGTTCGGTTCGTCGAGGCCCAGGGAATGCTTGATGAACTTACAAAACACGAAATGAACATTGAAACCGTCAAGGGCGACTGGCCCTTGAACTGGGCGTACTACGACGAACCCGGGCATCGCACCGGCTTGCTTGCGGGCCGGGAGGCACACAACCGGATCGTGGTAGCAGAGCGGCTCTCAGCAAGCTTAATGCAGGGCGCCAGTGCCGAGCCCTATCCCGAGAAGGTATTCGGGGAAGCATGGAAGACCAACTGCTGGCCCGATCACGGCTGGGGCGGAAACAGAGGCACGCTGACGGATGCCAATTACGTTGAAGCGTTTGTGAAATCAAAAGACCTCGCCGACAGGCTGCTCGACGGCGCCGGCGCTCGCCTGGCACGGGCTGTGCCCCGCAAATCCTCGGAACTGAGCATGGTCGTCTACAATCCGCTTTCTTGGCGGCGGACCGACCTCGTTCGCGCCCGCTTTGCAAAGCCCGCCGAGTGGAGCGCCTTCTCTGTTCGCGACAGCGAAGGAATAGACGTGCCGTTTGAGATCACGAGCGACGCCCTTGAGAAACAAGGTGTGGAAATTGCTTTTGTGGCCGAGGACGTACCTTCGGCAGGATATCGAACGTATTACCTCGGGCCGACGAATTCCCCGGCCCCGCAGGCACGCCCCCTCTCAGGTGAAACGATGGAAAACGACTTTCTACGCGTGGTCCTGGGAGCAGGCGGGCTGAAGAGCCTTTTCGATAAACGACTGAAAGCCGAGATTCTGAAAACCGACAAGTTCTTCGGCGGGGAAGTCCTGCAGTTCACGGCCCCCGGGGGCGCGTGGGACGATACGGAGATCGTGACGACGGAGGACTTCGACAAGACGAGCAACCACGATTTTCGCACTCTAAGTTTCCGCCAGGGGCCGGTCATTACCAAAGCGGTTCGTGAGGCCCAGTTCAAGCATTTCCGGTTGCGCCAAGCTTTCCTTCTCTATCCACGGCTCGACCGTGTGGAGATGGACGTCCAGGTTCTCGACTGGGATGGCCCCAAGGCGCGTGAGTTGCGCGTCGCCTTCCCCATCAATTTGCCGAAGGACTTCCGCCTGAGCTACGAGGTTCCCTTCGGCACAGTCGAAATCGGGAAGGATGAGATCGATTTCTCCTTGCTGCCGGCGAGTAAGGACTGCCAATTTGTCTCGGCGATTTACGGCGGTGACAAGCCGCTGCCTTTCCGCGAGGCCATTAACTGGATCGATGCTTCTTCCAATCGGCATCAGAAATTTGGGTGCCTCGCGGCTTCCGACTGCACAGTCCACCTGTTCGAAGACCAATCGGCCGACCCGGTAACGTACCCCATCCTCCAGCATGTCCTCCTCTCGACCCGCAAGAGCTTGGCCTGGAATCCGGATTATTGGTTCACCCAGGAAGGCAGTCATACCTTCCGAATGGCGTTGTATCCTCATGCGGGCGGCTGGCGGGAGCGCTACCGGGAAGGCATCGCATTCAATTATCCTCTCCAAGCGTTCGTTGAGCCAGGAACGGGCGGGGGCAAGGCATCTTTGCCAAGCGCCGGAGAGTTCTTGCGTCTGGCTCCCGCCAATCTCATCATGACTGCACTGAAAAAGAGCGAGGACGATGAATCCCTCACATTGCGGTTCTACGAGGCGGAAGGGCGCGCCAACGTCCGCGCTCATATACAGCTTCTCGAACCGATCAAGCAGGCATGGAAGACCAATCTGATCGAAGAGGACCCGGCACCTATCACCGTCACAACAGCCGGAGCGGCGGAACTCGACGTCAAACCCTGGGAAATAGTGACTCTGAAGCTTGCAGTATAAAGCTATGCGGCAGGTCGACTTGGCTGACAGAGATCTTAGGTGTCAGCACTTCTAGGAGGCGTATCTGGCGATCCTCGCCAAGGCACTGAACGTCTCGCGATTGGTGTCGAAGAGGCGTGCGTAAAGTGCGGAATAAGCACGGTACCTCTGGTAGGCGGACTTATCCGGCTCCTGATAATCACCCGCTTTCGCGCAGCTTTTAGCCGCGGCTGCCAGATCCGGGAAAATGCCGACGGCGTGGCCGGCGATCAAGGCCGAGCCCAACGTGGCCAAGTCCTCCCTTGCTAGTTTGCGATACGGGATGCCCAGCACATCACTCTTGATTTTGTTCCAGAGCTGACTCCGCGCACCCCCGCCCATGACGCGTACGTCGCCCAACTGAAGGTGAGGGATGAGCTCACGCACCCGGGAAAGGTAGATTTCGTATTCGTAAGCGACCGATTCCAGTATCGCCCGGTACAGGTGCTCTTTTCGATGGCCCCAGCCGAACCCGACCCAGAGGCCTCGCACATCCGGTTCAGGCGGATTCCAGCGGCCTCCCAGCTGGGCGATGCAGAGAACACCATCAGTGCCGGCGGGAAGGCTTTCCGCCTTCGAATCCATCCGGTCGAAAACGCTCATACCCATTTCTGCGGCTTCACGTGCCTCGTTATCACAAAACTCGCGAATGAACCACCCGTGAGTCTCGCCGCCGAGAACAATGGAGAGAAGATAGAATCTTCCCTGCAGCGCGCTGCTCATGCACGACACAGTGCCGGTGGCCGTATCGGCGCGATATCGGTCGGCACAAACGCCGAAGATGCAGGCGGTCCCGGATATATCAAAGAGCGTGCCGGGGTCCACAACCCCTCCACCCAGCAAGCTTGCGGCGGCGTCCGCCGTACCGACTGCTACGGGTAAGCCACTGGGTAGACCGGAGTCCCGTGCTGCCGCAGGGGCCAGATATCCCGCGACTTCGCCGGCTTGGGCGACGCGCGGCAAAACCCCTTTTGGAACGCCAAGGGTGTCACAGAGTTCGTCTGACCAGCGGCAGTCCGCGGAATCACTGAGACCGGACCAGCACATGAAACTCGGTTCCATAAACGCTTGTTCGCCGCCCAATCCGGTCATCAGCCCCGTGACGTAGGCCGAAGGCTGGATGAACTTATATACGCGTCTCCAGACTTCCGGCTGTTCTTCCTTCCACCATAGAATCTTCTGCCCATAAGTGGGCGGCGCACCCGCCAGCTCGAGGATGCGATTTCCCGCGGTGGCCATCATGCGAAGTTTCTGAGCGTTACTCCGTGTGTCGAGAGGCGAATCGAAGTGCGTGACGGGCTGCCATGACCGGTCGATGGCCATGATGCCCCCGGCTTGGCTGTCGATGCTGAGGGCGCGGACGCCGGCGGCGTTGATACCCGCGCGGTCGACCGCTGCTCGAATGGTGGCCACTGTTGATCGGTAGAACTCTGCGGGATCCTGCTCGACCAGTCCGGGGCGCGGGCAGTGGACCTCGGTTTCCTGAAAAGCCTCGCCCAACAACTTGCCTTGGGTGTCATACACGCCGGCCTTGGCTAGCGTCGTTCCCAGATCAACGCCGATCAAGTAATCCTTCTGCATGAGCCATCTCCACATTTCCGCCCGGGCAGTAATGCCTCCTGCCACTTCTGTGGGGTCAGACTTATATGTTGATCGGGTATCGGCCCCACTCCCTGGCACATCGGAAGAGGTGGACAAGATTCTCGGGCGGGATATCTTCCTGCACGTTGTTGCAGGGGGCAAGAATATAGCCGCCTCCCGGCGCGAGGGCCCGAAGGCGGTCCTTTACTTCGCGCTCGACGTCGAGCAGCGTACCGGGCATTGCCTCCTGCACATCAATGGCGCCTTGAAAGCATACGCACTCACCAAACTCACGCTTCAAAGCGAAGAGATCCATTTTTGCGGCCAGCGGCTGAACGGACTGAACGATATCCACACCGGTCTCGATGAGATCCGCGACGAGCGGCCGTACGGAACCGCAGCAGTGAAACATCAGCTTTGCGTTCGGGGCTTTGCGTTTGATGTGGCGGAAGATCGTCATATGACGGTGCTTGAACATTTCGCGATAAGTCTTCAGGGAGAAGAACTGTCCTCGCTGATGTGCCAAGTCCTCGCCCCAGGTGACAATGTCCACCAGGTCGCCGACGGCGTCCATGTAAACGTCCATAAGGCCGAAAAGAACTTCCGCGACCTTATCGAGCAGTTTGTGGGCAAAGGTCTTGTTGGCCACCAGGTCCATAAGGAATACGTCGGTTCCGCGCAGGAAGCATCCGGTCTCAAACAGGCCGACTGAAATGGGGGCGCGGGCCACCAACGCGTAGTCGGTCTCTTCTCGATAATGCAGAGCCTGCTCGCGAAGCCCCGCGGTTCGGCCCGGAGCGTACGCGTCGGGCCACGGATAAGCATCCAAATCAGCGCATTCCGCTCCGGCCAGGGGATGCCCGATGACCGACAAGCTAACGCCGGTGTGGATCATGGGAATTCCCCACTCGTCCGTGAAAGTGCCGTTCGGGCTTATCCGCACTTGAAAGTTGGATGGCGACTTCAATCCCACGTGCCGGCAGTCGATGTCCAAAGCCTCGAGGACGCGCTCGTCGTAGTAGTTGCCGTTATGACCATGCCGATAGGGAGCGATGTCGCCCTGGATTCCAAGATATTCCTTGAGCTTGAAATAATGTGCGTCGTTAATACTGTAGGCACTTCCACCGAGATCGATCGGGACGCGGTCAGGCTCCTTGTGGGCGAGTGCGGTCAGAACGCGTTCACGATGAGTCATAGCCTAATCCTTACCTTCGAAGCCTGGGATGAAATCTCATAAAGAGGGCAAGACCTCATCACAGTAATGGCGCAGCTCATTGTCAGAATCAATCCGCACAATGGGCAGCCCGGCCTCACGGCAGGCGTAAGCCAGTTCCAACGTATGGTCTCCCGTGGTCAGGCAAGGATGATTGGCGCCCATGGCGCGCACCAAATAGTGGGGATTTACGCCGAGCGATACCGCATGCTGCGGCCATGATGCGCCGTAGGTGGAAAGCATCTCCTTTTCGACTTCGCCTTCGATCGCGAGTTGCTCCCCGCGCGCCACGTGCATGAAGTAGCTGTCCTTCACACGCGTGAGCCGCGCTACGGTCACGGGTCCCGGCGGGGAATAATATCCGAACGCCGCTCCGCCGCTGGCATTCCAGGTGCCTGCCACCGTCACGTGAGGGAGGCAGTCTTTCGCTCGCATGGACTTCGCCGCCCAATAGAGGCCTCCGCCTCCGCAATTGGAAATCCGAATCAAGCGCTCGTTTGCGTCCATGAGGTCGCCAAAGGTCGGAGGCACCGACGGCACAAGGCGGTACAGCAACATCAACGTCACCAGGCCGCGAACGTCGCCTTCGCAGATCGTCACAATCGGTTGCTGCGGCCCCTCCGCATCTTCCGAAAATGGAAGGAAGGCGGGGATGCTGCAAGCCGTAATGCCACGCTCTTCCGCAAGCTCCGGCTGGCAGCGCACGGAGATGCCACGGATGCGATGTTCGCTCAACTCCGCGAGGCGTTGGCGCATCCCGAGCACGTCGGCGATGTGCACATCGAGCACATGTTCCGTGACCCGCTGGCCGTCATAGCAGATGCGAGCGCCGTTTTCGACCAACCAGTGTTTAAAGCGCGCGATCCGTTGCGGCTCATCCCGCAGGATCCGCTGGCCTCGGGCGATGAATACCGATTGCTCCTCAATCAGAAGGTCGCCGATGAGCATCCGTTTGAGTTTCGCGTGGTCATCCTCGAGATGCTCCATTTTGAGGCAATAGGTGCTTCCGAAAAGCATGGCGCTGTCGTACTTGAGCTTCTCGACGGCGGTCACCCCCCGAACCCAATGAGGCAAGCGCCTACGCTCCTTTTCGACCAGCCGCTCGTGGGTGAGAGCATGCCGGTTCGGCACAATTTGTTGCAGTCCCGCACCGATGCAAATAATGCTCGAGAGCATCCGCTCAGCATAGAGACATACCGGAAGGTCCATGCGTTTCACGAGCTCAATGACAAAACCTGGCGGGGTCCACAAATGAGAGACAATCAGCAGGCACTCAGCATGCCCCTCTCTCAGATATTCAGCGACTGCACGCACTTCGGAGGGGCTGTGCACACCAAACCAGTCAACCGACGAGGAGCCCCGCAAGCGCTCCATGGCATCCACAACGCGAAACCCTTCACTCTCGAGGAAGGAGCGCAGTTCCTTGTGCTTCGCTTCAAGATTGAGCTCGTGTTCACGAGAGAAAATGTTGCTCCGATCGTCCGTGAATGTCACCAGACCTACGGCGGGCTGATCATCATTGAACATCCGAGCTTCTGACATCGATGCACCTCACCGCGCTCAGGTGATTTCAAAGGTCCGAATTTTCCAGGGCCGGATTGAGAAGCTGAGCTTGCCGCCGCTATGCGAGACCTCTGCAACCTTGCGGCCGAGCAGGTCGGTTTCTGTGACGCCCGTGACCGGCATTGCCAGCTCGACATCGGCCGTGCCCTCGCGACCTTCCACCTCTACGACCCTCAGCTCGAAACCTTGGCCCTCCTTCTTCCGGAAGGCCGAGAGTTGGGCGTTGTCCGCGTGCATGGTAACGAAGCCCTTCCGGTTCGGAAGGTTGCCGCTCTGACCTTGTCCCGCCACGGTCGTCAGTTTTTGAGAGAACTCGGCAGAGGCGCGCAGGCGCTCCGGGTTGGTGAAATTGGGGCCATGGGGAATCAGGACGTGCCGATACTCTGCATAGCGAGGCCAGCCATACTCCCCTGTCCAGCGCGACTCCCACTCACGAACGAGCAGGTTGGAAAAAGTGCCGTGCTCATCACGGCGAAACCATTGTGTGCCGGGGTGCAGGATGAGAAGCGATTTGTCTGCTCCAACCAGATCTACAAACGTCAATGCGTGGAAGGCATGGTGCGCCGTCGGCTCAATCGCCAGAGGGAAGTCGCGTATGACGGACAGCGCCTGGAAATTGGGTGTGAGGGAGAGCCAGTATCCTTCCCTTATGTCGGAGGGGAACCGGTCTTTCTCGTCCAACTCGTCGGGCCTGGGCGGCAGATCGGCCATGACGCGGCTCACCACATCCACTCCGGGCTGACCCGCGCGGAGTGTCACCTGGGTTTCAAACTGCAGGAAGGGCCAGATATGATGAGCGCGCACCGTGGCGCGCAGGGGTCCCGTTTCTGTCCAATGGATCTCCGCCTTGGATTTCGAACTGTCGTAATTGGCAGGGACGTCCTGAGGTTTCTTCACGTACCTCTTCTGCGCGTAGGCGTCCGGATTGGGGCGCCCGCTGAAAACGGGGAAAGCTCCGTTGTGCGTGTCGAGCATTTCCTGATCGCCATTCTTGTCAACCAAGCTGCTGATGCCGCCCGTGATCGGATCGAGCTTGATCCTCAGGTGCTCATTCTCCATCGTCCAATTGCTTTCATCGATGCGCAAATCCATTCTTGCGGCCGGAGGCTCCGTAGAAGTGAACTCCACATAGTAGGTGTCATAACCGATGCTCGGAGTCTTTTGTGCCAGGAACTCGACGTTCGCAACAATGAGATTTCCTTGGTCATCCTTTTCGCCTTTGATGATCTGCGCCGGCACGGTTTCGCCCGAGCCGGCCTTCACGACGATGCCTTTAGTGTGGGCCGGGATCGGATAGATTCGCCCCGTCGTGGCAAAGTCCGTTCGCTCCCAGCCACTCGGATTGAACACCGTGATCACCGTTGAACCCCGTTTTCCGGCGGAAGAGTTCACGCGCGCGGCAATATGGCCGAGAGAGACATCGAGGACGGCCTGGGCGCTTTTCTGCGCCGCGTCCATGTGCTGATAGCCGATAACTCCCCACGCGAAATTGTGGTAATCCTCGATCCGATCGAGAGGGGCCATCCGTCCGTACCAACGAGAGTATTCGCAGAGTCCCACGTCGTGGCTCTGCGACGTCAGAAGGTCCTTCCATGCCTTGTCGAGGGTTCGTTCCTGGGTTTGGGCGCCCAGCGAACAGGCGACCGCATCGAACCGTTCTGCCGCCAGAAGCAGCGCTTCCAACTTGCGGTCCAGAACGCGCAACTGGTCGCCACCCAGTCCCCAAGTGAGGAGTTTGTCCCAGGAATCCATCTTCAGGTAGGTGGTTTCTTTCGGGCTCACCCCGTATTTGTCCATGTACTCTTTCAGGGTCACAAACTCTACGTGGGACTCGTCCGCAAATTTCTTGTATTTTTCAGGGCTCTTCAGATAGGCCGGTTGTTCATGCGGTTCCCAACCAAATTCCTCCCATGTGAACACCAGGGGCTTGCCCATCTGCCGGAGCTTTTCGAAACTCGGAGTGGACACCAGTTGCTTCATGTCTGGCGAATAACCAAACAGTGCGTTCTTGGGAGTGCTGGGGATCGTAGTTCCATCCGTGCCCTTCCAATTCAAAACGTTCACGTCCAGAACCGGAATTCCGGCTCTCCCAAAGGTGTCCACCTGGGCCAGGCTGGCGTACTTGAAACCCGCGCCCACCAGTATTTGCGGCAACTGCGGGTGGCTGAATTCCTCCTCTTCCAGGAAAGTGACCATGTCGTAGCCGAGCGCTTTCCGGATGGTCTCCCGGCCGTGCACGACCTGGCGGATGTTGGATTCCCCGCTGTACATGGTTGCCATCGGTTGGCTGTAGCTCCCGCCGATCAACTCGACTTTCCCGGCGGCGAGGTACTTCTTCAGCCGCTCCGTGATTTCGGGAAACTTCTCCGCCATGAACTCGTAAGATCTTGCATCCTGGTTGATCAGAGTTTTGACGCCCGGCGGACGGTCGGCCATTTCCATGGCGTCCACCACGGAGAGGACACAAGACTCCAACCCCAGTTGCCATCCAATCCCGATGTAGCTCCAATGGTTCGCCAGGGTCACGCAGATGCTGTCCGGCACGCTCCCGGTTGAACCCAAAGCTCCGGATGCAATGGGCAGATATGCAATCCCAGCACTGCTCAGTAGACCGCCTTCGAGGAAGCTTCTGCGAGTAATTGTTTTCTTCATGAAGATGACTCCTAAGTTTTGGCGTGCAGCATCAAGCAGCTAATTTTCGGGCTGCGCACAATGGGCGTTCGCCCCAAACCAACTGTACAGGCTCGCGCTCGGACAGCACACACCTGCTGCCGGAGTGCGCCGCCACAACGGATGGCTCCCTCC
>Ga0209343_10009337_pt1 | contig 11286 bp, 4 predicted proteins | sample RifCSPlowO2_02_FD_184026 | JGI IMG/M metagenome (GOLD analysis project Ga0209343, IMG submission 184026) | Groundwater microbial communities from Rifle, Colorado - Rifle CSP2_plank lowO2_0.2 (SPAdes) (version 2) | ecosystem: Environmental > Aquatic > Deep subsurface > Groundwater | place: Rifle... | reverse complement strand
CATGGAAGGAGAGAAGACTATCGCTCACGTTGAGCGATTCTATGCGAAGCTGTTCATCCCCGGCATCGTCGAGTACGCGGATCTGATAGTAGATCTGTTTTGTACCGGCGAACGCCAGGAGCTCTGTCGTAAGCTGTTCAATGGCCCGTTGTTTTGCCGGCTTGGCAGAACTTTCCAGGGCTGCCACGAACCGCTGAACGAACGATGCATTCTGGAGCAATCGCAGGTCGCCTTCGACGCCCCTGAGAAAGTTTGCGGTCTTTTCCCGTATTGTGCGGACGTCGTGCGAGAGATTCTCAAAGGCAATCTGCTTCATCATCGTCGTGTTTGAAAACACTCCGTGCAGGCCTACGAGAGCAACGGGAATGACCGAGAGGCCTGCGAACGCGATAATGAGTTTTGCGCGAATCGACAGCCAGGGGAGCATATTCTTCAGGCGAGATATCATTGAGTTCGACATGGCGTTGTTCAACATCCTGTTGGGCCTCGGTGTGTCGCAACTCGGAAGTGCGCAATGTCTGTGCCATTAGGCGGCAGATTCTGCTGAATGTTCATCATAACGCATGTTCTCGAGAATTTGTACCAAACATCGAGCGGTTGAAGGCTTTGTCATGTGTGCACAATAGATGCCGCCGAGGTTCATTCCTAGTAATGAGAATCATTCCAACAATTGATAAGCGATGCTTGAGGTCTTGCAAGGAACCGGTCGTCGCCTGAGAGCAAGAATTGGCAACCCGGCTATGACTGGGCTTCTTAGGAAGGACCATCGCCAACAAGCGGTGCAAGACCGACGGAAAACGAACTTGCTTGGGGAGTCTTCTCTATGCTGCCGGTTGTACGCTGAACTCGCCGTATGAATCTTTTTACTATTCATTGAGTCCTGAGCCGCCGACGGCACACGGCGTTCGTGCGAAGATGAAGAATCTTCTGACTCCTTCGCTTGATTTACGGTGAAGTGATCGCTACCATTGGCCCCACAGTCAACTGCGCATAGCGGAACGGTCCTGTTCACCCGGGACATTTGCCGTGCCTCGAACCCGATCAATCCTGTTCCTGGTATTCAATGGACTCATCGTCCTGTTCGGTGCGTGGAGCCTTCCACGCCTGGAACGATTGCCGGCCCTCAGTATCGACCTGAAAGAAGCACCCGACGGATTGGCCCTAACGACCGCTTACGGTGTGTTCCCCCCGAACTCCGTTGTCCGATCCGTTGAAAACCTCGAGGTCCGCTCGCTTTTCGATGTGTTCTATGTTCTCGACAGAAGAACGCCGGATGATTCAGTTCTCGTTCTCTTCGAATCCCAGCACAGAGCCGTTTCCATTCAACTCGTCCAATACTACTCAACGCTGTATTTCGTGAGCACGGCGTTGGTCGCTTTGTGTTCGTTGATCACCGGCATTGTCGTCTTCTTGAAGCGGTCACATGACCGTGCGAGCTCGATTTTCCATGCCAACATGGTTGTGTTTACTCTGGTGCTGGTGATTGGCACTGAGCAGCCGTTTGCCGGGGATCCCTTGTGGCTCGTATTCTTGCTGCGGTGTGTGTACTTGCTCGCGTATGTTCTGCTTCCCCCGCTTTTCCTTGGCTTTGTGCTTTCTTTCCCGCATTCTGAAAAGCGGTTCCCACCGTTCGTGCAGACTGTTGTTTACGGCTGCTTCATCCTCTTGTTTGCCCTCATGGTCCGATACCAGGCCGGGGTATGCTTTGACGAGTCGTATGAATCCCATCGGTCGTACGGAAACGTTCTTGGCGTATTTTATTTGCTGACCAGCGCAAGCATCCTGGCGGGGGTCGGAGTTCTTGTATGGCGCTACCGACACCGGCTCGGGGCCGATGACCGAAAGAAGATGCGGTGGATCGTTTGGGGTGTGTGTATGTCGGCCGCGCCGTACGTGACGCTGAGAGCAGTCCCTCACGCCCTAGGAATCACCCCCTTTGCAAGCGAAGCTCTCGTGAACCTTGGTTTTGTCTTTATTCCATTCTCCTTTGGCATCGCCATCGTCAAGGAGCATATTCTCGACATCGACGTTCTCATCAACCGCACGTTGGTGTACGGGATCATGTCCGGTCTTGTGCTTGCCGTATATGTGGCGGGCGTAACGGCGGGGACGGTGCTTCTCCAGCCGGTCGTTGGCGAATCGACACTTGTCATGTCGTCGATCATCGCGTTCGTGGTCGCGCTCCTGTTCGATTCGACAAAAAGGCGAGTTCAGGTCATCCTTGATCGTTCGTTGTACCGCGTCAAATACGACCTGCAGCGGGCACTGGCACACATCGCCGAGGCCATCGATTCAGCCGTTTCGTACGATGAACTGAGCGACGTCGTTCTGAGGTCCCTTCGCCACTACTTGCAGCTACGGGAAGTGCATCTTCTGCTCGACATTCGTTCGGGATCGAAGATGTGGTGTCAAGGAGGACAGGAGCGCGCGAGGGAGGAGTGGCGGCTCGTCGAAAGTGAATTCGAAGCGGGCGACTACCTTCTGGCCGTACCGAATGCCACGGAGGAAACGAGCCAAGTCAAGCTGGTGCAGACAATCTCGGACACCGCTCCGATCAAGGTGCTGTATGCCTGTCGCTCGGTCCGGGCGAATGTTCGTGCATTCTTTGCTTTGGGCGACAAAGGGGGCGGGACGGTGTTCCTCGTTCAGGAACTCGAATTTCTCAGGAACGTGGTGGGCCACTTCCGAACAGCCGTTGAACGGCTGACGCTGCAGGAAAAGATCATCCTCGAGCAAAGCGAAAAAGAACGGCTAGAACACGATATTCGCCTCGCGGCGAATATTCAGACGTACTTGCTCCCAACGACCTTTCCTGCCATAGCCGGCTATACCCTGGTCGCGACGAATCTACCGGCACAGATCGTAGGCGGTGACTACTACGACTTCATCCGATTCAGCGCGGACCATTGGGTGGTGTGTATCGGAGATGTCTCGGGCAAAGGCCTGCCCGCATCTCTTCTTATGGCCAATCTCCAGGCGACACTTCGAAGTCAGACGGCTCCGGGCGTTTCGCCCAGAGAATGCATGCAGCGGTCGAATCGAATGCTGTTCGAAAGCACGGGTCCGGATAAATTCGCAACGCTGTTCTACAGCATCCTGGATGCAAACAAGAATACCCTGCAGTTTTGTAACGCAGGCCACGAATATCCGTTCCTCTTCAATCGACACGGTCGCCTGCTTCGCCTTTCCGTGGGAGGAGTTCCGCTGGGCGTGCTGAATGATTTTGCGTATGCACAGGAGGTGGTGAACCTTGAGAAGGGAGACACACTCTACCTGCTTTCCGATGGATTGCCCGAGGCTACCGACGAACGCGGCGAATTCTTCGGATACGACCGACTGGCTGCCGTTCTTCAGCACTACCAACATCTTCCTCCGGCACAATTGCTCGATCGATCATTAGAAGAGGTCCACCGTTTTGCCGGGAATAGCCCCCCGGCGGACGACATGACCGTTGTGGTGATTCGGAGGGAATGACGTTCTCTTTGCGGGGATTGTTGGGGGAAAAGACGTCCAGCGCTTCAGCGTCACCTGCAACAAGAAAGTGCGCGAACTTCCCCGTCGCTCTTTTGGCTGAATGATGCTCAGTCTTCCCGCAGAATCTACGATGCCTGTCGTGGCAGGAACCATAGTATCCCGTGCGATGCCGACGAAGATGATTGCATCGGGGGTTATGCCTGCTGAAATACGGCCAATTCCAATTTCTCCGCGCTCGATTTGAAGAATGGCCATTCGACAATGACCGAAACGATCAGCATGAGAAAGAGGAGGATGATGATCCAGTATCTGACGCGGATCTTGAACACAGACCGGAGGGAAAAAGCTTCCAGCCATCCAATGAAGAGGTTTCCAAACAGCACATGGAAGGCGCTGGGGAAGAAAAATCCCGTACCGGCATTGGCAAGGAGGAGGCCAGGAAAGGGTAATAAGACAAAACGAGTGCTTGTTTACTTTAGGCTGCACCTTCGCAAAGTTGAGAGACCGGAATCCCTCCTTCGTTTGACTCTCCCCCCAGACAATCCCACATTACAGGTCATAGTCCATAGGCCCTCGCTCTCTCGGCAGGGACTCCTATGTGTGGGAAAGGTTCTGTGATGAGACCAGAAGCCTCTGTTGGCGACCGCCGGCGGAGGCTTTTCTATTTGCGGAGGCCAACTTCGTGCGCAGTGACGACTACCAAATTCCCCGACACGGCGGCGATTGTTGGTCGGAAGCGAAGGGAGGATGCCATGTTCATTCCTGTTCGTAGATCTGATGGGGCTGTCAGAAGCACGATGGCTGTCGTCCGATTTCTGCTGAAGGACTACCATCCTCGCGATTTCTCCGTACGGACCTGGGATGGTTCGGTCTGGGAAGCGGAGGCCGGATGCCCTGAACGGTTCTCGATGGTCCTTCGTCATCCGGGCGCTGCTCGCAGGATGTTTCTCACCCCTAGCGAGCGGGGGTTGGGAGAAGCGTACATCTACGATGACTTCGACATCGAAGGCAGTCTGGAGTGCGCGCTGCCCATGGCTGAGCATCTGTTCAGGCTGCATCCGGGGCCGCTTGACCGACTCCGACTGGCTTCGCTGCTATTGAGTCTGCCGTCACGCCTTCGCACAATGAGCGGCCGAAAGCCCGCGGCTCTCAAAGGGACGGTTCATTCCCTTGAACGCGACCACGATGCAGTGACGTACCACTACAACACTTCCAACAGTTTCTTTTGCCTGTTCCTCGGCTCAGATATGGCTTATTCGTGCGCCTACTTCAGCTCTTCGGACCAAGATCTCGATTGCGCTCAAGGGCGGAAGCACGAATACGTCTGTCGCAAGCTGCGGCTGAAGGCCGGCGAACGACTTCTCGATATCGGCTGTGGATGGGGAGGGCTGGTTCGCTACGCAGTGAAAAACTTCGACGTAACAGCAGTTGGAGTCACTCTCAGTGAACCGCAGGCGCATTTGGCCAACGAGCGCATCCGGAAGGAGGGACTGGCAGATCGCTGCAAGGTCGAAGTGCGCGATTATCGACGGATCGAGGCATCGGCGTCATACGATAAGATAGCGAGTATCGGCATGGTGGAGCATGTCGGCGAGGCGAAACTGCCTGAGTACTTCGGGCAGGTTTGGCGTCTACTGCGACCCGGCGGACTGTTCCTGAATCACGGTATTGCACATCAGCGGCTGACCTCCCGCGGTTCATCCTTTTCGGAAGCTTTTGTGTTTCCGGACGGCGATCCAGTGGCAATCCATGTTTCAACACGAGCCGCTGAGCTTGCCGGATTCGAGGTCCGCGATGTCGAGAGTTTGCGAGAGCACTACGCGCTGACACTGCGCCACTGGGTTCGTGCGCTAGAGGCACATCATGCAGAGGCCGTCCAGGCCACCGACGAATCCACCTACCGCGTGTGGAGACTTTTCATGTCGGCCTCTGCATATCAGTTTGTCACGGGTCGATACAACGTCTACCAGTCCCTGTATGCCAAAGTCGATCGAGGGAATAGCGGCTTGCCGCTCACGCGGGCGGGCTGGTACGAAGGGCTGTGATGATCTGAGAACCTGCGGGTGTCAACGCGAAATGATCAGAACCGCTGCCGGCGATTGTCTGCAAAGGCCGTTCTCGTTTGGGCCTCATCGGAAGACGATCCGACTGCATTTCAAAACGATAGTAGGACACAACCAAGTGGCAGAAAAAATGACATCGCGTTGATATTTCGTTGACAATTAAGTGTGTGGGTTTGTCGATATACAGAAAACTTCAAGCGAGAAAAACCATGAAGACTCAAATTCGCCGCCACCTCCTGACTCTCGTTGTTTCCCTCTCACTCATCGCCTCAGGCCAGTCCGCACGACAGTCGAAGGAACGGGCTGTATCGATTCCCTCGGATGCGGCGACACGCATCGGTCAGTTGCAGAAGATTGATGCACAAAAGAGCATGATCAAAGGACTTTACCGGCAACTCACAAAGGCCCGCGCCGAAAAGCCGCTGCAGATTGTACGCGACGACGCGTTCGCCGAAAGGGCAATGCTTTTTGGCAAACCGACGAGGTTTAGAAAAGCTGCGGCTCCGCCTGTGCGATATGTGAGTTCCCGTTCAACTCCCCCCATGCATTCGCTGGTATCAAACGTTGCCGTCAACGGCATGGCGCAAGACTCGATTTCGGTCGGTGATCCTTTCACGCTGTCATTCTCATTCGCTTCCGACATGATATCAGCGAATATAAGGATCTACATAGATCTCGACCTCGACGGCGTTGTCGGAGGCGACGATTTTCTGCTCCTGAATTTTCATGTCTTCGACAATGACGACGGGGATGAAGATCCGACCGCCGGCCGGGCCGCGATCACATTTCGTGAGTCCGATGTTGTAAGTCATATCGCAGCCGCCTTCCTCATCGTGGTGGATGATTTCTATTCCCAGTCATCGACTTCGCTGAAAGTCGTGCAGGAGCCGACGCCGTCGATCGTCCGTGGTTCTGTTTCTCCTGCCGGGCGGTTCCTTTTGTACGCTATAGATCTGCAAACCAACGTTCTGTATGTATTCGGTGACAGCGTCGGAAGCTGTGCATTCTACGTTGACCGAAGTCAAACAAGCGCCCTCGAGCTCAGAACATATGACCTTTTCGGCGTGATGAACGGCTACCTCCCTCCGTCGACACAAACGGTCCAGCTCATTTCCGATACGACCGATGTCCGTGTTGCGTACACGGAGGCAACTTCATTCATCGAAGGATATGCACTGGACCAATTGGGGACTCCGGTTCCATCTGTTACCATAGAGGTCTATCCTTCGCAGGAGTATTCCTCGTTCGTGCGAACGGAAACTTCGCTCGACGGCCATTATCGGGTCGGAGTTGGGGCCGGAATCTGGAGATTGTATCATGACGTGCCGGATAACGGCGAGTATATGGGTTCATGGGACTACGATGACACCGTCCACGTTCCCTCGCAGATGACGGTGCAACGCGATCTGCTCATCATCAAAGCCAACACCAGCATCTCGGGATCTGTTCGAATGGACGGAAGGGGTGTCGGCGGAGTGGTCGTGCAAGCGAGCAACGATTCGCTGTATAACACAGTTCTCACTTCGGGTGACGGCACGTATGTCCTGCCCGTGTACAAACATGCATCGGATGTGTCGCCTTACAATGTGTCGACATATGTGAGCCGGGGATATGTCATCAACGACGGGTATCGCCCCAACATTCCTGCGGGAGCTACCGGCGTGGATTTCGTCATGTCGAAGGTCAACGGTGGACTGCAAGGGAGAATATCCGACTTCTCCACCGGGGAAGGAGTCCCGCACGCATACATATATGCCTCTGGACCGGACTATGCGGGGACGTACTCGAACGACAGCGGCTATTACAGGATGAGTCTTTTTGACGGAAATTACTATGTCTATGCGAGCGCTGACAAGTACTACTCCCTGTCGGAGTATGTTGTCATCGCCGGGTCGGTGATCACGAAGAACTTTGCGCTCCGCCGATGGGGATCGTTTTCGGGAACGATAACAGATTCAAGCGGAAACGCGGTCTCCTCCGCCGCGATCGTTGCCGTCGACTCTTCGGGAACATATTCAGTTGCCGGCGGTTATGCACGCAACGATGGGACGTATACGGTCGGGGGCATCGGGACAGGTTACTACAAAGCCTACTCCTACGCCAATGGATACGTCAATCAATGGTTCGACAAGGCCGAAACATCCGGCGATGCGACGGCTTTTAATGTCAGCGATGGATTTGACACGCCCGGCATCAATTTTGTCCTGTTGCGAGGCGGCGGTATTTCGGGCACAGTCACAGACAAAGCTGGGAATCCGATCTCACAAGTGTCCATTACAGTGTTCGATACTCTTTATAATGCTGTGTCGTATGCCGAGACGGACAGTGCCGGCTGTTACACGGCATTCGGACTTCGTTCGGGAGAATACCTTGTGCACGCCTACGACCTCGTTCACGTAGATCAATGGTATGACGGCGTGAACAGTTCATACTCTGCAACTCGTGTCAAAGTCGCTGTGCATCACACCACTCCGGAAGTGGACTTTGTCCTCGTTATGGGCGGATCGATCACCGGGACCGTCAGAAACACAACGGGGTCCGGAATTTCCGGTTCTCTTGTCGTTGTCTACACGTTGAAGTGGCCGTTCACCATCATGTGGGCCGGATACGATTATACCGACGGATTCGGGCATTACTCAGTGAACCGACTGCAGGCCCACGACAGTCTCATCGTGTGTGCATCGGGAAATGGAACGGACGGATACGGTACCCGCTGGTACGACGACGCGCCGTATTTGGACTCAGCCACTCCAATCGTGCTGGAAGAAGGCGAGGTGAGGGCGATTGATTTTGTACTGAGACGGATGGGCATTGTGAGCGGTTCGGTCAAGGATAATCACGGAAGACCGCTTAGCGCAATGATCGTGGTGGAGGATACGCTCGGTAACGCTGTCCAAACGGTGTACTCGTACGGGGACCTGGGCAATTATTCGGCCACGTACATCGAAGAAGGCACATATCGTATGTCAGCATCTTGCTCGGGGTATGAGACCCAGTGGTACAATCGAAAGACCTTTCGAGAAACCGCAGATCGTCTGGTGATTGGCGAAGGTTCGCAGCTCTCGAACATAGACTTCGTGCTCTCCGGTTTGGGACCGCTCTTGACGGCCTTCATCGATCGTGTGGAAGCGGCGCCGTATCCTGACCGACCCGCACTTGTCGACAGCTTCCTCAATGCCGTTCCATCATTCCCGTTTATAGAGCAGGATACGATCGTTCATTTTCTTTACCGAGGAGTGGGAACGAACGTCACCATCCCGGGCGACGTGAATTCATGGGACCCGTACAGTTCCACCATGACCAGAATATCGAGCACCGATCTTTGGTATCGGACGGAGGTTCATCCCGACGATGCCCGCCTGGAGTACAAGTTCCTGATCGACTACACCCAATGGATTGCGGACCCGAATAACGGATATCATTTCGGTGAATACGCAAACTCCGAGTTGCGGATGCCTGCATACGAGCCGCCCCCCGAGATCGAATACTACGCAGATATCCCTCATGGCTCGTTGCGGGATACGACGATCCACTCGTCGATTCTCTCGAATACACGGACGATCAGAATCTACACGCCGCCGTCGTACGGTACCTCCGGCAGCGAGAATTTTCCGCTCGTGGTGTTTCATGATGGGTTGGCGTATCTCTCAACAGGGAAGGCAAACAATGTTTTGGATTATCTGATTCATCGTGCGAGGATAAAGCCTGTTATCGGCGTTTTCGTCCCCCCGGTGAATCGTGACGCGGAATACTGGGACTATCAACAGACGCAGTTCGCGTCGTTCATCTGCAATGAGCTCGTCCCCGTGATCGATGCGAAATACAGAACGCTGACAAGTCCCAACGACAGAGCCACGGTCGGCATTTCCGCCGGATCGGTCGTGGCGCTCCACATTGCCTACCATCATCCCGACGTTTTTGGGAAGGTCGCGGCGCACTCCGGGGCCAACGTGGAGAACATCGCGAGCTACCGGGACGGGCCGTACCAGCCCATCCAGATCTATGGAGACGCGGGAACGTACGAATTCTACTCGCTGGACATGCGTGAACTTCGATCGGCACTCGAGTCAAAAGGCTATACGCATTCGTACAAGGAATGGCACGAAGGACACAGTTGGGGGAACTGGCGGGCGCATCTCGATAATGCACTCGAGTATCTTTTTCCCGGGTTGGCCCTTTCTGTGAATGACCAGCCCACGTCAATACCTGACGCATTCAGACTTTCGCAGAATTACCCGAATCCATTCAATCCGAGCACGTCAATACCGTACGAGCTTCCCGAAGCGTCGATGGTTACCCTCAAAGTCTACGACATGCTCGGGCGTGAGATTGCAACGCTTGTGCAACAAGAGATGGATCCGGGATTCCACAAGGCTACATGGAACGCAACCGGTGTGGCGAGCGGAGTATACATTTGCGTGCTCCAGGCACAGGCGCTGGCTTCGACTTCCGCCAAGCCTTTTATTGAGACGAAGAAGTTGATGCTGTTGCGATAGGAAGGGAGTTCAAGCGAACTTCTTTCGCCTCATGCCAGCCGATTCTCGAAAACGAGAAGAAACTGTCACCGCCTGGATCGGTTTCTTCCGTTCTGTAACGCGTTGACCGGCAACTGACATGGCAAATGGCGGCGCGGTCCGTATTCACGCTTGACAACAACCCCGTCTTTTCGGAAAATGGGAAACTCACCCCTCGACCTATGTCGAGAGGTCGTTCCCCCTGCGCCTACCATCACTCATATTGAGTGACCGTTGTTCCCATCTTCGGATGACTCTGTCCTGCCTCTCTCTCGCTTCATTATCCCTCTCAGTCTCATTCGCACAAACCAAGTGGTTCAAATACGAAGGCAATCCGGTGCTTGATACTGGTCCGCCGGGGGCGTGGGACGGCCGATGGGCGGGCGTTGGTCGTGTTATTATCGACTCGTCCTACCGCATGTGGTACACAGGATCGAACGGCATGTCCAAACAGATAGGTCTAGCGGTTTCGTCGGACGGCATTCATTGGAAAAAACATCCATCGAACCCTGTCCTTCCTGTGGACTCAAGCGGATGGGACAGCGTGGAGGCAAGTTTCGCATACGTCAGTCATGTCGGCCCAACGTATCACATGTGGTACTCCGGAGGCGACTCCAGAACGTATGGACGGATCGGTTACGCTCACTCTGCCGATGGCGTGACCTGGAAAAGACTCCCGAGTCCTGTTCTTGGCGGTGGTTCATCGCCGATGGAATCAGTCCCCTTGGGCGGACCATCAGTGGTCGGTCCTGATTCGGTCAACCGATAATGGAAGCAGCTGGAGCAATCCCGTACGAGTGAATCAAGATACCGGCGGCAACGATCAATGGCTTCCGTGGATAACTGTCGATCCGTCAAATGGCCGCCTTTTCGTTGTCTATTATGACAGTAGGAATTTCCCGGCGAACGATTCCACCGAAGTCTATGTCTCCGTTTCGTTTGATGGAAGAGAGACGTTTGCAGACGTGTTGGTCAGTGAAATTCCGTTCAAGACTTCGGCGCCCAACGTACCTCCAGTTCCCGGCAATTACGGAGGTTCATATATAGGTATTTCTGCTCTGCAAGGCATCGTTTGGCCATGCTGGTACGACAACCGAACGGGCGTAAACCAGGTGTACACTTCGCGAATCGAATTTGCGCTGGAAGAACCAACCCTCGTGCTCTCAGTACGTTCGTTGTCATTCCTCAACGAAGTCGGCGGCGTAGTCGATACTCTTTGTGTTTCGATGACGAAC
>Ga0209343_10009335_pt1 | contig 11287 bp, 10 predicted proteins | sample RifCSPlowO2_02_FD_184026 | JGI IMG/M metagenome (GOLD analysis project Ga0209343, IMG submission 184026) | Groundwater microbial communities from Rifle, Colorado - Rifle CSP2_plank lowO2_0.2 (SPAdes) (version 2) | ecosystem: Environmental > Aquatic > Deep subsurface > Groundwater | place... | reverse complement strand
TGGGCTTCGAGCAACTGCTGACCGTCGACAGCCACCAGGCCCATCTGGCCATGGTGCGCCACCTGACAGCTACCGCTCGTCCGGCCATCGTCATCGCCGGGAACGGAATGTGCAGCAGCGGTCGAATTGTCAATTATCTGAAAGCCATGCTCCACGATCCTCGGCACGATGTACTCTTCATCGGCTACCAAGCACAAGGCACGCCCGGCCGAGCGATCCAGATGTATGGTGAACGCGGTGGATACGTCGATTTAGACGCAGACCGCTACAAGATTGGCGCCAAAATCAATACCATAGGCGGCTATTCGGCCCATGCGGATCAGAAAGGCCTGCTCGGTTTCGTGACACGTATGCGCGACTGGCCCAGCCAGGTGCGTATTGTCCATGGCGAAACCAGTGCCAAGCATGAACTCGGCGAACGCCTGAAAGCGCTATACAAGCAGGCCCGCCGCAACCTGGATCTATTGATCCCCAGCGGCACAAACAAATGATTACTGTGTAGGAGGGGCTTTAGCCGCGAATGCTTTGCTGCTATCAACAGCTTCGCGGCTAAAACGGAACGCCGCCCAGCCGCTCCTGGAGAAGGAGGGATCGTTTCAAAACCTTCTCTCCATGAGGGCGAAATGAATTTAAACAGGCCGCCACATAACCGGCACCTGGCAACACATATAAATGTGGCTTCAACGGCCAAAAGTCCTTCCTATCCATCCTAACGGCTGGCCAGGCAGGAACAGAACCTGCACCAGGCTCAATTATCAAGCCAGCTGCAAACAGGAGTGAACTGTCGGTGTCGATACCGCACCGATTTGCTTGTTACCCATATGACCGTAAGCGCTACCCATACCCCCTGCATCGCAGGTACGGCCCCGGCCTGGTACCTCGTGCATTGCAAGCCCCGCCAGGATGAGCGCGCAGAACAGAACCTGCTGCGCCAGGGCTACGCCTGCTATCGGCCGCAGCACAGTTGCGAGCGGATCGTGCGTGGCCGTCGACAAATCATCGTCGAATCGTTGTTCCCCGGTTATCTGTTCATCGAGTTGGCCAGCGATGCCAACTGGGCACCCCTGCGTTCGACCCGTGGGGTCAGTCGCCTGGTGGGTTTCGGCGGCATGCCGCTGCGGATCGACCACAGCTTGATCGCGCACCTGCAACAACGCACCACCGAACCCGTTAAGCCGGCCCTCGAGGCAGGGGATAGCGTGCGCATTACCGAAGGCGGCTTTGCCGAACTGGACGCCATCTTCGTCGCCATGGACGGCGAGCAGCGGGTGATACTGCTGCTCAACATGCTCAACCGCCAGCACCAGATAAGCATGCCGCTGATGAGCATCGTCAAGAACTGAATATGCCTCGGCACTGGCCGAGATCAAGGCGACACCCTGGCAACGCCAGTAAAATTTGATGATTGTGACGTTCTCAAGAAACCAACGGTAAATCTTGGGGCGGTAGCGTGTCTGATGCAGATCAAACCTCTACCCGCGCATGCTCCTGCAGGAGCATGCGCGGGCGGCGTTCCGACCCTCGGCGCGATGCTTTTGCTTGTAAGGCGGAGCATGTCCGCCATCGTCACGAGGCCGCACCTCCTACAGGGCAATGCTGGCAGCCCTGACGCACTGCGACTAAACATTTCGATATTTATAATCAATTATTTGGACACCCTCCATGCTCAATCTGAAAGACATCAAACTCGCTATCATCGGTCTTTGCTATGTCGGGCTGCCGCTTGCAGTGGAGTTCGGAAAACATCGTTCCGTGGTGGGGGGCGACATCAGTCAATTGCGTATGGATATAATATAGGCGAAGTGCTGCATATTATTGCCAGTTCGTAAAATCTCGATAAACGCATAAACCAAGTAAAAATGATGAATTTAGGTTGATGGAAAAAAAACAAGCAGTTAAAGCAGTTTCATTGCTATGGCTAGGTGCGATTCTTGGTGCGGGATGCGCTTTTGTTACTCAGGTGATTTTGGCGCGTGAACTTGGTCCTGCCGAATTGGGTATATTTGCGGCCGCGCTTGGGATGGTAACCTTAGTAGCGCCCCTAGCCAGTTTCGGTGTGGGTGGTTTCTGGCTAAAGATTTTTGGACAGGAAGGTTGGCAGGGCGTGCGTTGGCTGCGTGGCTCGCTGAAGTACACGCTGCTGGCTACGCTTTTAGTGCTTGCATCATTGTGTGCTTGGGCCACCCTCGGCCCCCATGACGAAGTCACCCGTGGTTTGCTGATCGTACTCTCCGCCTATTTGCTCGGCCAAGTCGCGGTGGATTTAGTTAGTGCCAAATTGCAACTGGAAGAGCGTTATCTCGTCTTGGCATCATGGCAATTCCTGCCTCATTTTTTGCGGTTGCTGTCGGTCGGTATACTGGCCATGGCGGTGGCCAAACTTATGACGCTCAATAGCGTCGCATATGCCTACGCTTTAATATCCATCGGCGTATTTATAATCGGCGGAGTTTTGCTATGGCGCATGTTTCGTGGCCAATTGGCCCTAAAAGGCCACGGTAAACTGAACGTTAATACTAGTCCGTCTGTTCCATTATCCAGCATGAGGCAGGTGGCTGCACAATCCTGGCCATTTGGGCTGATGGGGGTGTTTTACCTGATTTACTTTCAAAGCGACATCATTCTGCTCAAATACATCACAGGCGATGAAGCTGCAGGTATTTATAATGTCGCCTTTGTGATCATAGCGGCTGTATATATTCTACCCAGTGTGATTTATCAGAGATTTTTGCTACCCAAAATACATCGTTGGGCGGAACATGATAGAGAAAGGTTTTATCAGGTTTATTGTACTGGCAACAGGGTAATGCTGGTCCTAGGTTTGTTGGCGATGCTGGCCATCTGGGTGTTGGCGCCTTGGGGGGTACCATTTATGTTTGGTGTTGAATATCAAGGATCTGTATCAATAGTAGTTGTTTTAGGATTGGCTGCGCCAGCACGTTTCTTTGCATCAAGTGCAGGCGCTGCTCTATCAACGCAACGCCATTTAGTAAATAAGCTTTATATTATGGCAATGGCTGCCATGATTAATCTGGTCTTGAATGTTTTTCTCATTCCAGTTTATGGTGCTGTCGGGGCAGCTGTAACTACTGTAGCAACCGAAGTAATGATTGCTTTTGTGATGCAATTATATGCGCGACGCTATGTGTTCGATGACTTCAATGGGAGATTATAGGTTGTATGGTTAAGAAGATATTATTTACAGGCTATTATGGGTTTAATAATTTTGGCGATGATTTGTTTGGACTGGCATGTGTCAATGGATTAAAAAAAATTGGTGGCGACTATGTGCCAGTAATACTCTCGCCACCTGTTGGTGGGGTTGATGCTGAATTTTTAGTGCCTAAGGCGCTAAGCTCTTTGTATAAAAAACAAGGTGCAATTGGAAGTATTCTCCGTACGCTATTCATGGTTTATGGTTGTTTACGATATGGTGATGTCGTTTTATCTGGTGGATCTGTTATTTCTTCCGGTGGCTCATCCCGCATACGGCGGATCCAGTATTTTTTTACTAAACTTGGATTTTGTCGTCTAAGTGCTATCGGTATTTCTGTCGGGCCATTTACGTCTGAAAAAGATAGATCTGATGCGAAGCGTTTTATTAATAGTTTGAGTTATTTAACTGTCAGGGATGAGGCTTCGGTGAAAGAGTGTAATAGTATGGGGGTGACTGCTGAGGCGCACTTGTATAATGATTTGGCTGGGTGTGCGCCGCTGCCGATAAAAAATGAATTAGAGGTAAATAAAAAAATTCTTGGCGTATCAATTTGCAGGTATGAATCGATTGTCGGTGGTGATGCTGTAAAAGAGCACTTGAGGAATATGTCTATTTTTTGCGGTATTTCTGATTTTGCTGTTAAACATAACTTTGGGGTGAGTATCTTAATCTTGAATTCTAACGAGGTTGTGGGTGATATTGGTATTTCAAAAAAATTATCTGATTATCTTTCTGGTAATGGAGTGTCTGTAGAGGTTTTAGATTATGTGAATCCTGCCGAAAGTCTGAAGCATATTTCAGCATGTGATATTTTTTTCTCTGTAAGGCTTCACGGAGCCATATCAGCTTACTTGCTTGATGTGCCATTTTTGCTTGTTGAGTATCATGAAAAGTGCAAAGATTTTCTGGATTATATAGGTTTTGACAAAAAGAACAGAATATTGGCAGGTATTGCAGATGAAAGTCATGTCAATAAGTGTTTGGAGGCCATTTCCCAAGGTGGAGGAGAGTTTTCAGTTGATCCGCTACACTACATTAATATATCAAGCAAGATATTCTCGAAGTCATTATGGTCAGGATGATTGAAGCTTATATACACTACGAGTAGAAGGTTATTGATCAATAAGCGTGGCTTTTTTAATGACTTACAAATAGCAGATCTTGCATTTATCTTAACCAAGGAATCGGTTGATATAGATCCATACTGGCCGCAGACCTAGAATCAATGAGTTGAGAAGGTTTGAATATCAATCTGTTTATTTCGACGCTGTCGATTACCTATAGTATCAAGGCGAAGGCAATCAATAATAACTTGTTGGGGGGCATGCCCGTGGTGTTGCCAACATCGGAACTGACGGCTGGCTTGGGCTATCTGATAAATAATGAGTCGCAGATTAGGACTTACTTTGAAAGCAAAGTGCCCCTATGGCACGAGTGGGTTGAGGCGGCGGCAAGTGACGCAAAGTTCTGGATGATAAGTCATGACTAATCAGGCGCACGTTAGTGTAATTATTCCGTGCTACTGTTGTAGCGATACAATTGGTCGTGCTGTCGCTTCAGTTGCTGAACAGACGCTGCAACCGGTTGAGCTTATTCTGATCGAGGATTGTAGTGGCGATAGCACATTAGCCACGCTGTATAGCATTCAGTCTAATTATCCTGAAGGCTGGATTAAGGTGTACGCTTCAGCTGAAAATGCTGGGCCCGGAACAGCTCGGAATATTGGCTGGGAGATGGCTACGCAACCATATATTGCGTTTCTCGACTCAGATGATAGCTGGCATCCGCAAAAAATTGAATTACAGTATGGTTGGATGATAAGAAATCCCAACGTTGTACTCACGGGTCATGCGTTTCGACAAGCTTATGGTGAAGGCACTATTGCTGATGAAGTGATTTTTCCTATCGATGACTCTGAGTTTTATGCTGTTAGTAAAGTGAATCTTTTGTTGTCAAATCGATTTTCGACCCCTTCAGTGATGCTGCGTCGTGATGTCGATCAGCGTTACCCAAGTGGCAAACGATATAGCGAAGATTATCATCTGTGGTTAGAGATTTGTTGTTCCGATTTGAAGTGCTACCGTTCTGATTTGCCATTGACTTATTTGTATAAGGCCGCTTATGGGGCTTCCGGGTTAAGTGCGGACTTGTGGAGGATGGAAAAGGGAGAGCTGGATATGTATCGTTCATTATTTAATTCGGGATTAATTAAGTTAAGGGTATTGATCTTTTTGACTGGATGGTCGCTGGCTAAATTCTTAAGGCGTATAGCAATCATGACTCTTGCAAAGTTTAGGTAATAGATGATTTATTTGGCCGGTTGGGGCGTACTTTACTTTGCGCTTATGATTAGTTTTTTTAGTATGTATCGCGGTCGTATCTTTGGTGCTATAGCAATACTTTTTTTTGCGGCCATTGCTATACTTCGCGGGAGCACAGGTACCGATACGGCTAATTATGAGTCGATGTTATCTGTGTTGTCATTGGACGCTGTTCTAGGTGGTTTTGAACCAGGGTTTGCGCTTGTAGGTTTGTTTCTGGTGGAGTTTTTAGGTTCTGCCGAAGCAGGGGTAAGAGCTATTTCAGCCTTGTTTTTTATTTTAGTCGCTTTTTATTATTTTCGATCCGATATAAATGAGTCGTTTTTTTTAATGGTGTATCTAGCTCCAGCCTATTTTTATACATATAGTATGAATGGTTTGCGTATAGGGATCGCGTCGATAGTGTTATTGCTTGCGGTTCAAGAGTGGCGTAAGGAACATATATTCAAAAGCAGTTTTGCTATGCTCGCTGCAGTGTCATTCCACTATACTGTTTTATTTTCGATATGTTATTTTTTTTCTGCACTTATTAAGAGTTTTAAGATAAAGTATGTTTTCTTATTGAGTATTATTGCTGCGTTGATTTTTTATTTTATTCGCGATTATATCGTTTTTAAATTGACAGCTTATTCTGATTTTGAACCGCCGAGTTCATTGTCAGGATTGAGTAAGGTTGTAGTGATTTTCGTGTTGATTTCTGGTGTGTTTTTTTCATGCTTGCCTTCGGTTTTTAAAATTAGGGTTATTTTGCTTGCTGTCATTTTTTCTAGTTTTGCTGTTGTTGTTACGACTTTTAGTTACGCTGGTTTGAGGTTGTTGGACTTGATTGCTTTTATTTTTCCAGTAACTATTTTGATATTGCATGATAACGCTAATCTTTTTTTCAATTGGAAAATGAAGTTGTCGTTCCTTTTGGCCGGTCTTATTTCTGCAGCGGCTGTTTATCGTGGGTTCTTGATTGAGGCAGGTAATGGAGTGAGTCCTTTTTTGCCGTACAAGTTAAGTGGTGATTTTATAAGAAATTTATTTTAAGGTAATGTTTTCGAGTGGTTTTTTAAGTCAACTCCCTCTCGTGTGGTTACTTTGATTTCTTATCAAAGGCTTTGTTGTATGCAGTCACCAAAAAGTAAGCTGAGGAAATCCTGCCGATCCTTGTGGTGCAGTATCAGCGCTTGGCGCGGGCAGTATGATTACCTGACGGTCTGGCAGCTACTAAGTATTCGATAGGTAAAAATCGATGTTGAATTAACTGGTATTATTTTTTGTTGTGTGGTGTTCGGTAATTTTATTCAAGATTTTAATTATGGTGGTTTTTGTGATGCAAAATATCAGTCGTAATCTCAAGGGTGTGAAGATTGCCAGGATATCTACCGTGGTTTTTTTCGTTGATACTCAGTTACATTCGCAAATTTCCAAAATTGTTCAGTCTGGTGCACAAGTTACTGTTGTAGCAAGTGAAAGTTGTCTGGGGCGTGAGATTCCAGGGAGTTCTTATTTCGCGGTTGACATTCCAAGAGGCGTAAGCCTGCTCAGGGATTTTTCTGCGCTGATTAAATTGTATTTTTTATTTCATAGGTCTAAGTTTAATATAATGCATTCAACTACACCAAAGGCTGGTTTGTTGTCTGCAATTGCTGGTTTCTTTGCACGTATTCCAATACGGGTACACACATTTACGGGGCAGCCATGGGTTAGCTTGTCCGGCCCCTTGGGCTGGGTTGCTCGGAACTCTGATAAGGTAATTGGATACCTGAGTACACACTGCTATGCGGACAGTGAAAGCCAGCGTGAATTTCTAATCTCCAGTGGAATTATAAAGGAGAGCAAGATCAGTGTTGTCGGGGCAGGCTCACTTGCTGGTGTAAATTTGTCACGCTTTAACCCACTGAGATTTTCCCAGGCAGAAAAGCAGGAGCTACGCGCCGAGCTAGGACTTGATAATGAGTGCAGGGTTATATTGTTCGTGGGGCGTATTTGTAAAGATAAAGGCGTTTGTGAGTTGCTGGATGCCTTTGAAAAGACGCTTGCTTCCGGAGTCAAAGTGGAGTTGTTGTTGGTGGGGCCCGTTGATCAAGGTCGTGATGATGGGGGCTCTATATTTTTTTCTGATTTGTCCAGTCGAGAAAAGGTCCACCATGTTGGTTACACAAATTGCCCGGAAAAATACATGGCAATTGCTGATCTCTTATGTCTCCCTAGTTATCGTGAAGGCTTTGGTACCGTGGTTATCGAAGCTGCCGCAATGGGGGTTCCCACACTGGGTACGGCGATATACGGCCTAACAGATGCAGTAGTCAATGGGGAGACCGGTGCGCTAATTCCTCCGCGTGACTCTGAATCCCTGGCTAACGAGATGATACGTTTAGTCGGGTCGCCCGAATTGCTAACTCATATGGGTAAGTCAGCATATGCTCGCTGTCTGAAATATTTCGACTCGGATGTGGTCAATAAACAGGTTCTTGAAGAGTATGTGAGGTTAATGGGGCGCCAATGAAACTGATTAAACTTCTTGTAACTGGGGCCAGTGGCTTTGTTGGTAGGGCATTAGTGAGTCGCTTGTCAGGGGAGTCCAAGCTAACTGTTCGCGCTGCTTTGCGGCGGGAAACTCCAGGGTTCCCAGCAAAAATAGAGGTGGTTCAAGTTGGTGAGTTGAACGGAGCCACCAACTGGCGGGTAGCCCTTTCTGGTGTTGACATAGTACTGCATACGGCCGCCCGGGCTCATATCCTGAATGAAATCGCTGGTGATCCACTTGCGGAGTTTCGTCAGGTGAATGTCTGTGGAACATTGGCACTTGCACAGCAAGCGGTACAGGCTGGCGTTAAGCGTTTTATTTTTATTAGCTCAATTGGTGTGAATGGTAATCAGAGTTCTCGTCCGTTTACTGTAGAGGACGTGCCAAGCCCGACAGAGCCTTATGCTGTTTCAAAGTATGAGGCTGAATTGGCATTACATCAGTTAGCGACAGAGACGGGTATGGAGGTAGTAATTATCCGACCTCCGTTGGTGTATGGTCCCAACGCACCAGGTAACTTTGGTCGATTGATAAAAACTGTTAGCAAAGGAATTCCCCTGCCATTGGGAGCTATTCACAACCGACGCAGCCTGGTTGCCCTGGATAATCTGGTCGATCTGCTCGTGACCTGTATCGATCATCCTGCCGCAGCGAACCAGACCTTTCTGGTAAGCGATGGTGAGGACCTCTCGACTACCGAGTTGTTGCGCCGGATGGGCAATGCCTTGGGTAAGCCGGCGCGATTGTTGCCGGTACCGAGTTGGTTGCTGGAGACGGGAGCGGGGCTGTTGGGTAAGCAGGCTCTGTCCCAACGGCTATGCGGCTCGCTGCAGGTCGATATCAGCAAAACACGTGAAATACTCAACTGGACTCCGCCGGTCAGCGTCGATGAGGCGCTACGCAGGACGGCCAAATATTTTCTGGAACAGCAGGCTAAATGAGTATCTGGTGGTTGTTGCCGGCGGTGGCCGGCGTTTCGCTTTTCATGACCGGCGTGTTGCGCCGATATGCCCTGGCCCGCAGCCTGATGGACATTCCCAATGCGCGCAGTTCGCACTCGGTGCCGACACCGCGCGGTGGTGGGGTGGCGATTGTCGTGAGCTTTCTGCTGGCCTTGCCGTTGATGGCCAGCATGGGTTTGGTTGCGTGGCCTTTGGCCTGGGCGCTGTTGGGTGCCGGTGCGGGTATCGCCGTGCTGGGCTTTCTCGATGATCACGGTCATATCGCCGCACGCTGGCGTTTACTTGGGCATTTTGCTGCGGCTATCTGGGTATTGTTCTGGCTGGGTGGTTTGCCGCCTCTGACGCTGTTCGGCTTCGGTGTTGATCTGGGCTGGATCGGTCATGTTCTTGCTGCGCTGTATCTGGTGTGGCTGCTCAACCTCTACAACTTCATGGATGGCATCGATGGCATCGCCAGTGTCGAGGCCATTTGTGTGTGTTTGGGTGGGGCCTTGCTGTATGCGCTGTTGGGCTTCGCGAGCTCAGCCCAGCCTACGGTTTGGGTTATGCCAATGCTGCTGGCGGCTGCGGTAGCGGGTTTTCTGTTCTGGAACTTCCCGCCGGCGCGGATCTTTATGGGCGATGCGGGCAGTGGCTTTCTCGGTATTACCCTAGGCGTATTGTCGCTGCAGGCTGCCTGGGTGGCGCCGCAGTTGCTGTGGAGTTGGTTGATCCTGCTTGGGGTGTTTATCGTCGATGCCACCTTCACCCTGCTACGCCGCCTGTTGCGCGGCGACAAGGTGTACGAGGCTCATCGCAGTCATGCTTATCAATACGCCTCACGCCAGTTCGGTCGGCATTTGCCGGTGACGCTTGTCGTGGGGGGGATCAATATTCTGTGGCTGTTGCCCATTGCGTTTTGGGTCGGTCTTGGCGGGGTAGACGGTTTGCTGGGGCTGTTGATCGCTTATGTGCCTTTGCTGGTGCTGGCGGTGAAATACCATGCCGGTGAGTTGGAGCAGCAGACATGAGCGAGCGGACGTTGGTCATCATCGGGGCTGGCGGGCACGGCAAGGCGGTAGCAGAAGCGGCTTTGCTGAGTGGCGAATGGCAGAGGATCGCTTTTGTCGATGACCGTTGGCCAGAGTTGCGCGAAACCTTTGGCTGGCCGGTTGTGTCCGATGTGGCAGGGGTGGCGGCGTTGGCGATCCACGCAGTGGGGGCTATTGCTGCGGTTGGCGATAATGCTGTACGCGAACAGTGGGTCAAGGCCATTCGTGCCGCCGGGCTGCCCTTGGTGACGGTCGTGCATCCCCGCGCCTGCGTGAGTGCTGTTGCCACAATTGGTGCGGGCACGGCGATCATGGCGCTGGCGATGGTGGGGGTCGACGCGAAGATTGGCGAGGCCGCTATCGTCAATGCCCATGTGACGGTCGATCACGATGCCAGCCTTGGGGATTTTGCCCATCTTGGCGTCGGTGTTCAGTTGGCCGGTGGCGTGAAGATTGGTGCCCGGGCCTGGTTGCAGGCGGGGTGTAGCGCGGGGTATCGGGTTGTAGTTGCCGATGGCGTGGTCTGTGCGCCAGGAACGGTATTGCGGGCTGATGGGTTGGTTTAGATAGTGGGTTAGCGGGTGGCGGATCAAGTCGTTGCGCGCATAACGCTGGCTTGTCCCAAACTTGGGCGGCGCTTTTGATTGCAGGGCAGGCCTTCGGCCTGCTTTCGCCCCGAGGTCGGGCCTCCTACAGGGGCGGTGGTGTGCTTTGCTTTTGTAGCTGGCGTGTATTGGTCGTCAGAGTTTTCCAGCAATGGTCATGTTTATTTACCCGGTGGGGAGCTTCACCACGCGGGTTTTTATGCTCCAAGGATTGAGGTGTCGTTATGTTAAGACTTGCCGAAAAGTTGCGCAGCCGTCTGGTCAAGCTGCCTCGCCGTCACAAGCGCTTGCTACAAGTCGGTATGGATGTGGTTCTGGTGTGGGCGGCGCTGTGGCTGGCGTTTGTCGTGCGCTTGGGTGACTCGAAAAACATCGAGCCGTTTTCCGGGCATGCCTGGCTGTTTGTTGCGGCGCCGTTGATCGCTATCCCCATGTTTGTGCGCTTCGGCATGTACCGGGCGGTGATGCGTTATTTCGGCAACGATGCGCTAATCGCCATCGGCAAGGCGGTCACGATCTCGGCATTGCTGCTGGCCTTGGCGGTGTACTGGCATCAGGGGGCGCCCAAGCTCATTCCGCGCTCGATGGTGTTCAACTATTGGTGGTTGAGCCTGGTGATGATTGGCGGGCTGCGCC
>Ga0209343_10009332_pt1 | contig 11290 bp, 9 predicted proteins | sample RifCSPlowO2_02_FD_184026 | JGI IMG/M metagenome (GOLD analysis project Ga0209343, IMG submission 184026) | Groundwater microbial communities from Rifle, Colorado - Rifle CSP2_plank lowO2_0.2 (SPAdes) (version 2) | ecosystem: Environmental > Aquatic > Deep subsurface > Groundwater | place: Rifle... | reverse complement strand
AAGCCGATCTGGCATCGCCCATTGCGCCGGGCGACGCCGCCGAAGCCGCGGCGCCGGTCGCCGAAATCGCCGGAATCGAGGCGATCGAACGCGCCGCGGCCATCCTTCGCGAGGGCGGTCTGGTCGCGTTTCCGACCGAGACCGTCTATGGACTGGGCGCCGACGCCGGCAATCCTGCTGCGCTGCAACGCCTGTATCGCGTCAAGCAGCGCCCGGCGCAGCATCCGGTGATCGTGCATCTGGCAAGCGCCGCGGAACTGCCGCGCTGGGCGGCGCAAGTCTCGCCGCATGCGGAAAAACTCGCCGCGCGATTCTGGCCGGGCCCATTGACGCTGGTGGTCAAGCGCGCCGCGCACGTGCTCGATGCGCTGACCGGCGGCCAGGACACGGTCGCGTTGCGCGTGCCTGACCATCCGCTGGCGCTGGCGCTGCTGGCGGCGGTGCGCGGTCCCGATGATGGCGCCTGTGTATGCGGCGTGGCCGCGCCCTCGGCCAATCGCTTCGGCAAAGTCAGCCCGACCCGCGCCGAGCATGTGCGCGCCGATCTGGGCATGGATGTCGATCTGATACTGGACGGCGGCCCATGTGAAGTGGGCATCGAGTCCACCATTGTCGATGTTTCCGGGGAGGTGCCGGCGATCTTGCGGCCCGGGCGCATTACCGCGGCTCAGATCGAAAGCCTGCTGGGTGTGCAGTTGGCCGCGAATTTGGAGTCCTCACCGGCTGCGCCCGGGAATATGCCGTTACATTACACGCCGCGCGCCAAGGCGCGGCTCGCCCGGCGCGTGCAAATCATCGAAGAACTGGTCGCCAATCGCGGCCGGCGCATCGCGGTGCTGGCCCTCGAAGTATCCGTGCCGCGGCTGGCGGCTGCCCTGACAGCGGTGGAATCCGTGGTACCGGCCAGCTATGCACGCGCGCTGTATGAAAACCTGCGCCGTCTTGATGCCACCGGCGCCGATCTCATACTGATCGAGACACCGCCCGATACGCCGGCTTGGGCGGGCGTTCTGGACAGGCTGCGGCGGGCTACGCGCCGCGATTGAGCGCCGCGCTTGGCGGGCGAGCAACGCTCAGGCGGCTTTGGCAGTCGCGAGCGTATTCTTGCGCAGCAGCAGGCGCGCGAAGTTATCCAGCGACAGCAGATGGGTATAGATGCGTCCCATCACGCCTTTTTTGAACAGGTTGCGATGCTGCGCGGCATTGAGGTATTCGAGTTTTTTTTCCTCGATGCGAAACATCCCCGCCAGATTCATCGGCCCGCCGTCCTTCAGGGTCGCCTGCATCGTGAAAGGTTCAAGCAGTGAGTAATCGGCGAGGATGGAGCACATCTCGCGCGTGCGTTCGAGGTCGGCTTCGTAATCGTTCAACAGCCGCTCGATGGGTTGCCAGCGCGGCAGAGATTTGCCCTCGCCGTCGAACATGGTTTCGCCTTTGTCGCTGAGAAACGCTTTTTCCACGCATACCAGGCGGTCGGCCTGTTCAACGGAGTCGAGCGTCACCCGCGCCATGCAGAACGGATAGCGGCGCACATAGGCGGGCAGATAGACGTTTGCATTCCATTTGCCGTTTTCGATGAAAAGGTTTTCCGTCGCCGCCACACCCAGAACCGCCACCGGTGAAAAGCTCTTGCCCGCGTCGGTGGAAACAAATACCAGCGGGAAGTCGCGATACGCGACCGGAAACTCCGTGTAGCTGACCGGTACCGCGTTGGTGGTGCGCAGAAACTCCGGCAGCACCCCGGCCTCGGGAAGGCTGACTTTCTGGTTCTTGTAGAAAGGGACGATTTCCTTGAAGCCGAAAGGAGGATTGATTTCCATTCTGGAGCCACTTCGCTGGTAACGCGGGAGCAACGATGATACGGGAGGGTCAGGCGCCGGGCAAACGCGGTATTCCCGCCGAGGGGAATTCGTCACGGATTTGGCCGGGCAAGGCACTTCGCGGTAAAATCGGCGTTCTGGGGACGTAGCTCAGCTGGGAGAGCGTCGCGTTCGCAATGCGAAGGTCGGGAGTTCGATCCTCCTCGTCTCCACCAGACAAGAAAATGGCCGCCCTGCGCGGCCATTTTTTCGCCAATTCGCGGCGGCGGGTGGTGCTTATTCGGTTTTTAGGCCCGCCATCTGGACGAACTTGGCGGTCGCGATCACGTCCTACTGGATAAATTTACGGTAATCCTCGCCGGGAATGATCAACGCTTCGGCGCCCTGCGCGGCAACCCCGTTCGCCACTACCTGTATGGCAAGCGTTTTCTGCAGGGTTGCGAGCAACCTGTCGAGCATGGGTTTGGATAAGCCTTTGGGCCCGAGCAGTCCGGCCCAGGTGCTGTAGTCGTAGCCCGGCAGCGTTTCATTCACTGCCGGCAAGTCGCCGAGCATTTTCGAGCGCGCCGGAAGGCTGTGGGCGATGGCGCGCAGCCGGCCCGCTTTCACCTGCGACATGGCCGCGGGCGCCGGCGCGAAGGTGAAATGCGTCTGCCCCCCCACCACCGACCCGATTGAGGGGCCGCCTCCCTTGTGCGGCACATGCAGCGCCTCGAATTTTCCAAGCTGGCTGAGAATGGTGCCCGCCAGATGGCTGGTCGACCCGACTCCCGCCGAGGCCATATTGAGTTTTCCGGGGTTGGCACGGGCATGTTCGACCAGCTCGCGAACATTGTTGACCGGCAAAGAAGGATTGACCACCAGCACATTGGGGAACACGGCAAAGTTGGAGATGTAGGAGAAGTCATTCACCGGATCGTAGGGAAGGTTCTTGCGCAGCGCCGGCAGAATGGTCATGGCGCTGGACGAAGCACAGACCAATGTATAGCCATCTGGCTTTGCATTCTTGCCCGCCTCCATGCCGATGGCACCGGAGGCGCCATCGCGATTCTCCACGACCACCGCCTGACCCAGTACTTCACCCATCCTGGCAGTGATGATGCGCGCCATGGTGTCTATGGAACTCCCGGGGCGTTGGCGAGTATCAGTCTGATGGGCCGGTTGGGGTAGTCCTGTGCCTGCGACAGCGCCGCAACAAGGACCAGCATGGCCGGGACAAACATGCGTATCGTTTTCAATGATCTCTCCTCAGTTTTTGTGGCAGAACGCCACTTTCCTGTTTGGGCGCGCGGCGGCAAGAATACCGGATCATTCCGATTCAAGTTGTTTCCGTATCCGTTTCGCAAACACGCCCATTTCCTTCGCCGCCTGCTTGTCGCCGCGTTTCTCGGCCACCTGAATACCTTGCCGCCATGCATCCAGGGCTGCGCGCAACTGGCCAGTCGCCAACAGTGCAGCCCCAAGTTGCTTCCAGGCCGCGGAGTAACCCGGATCGCGTTCCACCGCCGCCTGAAAGTATGCGGCGGCCGTCGCGGGATCATTCGCTTTCAGGAACTCGTTGCCGAGCGAAAACCGCAGCAGCGGCCCGTCACGCGGCGTGCCGAGAAGTTTTTCCAGATTCTGGATCGCAGGGGTGCTCACGCGGTTCCTTCCTGGCGCGCCTGATTCACGCGGTTCCACGGCCATGGCGCGCCTGTCGCGAGGATTTTTCCGCTACATTCGTGACTATATGCGCAGATCCAAGCCATTGCAGAAGCACAAGGCGGCCCGGCCCGTATCCAGGCGCACCGCCAGGCAAGCGGCCGAGGGGGCTGGCGACGCGATTCCCGGCGTCACGCCGGCGCTCGCGGGCAAACTCGCGCAGTTGGGCATTGTGCGTTCGCTCGACCTGGTGCTGCACCTGCCGTTGCGCTACGAAGATGAAACCCGCATCACGCCGATAATGCAGGCGACTGCAGGCGCGCCCGTGCAGATCGAGGCGACCGTGCAAAGCGCCGAGATCCTGTACCGGCCGCGACGCCAGCTGCTGGTAAAAGTGGCCGATGCCAGCGGCGAAGGGGTGCTGCGTTTTTTTCATTTTTATCCGAGCCAGATGCGCGCGCTGGAGGCCGGTGCGAAGCTGCGCGCGTTCGGTGAGCTGCGCCCGGGTTTTTTCGGCGGCGAAATGATTCATCCGCGCTACCAGCTGGTGCGTGGCGAGGCGCCGCTGCCGCAGGCGCTCACGCCGGTCTACCCGGTGGTCGCGGGTGTCACCCAGGCGGTGTTGCGCCGCTTGATCGAGCAGGCCCTGGCGCGCGAAAGCATGCAGGAAACCCTGCCCGAAGCGATGCTCCATCGCTATCGCCTGGCGCCCTTCAAGCCGGCCGTCATGGACCTGCATCATCCGCGCCAGGGCGAGGATCCCGGCGCATTCGCGGCGCGCACACACCCGGCCTGGCGGCGCATCAAGTTCGACGAACTGCTGGCGCAGCAATTGTCCATGCGCAAGCACTACCGCGAGCGGCGCGCCAGGGTGGCGGCGGCCATGGCGCGCGGCGGAATCCTGGTTGGCAGATTGCTCGAGGCGCTTCCCTACCGCTTGACGCGCGCGCAGCAGCGGGTGTGGCGGGAAATCGAGGCGGATCTGGGCAAGGCGCATCCGATGCACCGCCTGCTGCAAGGCGACGTGGGCAGCGGCAAAACCGTGGTTGCCGGATTGGCGGTGCTGCGCGCGGCCGAGAACGGCATGCAGACAGCGGTGATGGCGCCCACGGAGATTCTGGCTGAACAGCATTTCCGCAAGTTCTCCGAGTGGCTGGCGCCGCTGGGCGTGGGCATCGCCCGGTTGACCGGCAGCCAGACCACCCGGGAGCGCAACGCGGCCGCGCAAGCCATCGCCTCGGGCGCGGCCCGGCTGGCGGTGGGCACGCACGCCTTGTTTCAGCACGGCATCGAATTCCACTCCCTGGGACTGGCGGTGGTGGATGAGCAGCACCGCTTTGGCGTGGCGCAGCGTCTGGCATTGCGGGAAAAATCCGGCCGCGCCAAGCGCGGCGCGGCCGGCGCGCAGATATCGCCGGAACCGCATCTGCTGATGATGAGCGCCACGCCGATTCCGCGCACTTTGTCGATGAGCTACTACGCCGACCTGGACGTTTCGGTGATCGATGAACTGCCGCCGGGCCGGCAGCCGGTGTTGACCAAACTGGTCTCAGCGTCGCGCCGCGGCGAAGTGCTTGGCAGAATTCGCGATGCCTGCGCCGGCGGGCAGCAGGCCTACTGGGTATGCCCCATCATCGAGGAATCGGAAACCCTCGATCTGCAGACGGCGATCGATACCCATGCCGCATTGAGCGCCGACCTGCAAGGCATCACGGTCGGGCTGGTGCATGGGCGTCTTCCCGCGGCGGAAAAGGCGGCCGTCATGCAGGCGTTCATCAAGGGCGAAATACAGCTATTGGTGGCCACGACAGTCATCGAGGTGGGTGTTGATGTGCCCAATGCCTCGCTGATGGTGATCGAACACGCCGAGCGATTTGGACTTTCGCAGTTGCATCAACTGCGCGGCCGCGTCGGCAGGGGAAGCGCGCGATCGGCCTGCGTGCTGCTGTATCAGAACCCGCTCTCCGAGGGCGCGCGTCAACGCCTCAAGGTCATATTCGAAAGCACCGATGGGTTCGTGATCGCGCAGGAGGATCTGAAATTGCGCGGGCCGGGCGAATACCTGGGCAAGCGTCAAAGCGGCGCGCCGCTGCTGCGCTTCGCGGACCTTGCCCTGGACGAGGACCTGCTGCGGCAGGCGCGCGAGGCCGCGGAGCAGTTGCTCGATCACGACAGCGCCTGCGCCGAGCACCATCTGGCGCGCTGGCTGGGGTCGCATTCGCGTTTCATGCTGGCATGAGCGCGCCCGGCGAAATCGTAAAATGCACAGCGGCAAATCACCGGCAATATCAATATGACTTTCGCGGAAATTAAACGGCGGCTCGATCTGTACGAGCGGCTGATGCGGCTGCACAAGCCGATCGGCACACTGCTGCTGCTGTGGCCGACGCTGTGGGCACTGTGGATCGCGGGCTACGGCAATCCACCCTGGCAGGTGGTGCTGATATTCGCGGTGGGCACTTTGCTGATGCGCAGCGCCGGCTGCGTCATGAACGACATTGCCGACCGGGATTTCGATCCGCTGGTAAAACGGACTCGCGAGCGGCCGCTGGCGACGCGCGAGGTGTCGGTGCGCGAAGCGCTGGTGATCATCGTGCTGCTGTGCCTGGCGGCATTCGCCCTGGTGTTGTTTCTCAACATGTTGACCATCCTGCTGTCCGTGGCGGCGCTGGCGATCGCCGCCACCTACCCGCTGACCAAGCGCTTTTTCGCGATTCCCCAGGCCTATCTGGGCGTCGCCTTCGGCTTTGGCATACCCATGGGATTTGCCGCATTGCTGGGCATGATTTCATGGGTCGCCTGGTGGCTGCTGGCGGCCAACATCTTCTGGGCAATCGCCTACGACACCGAGTACGCCATGGTCGATCGCGACGACGATCTGCGCCTGGGCATCCGCACTTCCGCGATTACTTTCGGGCGCTTCGAGGTGCCTGCGGTGATGCTGAGCTATGCGGCGATGCTCGGCATTCTGCTCTGGCTGGGGACGCGCCTGGGCTTCGGTATCACCTATTATTGCGGTTTGCTGGCGGCGGCGGTGATGATGGCGTTTCACTACAAGTGGATTCGCGGCAGGCAACGTGAAGGCTGCTTTCGCGCCTTCAATCACAACAATTGGGTCGGCGGCGTGATTTTTGCGGGCATCGCACTCGACTATTACGTGAAAGGGATCGCCTAGATGGCGTATCGCGATCTGCGGGATTTCATATCCCAGCTCGAAGCCATGGGCGAGCTTCGTCGTGTATCCGCGCCGGTATCGCCCAGGCTGGAGATGACCGCGCTTTGCGATCGTGTTCTCAGGAAAGGGGGGCCGGCGCTGCTGTTCGAGCACCCCACCGGCCATTCGATCCCGGTTCTGGGCAATCTGTTCGGCACGCCGCGGCGCATCGCGCTGGCAATGGGGGCGAGTCCGGATCGCGAAGCGCTCGAGGAACTGCGCCGCATCGGCGCGCTGCTCGCGTCCCTGAAAGAGCCCGAACCGCCCCACGGCCTGCGCGATGTGCTGCAGCGCTGGGTGCCGATCCTGCGCCAGGTGCGCAACATGGCGTCGAAGGAACTCGCGCAAGCGCCCTGCCAGGAAATCGTCTGGGAAGGCGGCGAGGTCGATCTGGCGCGGCTGCCGGTGCAGACCTGCTGGCCTGAGGACGCCGGGCCGCTCGTCACCTGGGGCTTGGTGGTGACGCGCGGCGCGCGCGACCCTGCCAGGCCGCCGGGCCGCCAGAACCTGGGCATCTATCGCCAGCAGGTCATCGGGCGGGACAAACTCATCATGCGCTGGCTGGCGCAGCGCGGCGGCGCGCTCGATTTTCGCGCGCACTGCGCGGCGCATCCCGGCGAGCCGTTTGCGCTTGCGGTGGCGCTGGGCGCGGATCCCGCGACCATGCTCGCGGCGGTGACGCCGGTTCCCGATGCGCTCTCCGAGTACCAGTTCGCCGGCCTGCTGCGCGGCGAAAGAACCGAGCTGGTGCGCTGCATGGGATCGGATCTGCAGGTGCCGGCGGGCGCGGAGATCGTGCTCGAAGGCGTGATCAAGCCCGGCGAGGAGGCGCTGGAAGGCCCGTTCGGGGATCACACCGGCTACTACAACGAAACGGAGACCTTTCCGGTCTTCACCGTCGAGCGCATCACCATGCGCAGCAATCCTATCTACCACAGCACCTATACGGGCAAACCGCCGGACGAACCGGCGATCCTGGGCGCCGCGCTGAACGAGGTATTCGTGCCGATCCTGCAGAAGCAGTTTCCGGAGATCGCCGATTTCTACCTTCCGCCGGAAGGCTGTTCTTACCGTCTCGCGGTGGTCAGCATTAGGAAACAATTCCCCGGGCATGCCAAGCGGGTCATGTTCGGCATCTGGTCGTTTCTGCGCCAGTTCATGTACACCAAGTTCATCATCGTGACCGACGCCGAAGTCAATGTGCGCGACTGGAAGGAAGTCATCTGGGCGCTCACCACGCGCGTCGACGCCGCGCGCGACACCACCATCATCGAGAACACGCCCATCGACTATCTCGATTTCGCCAGCCCCGCGGCAGGTCTGGGCTCGAAGATCGGCATCGATGCCACCAACAAGTGGCCGGCAGAAACCACGCGGACCTGGGGGCGGCCGATCGCGATGGACGCCGCTGTCAGCGCGCGCGTCGAAGCGCTGTTCCGGGAATTGAATCTATAGGATATCGGCGGCGCCGCAGCTCGCGCGCTCAGCGAGATTCATATACCCAGCGCAGCAGCGCGTCGTGCGCCGTCTGCCCTGCCGCCGCATTGGCGTGGTTGATGAAGAACACCACAACCTTGCGCTGTCCGTTGCGATCCAGAACGTAGCCCGCCATGCTGCGAACGCCGCTCAGGGAGCCGGTCTTGATGTGCGCCTGGCCTGCCACCGGTTGGAATTTGAGCCGCCGGCGCATGGTGCCGTCATAGGCCACCAGCGGCAGGGAGGCGAGCAGCTCGGGCATCACCGGACTGCGAAATGCCGCGACCAGCATGCGCCCGAGGTTGGCCGCGCTGATGCGTTCCTCGCGCGAAAGTCCCGAACCGTTTTCCAGCACCAGCTCGGGCATCGCCCAGCCCTTCTGTTCCAGCCAGCCCCTGATTACCGTTTCCGAGCGGTCGCTGCGGCCCGGCGTGCCCAGCAGTTCCGCGGAGAGCGTGAGATAAAGCTGCCGCGCCATGACGTTGTTGCTGTACTTGTTGATGTCGCGCACCATCTCCGAGAGCGAGGCGGACTCCTGGGTTGCAATGAGGCGCGCGCCGGCCGCGACGCCACCCTCGCGGATGCGGCCCTGCAGGCTCCCGCCCAGCTCCTCCCAGAGCTTGCGGAAAACCCCGGCAACGTAATCCTGGTGCGACAACAGCGCCACGTTCCATTCGCGCTCTCCGCAGGACGAGGGATAACTTCCCGCGAAACCGGCGCGCGCGCCGCGGCCGCCTGTTCGCACCTCGAGCTTGATGCGCGAAAGCCAGTCCCCGCAAGGGCCGTCGGTCAGTTTCAGCGTATTGCTTACTTCAAGCGCGGTGGAGGGCGGTTCGGTCAGGAGATTGACTGTCCGCCGCGTCGCATCGGGCAGAAAGAAGAATCTGAACGCCTTGAAGTTGAGCAGCAATGCGTCCGGCCCCACGTTGTACGGACGCGTCGGCTCGCCATCGAACTTCGAGGGATCATGGTTCGAGCCGTCCATCCAGGAACGGTCGAGCACCAGGTCGCCGCGAATTTCTCGGATGCCGCGCGCGCGCAGGCCGCGCAGCAGCTGCCAGAAATGCTCGAAGGTCAGTTTGGGATCGCCGCCGCCGCGCAGCGTGAGGTCCCCTTCCAGCACATCGTCGGTTTGCGCGGCCGCCGACCACGCAGTGGTCTTCCACAGATAGGTGGGCCCCAATAACTCGAGGGCGGCGTAAGTGGTCAGCAGCTTGATGGTGGAGGCCGGATTCATCGGCGCCGTCGCGTTATGCGCGAGCGCCGGTTTGTCCGCCGCGACGTCCTGGATCAGAACCGCGACCTGGGATTGCGGAATGCCGGCGGCTGCCAGTGCGCTTGCCACCGGGGCAGGCAGAGGCTGCGCGTTCGCGGCGGAGATCAGCAGTGCGGCGCAGGTCAGCAGCCACGCCGGGCACGCGCACAGCCGCAGGGCATGCATTCTATTTGCCATGCTCGATGATGCCACATGGCTGAACGCATGCCCGGCACAGGTTTTAGGAAAAAAACGGCGCGTCGCGCGCGCCGGTGGCATCAGAGGAACTGGTTTAGCAAAGATTTTTTTGCCGGCAACCTGTCAGTTCTACGCGGCCGGTGCGGCTTCGCCGCGGCCGCGGCGCTTAGGCAGGGTCACGCCTTTCTCCTTGGCGCGTTGCTGCATCGCGCCGCGCATGTCCTTGCGCAGCGTGGCGCGCTCTTCCGGGGTCGTGGCTGCGCGCATGCGGTCGCGATACTGGTTGCGTTCTTCGGCACTCAGTAGTTGCGGGCCGTGATGGCCGCGGCGATGGCCTGCTTCGCGGCGTTGCGGCAGCGTGATGCCCTTTTCCTTGGCGCGCTGCTCGGTCGCCGCGCGCATTTCCTTGTTGATTTGCGCGCGTTCCTCGCGGGTTTGGGCGGCGCGCATTTTTTCGCGGAACTGATCGCGTTCTTCCTGCGTGAACAGCGCGTCCGCGCGCGTACGGGATTCGGCGGGGCCCCTGGGGGCGTTTTGCTGCGCGTTGATTTGAAAACTTGCGGCAAGCAAAGCCGCTGTTGCTGCGGCGACGAAGATCTTTTTCATTGTCGACTACTCCTGGTTCAGTGGGATGAGGCTTAAACAACGCCCATGCTGCCACCCCGGTAGATCATGCAACGAACTGTTTTGTAAGCATATGTTGCATATAAGGCAGCCCTTACAGGCGGAAACATCTGGCGCCTCGGGGCCGACGCCGCGGGTTCTTTTTTGAGACACCTCTTGAAAACCCTATAAGGATGCCTTACTATTAGCACTCGCAACGGTCGAGTGCTAGCAGACTCGGCTCATTGAGAATCCTGGACTGCAGAATCACTCTGCGGCCACTACCCACCTGTAAAGAAGGAGGCAATTTGCTATGAAAATCCGTCCCTTACATGATCGCGTCGTCGTCAAGCGCTTGGAAGAAGAGCGCAAGTCGGCTGGCGGAATCGTAATTCCCGACAATGCAGCCGAGAAGCCGGACCAAGGCGAAGTCATGGCCGTTGGCAATGGCAAGGTCCTCGAAGACGGCAAGACCCGTCCTCTGGACGTCAAGGTTGGCGATCGCATCCTGTTCGGCAAGTACTCCGGCACCACTGTCAAGGTGGACGGGGACGAGCTGCTGGTGATGCGTGAAGACGACATCATGGGCGTTATCGCCAAGTAATCAACGAATACAAGGAGCTAACTGAAAATGCCAGCCAAAGAGGTACGTTTCCACGAGGACGCCCGGCACAAAATGCTTGAAGGCGTCAACATTCTCGCCAATGCCGTTAAAGCCACGCTCGGACCCAAGGGCCGCAACGTAATCCTGGAGCGCAGCTTCGGCGCCCCGACGGTGACCAAGGACGGTGTCTCGGTCGCCAAGGAAATCGAACTGAAAGACAAGTTCCAGAACATGGGCGCGCAGATGGTCAAGGAAGTCGCTTCCAAGACCTCCGATGTTGCCGGCGACGGCACCACCACCGCGACTGTGCTGGCCCAGGCCATCGTCCGTGAGGGCATGAAGTATGTGGCCGCCGGCATGAACCCCATGGACCTGAAGCGCGGCATTGATAAATCGGTTATCGCGGTCGTCGAGGAACTGAAGAAGATCTCCAAGCCCTGCACCACTTCCAAGGAAATCGCCCAGGTCGGCGCCATTTC